>Ga0115006_10001603_pt1 | contig 14279 bp, 8 predicted proteins | sample ArcOceMetagenome_3_FD_88943 | JGI IMG/M metagenome (GOLD analysis project Ga0115006, IMG submission 88943) | Marine eukaryotic phytoplankton communities from Arctic Ocean - Arctic Ocean- Svalbard ARC20M Metagenome | ecosystem: Environmental > Aquatic > Marine > Oceanic | place: Arctic Ocean...
CACGGTCCACGGGGGCCCGCAAACGTGGGGCGGCGCCGCCGCAGGCGCCGCCAGCCCATGATTGAGGCACCACACGTCCTGTCCCGCCTCCCCCTCCCCCCGCCGCCGCGCCCCGCTCTGTCTGCAGGCCCTCGCTGGCGCCATACCCTTTCCGATAAGATCCTGCGAAGAGCCGCAGCCTTGGAATTGCACGACAAAGATGGACGATGGCCAATGTGATTTCCCCCAATTTCAAAGGAAGGAAAAACGATAAGCGCTGGCATAGATGGGCCTGGTTTTTTTTTTGTAGTTCTCGGCGAAAAAAGACGCCTCTCCCTGGAAGCGGCACGGCGCCGGCAGGCGGTCAAGACCTGATCATCGCCTGGCCAGGCGCCGACGCACATGGACGAGCACGGACGCATCGGCGCTGCCGCTGCCGCCGCGCCGGCCGGCCGCAGCACGGCGCACACGGGCGCCACGCGGTCCCGCGCCGGCCCGCTTTCCGAGGAGCCCCGGCGTGTGTGCGGCGCAGCAGGGAGCGCGAGCCCGTCGCTTGAGCACGCCGGGCGCGCCAGGCGCGGCGGCGAGAGGGGATGCGGCGGCGGCCGGCCACCCGTGGCCACGCGCCTACGCCTGGGCGCCGCGCTCGCCCTCGCGGCGGTGCTGGGCGTCGCCGCGGGGCTGCCGGGCGCGCAGGCACAGTGCACGCTGTGCCAGACGAGCCTGACCTTTACCGAGCCCGTCGCCGGCAAGGCGGTGCCCATCACGGTGCAGCTGCGCTTCACGCACAGGTTTGTGCAAGGCGACAGCATCGTGTTGAAGCTGCCGGGCTTCCGCCGCGACGCGGGGACCACGACGGCCTTTGCCTCCGCTTCGGCGGTCGACGGCAGCGGCAACCCCTCGCCCGCGTTCTCGGCGGCGTCGTGGGACGAGCCCGGGGAGCTGCTGACGCTCCACCACATCAACCCCATTCAAGTGGTGGCAAACACGCTGCTGAGGGTGACGATTGGCAACCCGGTCGGCACGGTCATTGGCGTGCGCCTCCCCGGCGGAGGCGCCGTCGCCAATCGAACAGACTTTCTGATCCGCGTTGCCGCGGCGGCGGCCGCCACGGAGTTTGAGCCGCTGAAGCAGACCGAGCCCGTGGGCGTCCTGTACAACACCTCTGTCGCCTTTGAGCCCGCCCTCCCGCTGGCGACCACGGCCCTCACCCTCAACTTCACCACCTCGATCCAGATTGACGCGGGCGAAAATGTAACCCTGGAGCTCCCCGAGTTCACCGTGGGCGGTGCGACGACGTCGGTCGTCACCTGCGATATGGTGGTGTGCAGCGATATCTGGGGGCTCAGCAGGACGTGCAGCCCTGGATCGATAGACGTGGAGGTCTCGTACAGCGGCGCGTCTGTCATGCTCGTGCTGATGCTCCGCGACACGGTCCGTGACTTGGAGTTGGTCACGATCACTGTGCCCGGGAGCGCCGGCATCGTGACGCCCATACACTCAGCGGCAAACAATTATGACCTCCTGTTGGGCTCGCAGTCGATAGCCGGGCCCGTCCTACCGGCTGCCGTGGAGGTGTCAAACGAGATTCCGCGAGCGTCTGTCTTGTACCGACCCGCCAAGGCAGCGACTGGCGAGTGCTCACACCACCACGCGAGGACTGGTGCTTGCACTGCCTGGGAGAGCGAACAGGCCGAACTGAGCATCAATTTTGTCCTCGAGAGACCGACCGAACCAGGCCAACAGGTGGCGCTGCAGCTGCCCGGGTTCAGTCGCAAGGAGGCACGCCAGAGCCTGCCAGCAGATCCCATTACTCGGGCGTGCAGCACTGCAAGTTGTGACAGTACCATCACCCCGGTGGGATCCTCTGCAGCATTTGTGCCTGCTGCGCTATGGAACGAGGGCGCGGCGACTTTGACCCTGACATTGAATGCCTCGTTGCCCTCCGACTCGCTCGTGTCTGTAATGATACCGGCATCAGCTGGTCTTTATCTGCCCATCGAGGGCGTGGAGCTTGTGCAGACTGGCATTTCATTTGAACATGTGGAGGATGCTGTCCAGAACCCTCCTGTGTATCCGTACGCGCCTGCTGTCGGCGCGTTCGTGAGAACGTCGCCTGGGGGAAGCCTGTATGCATCTTCGAAACTGGTGCTCATGGCCGATCGTGCCGGTGCCGTTGCGGGACAGCTGGACTTTACATTTACAGCTCCGTTAGCCACATCGCAGTGCACTGCATTCTGTGGCACCACGGATCAGATTCCACTGCCTTTTTCGGTGAGGAGGGAAGTGATGGGCCCCATCACGCTGACCCTGACGCTTTCCGGCTTTTCCAGAGCCGGCGGAAACTTGGACCACTTTGAAATCCCAGAATCGCCTGCCTTTGCACGTGCGTCATGGATAGAATCCTCCAGCGCGCTCGTCCTCACAGCAACTGCATACACAGCAGGAGGCACGCATGTGTCTGTGCCTATTCCCCAGGACGCTGGGATTTCGCTTCCCACACATGGAGTGGCGCACAACAGCGCCCAGCTGCGGGTCGCCACCAACTCTTTGACGGGCCCTGTGATCAACACTTCGGTCGGCTACACGCCCGCCGTTGGATCTATCACGGGCGCGCACGTGTCATTCAGCCCACCAAAGGCAGGAGTGCCCGTCAGCATTACACTGACGTTCTCTTACAGTCAATTTATTGCCGCCCGAGAGTACGTGGAAGTAACCCTTCCAGGATTCGCTCGCCCAAGTGGCCTCGATGATGACTTCGCGATTTCTACCACAGTCGACGGGGTTACTACACCGCTGTGGGGAGAGTGGATTGGCACTGGCCCTGATCCGAAGCTCAGGATGACAGCAGGCGCTGGAGGCATTGCGGCAAATACCAAAATTCGGGCTGTCGTGTCTCGGGGCGAGCAGATATTCTTGCGAGAAAGTGGAATGCCGAAGGTGAAGGCGCGCCAGTACTGGCGGGTAGTCAACAATAGCGCTGTGAAGCATGGCTGGTCGGTGGCCGAATTGAGACTCTACGCAGACTCAGCTTGCACGAAGCGAATAGACACACCGTTCCGTGTCAATGCCTTGGGCTCGAGTGGTGCTGGTACGGCAGCGACTGGGCTGGCATGGGAAAATATCGGAACTACACAGCCGGCCGAAGGGCAGGAGATCACGAATGCCGATCTTACACATGCATTGGCAAGCAGCAACGAGTTCACGGAGGAAGCGTTTGCCGCTTTTGGCCTTCGGGACCTGCGCGTGGACGACTACATCGCATCGGGTGCCTCGTACTTTAAACCGGCTGCCTTGGCGCCCATGACATGCGATGCCTTTGAGTATCGGACAGGCCCGTGCCCGTCTGGCTACAGGCGGGCCCGGTTCGCAGAAATTGCCGGCTGCAAGTTGGCTCTGTGCCACGTCGGCGCTCGGCCCGAGTTCTTGGTGGCGCAGGGCGATGATGCATACTTCCTTGGCTCCGGATACGGCTGTAAGGTGATGACCGGCAACACAACGCACAAAAATGCCGACAGCATATGTGTGCCTAGAATCACATCGGCATACAACGCCTTTGACAACCAGAGCGCAAGCTCATGGCTGCATTTTGCAGACGCAAGTTCCGAGATCTACGTGGGGATGAAGTTTGAGTCAATGGTCTCCGTGCAGTGTGCTATGGTAGAGCAAGAGCGCTTCGATAACAACTGGACTGTTTCCTCTGTCGCACTGCAGTCGAGTGCGGATGGCGTGAATTGGGCCACGATATTCGAGGGCCCTGTCGTCAAAGGCACTAATGTTCTACACCGGCCAAAGGGTGCATCGGGCAGCCAGGGTTTTCATAGCATCACAATGTCTTCTTCAGCCGTGAGTGGTCCCTGCGAAAACGTACGCGTTGGCATCGAGGTGCCCGTCGGATCGTTCTCATCGTCCTCCTCCCTTTCCTTCGGAACACCAGTCGCTGGCGGCATCTCTAATATCACCCTCTCTGTGACTCCAGAGATGGAGATCGACGTCGGAGAAACGATATCAGTGAGACTAAATGGCTTTACTGGCAACATGTCCGATTCGCTGCACTTGTTAGCGCGCTTTCACGCACCCATCTTCGATCGGGCAGGCTACTCTTTTGTTGAGCGCTTCTCCTACAATCCCAGATCAGCAGCACCCATGTGTGGAAGTAACGCAAGCTGTCAGAGCGGTGGGCCAAATGTATCACTTTTCAATGCCAGCTGGGATCCTGATTCCTACATGCTGACAATTAAGTGCGGCGCCGTGATTTATGCTGGCCAAAGGCTAATGCTGACGGTTCTCGAGAGCAACGAGTTGAGGCTCCCAGCCACTGGTATTGCGTCGTCGGTTTGTGGAACCGGCGCAACTGTTGAGCCCGATACTCAGATCCTTGCTGACGGCTCCTCAATAGCATGCGGAAAGTGCGCCGGATGTGCAGGTGTCAATGAAAATACCATTACCATCGCTACAAATGCGCGCTCGGGACCAGTCGTGTCGTCGCCACCTACCGTTGTGAGGAACGTCCAGCGCATTGGTAGCTTCTTCAACACCTCCATCGACTTCAGCGCCCTCGCGGATACCCACCCTGTCAACTTAACGGTGCAGTTCACGTACAACTTCGACTTGTTACAGGGAGACCAAATTCATGTGCACCTACCGGAATTCCGGGGCACGTCTACCGCCAATGTGCGAACTTTTGGAACCCATGCGACTGCTCTGGCGACGGCCACCTGGGACGTGGCGCGTTCGATTCTTGCAATGGCTGTCACAGATACCAGCATTCCGGCGCTCACGACTTTGCAAGTTACTATCCCTGCCTCGGCGAACGTTGTGCTCCGCAGCGACGGCTTCGTGAGGAATTCTCCTCTTTTGCGAATAAGTTCGAATGCTGCGAATGGTCCAGTGCACCCCAAAGCATTTGACAGTTCGCCTGCGATGGGTTCTTTCACAACCGGCGAGCCCACACGGATCTCCTACACTCCTGGTGAGTTCAAGGGAGACGGAAGTCCATACATGGAAGGGCGCATTTCGGCGCTGTCTGTAGGCTTCGCGCTGAATCGGGACATTTCTGTGGGGGAGCATGTAACTTTACTTCTCCCGGGCTTTTCGCGTCGGGAGGATTCTGCCGGGGCCTTCAATGCTAGCCTCAATAATGCTGTGGACACCAACTTCTCCACCGTCGACACAGGCGGTGTGTTTAAAAGCTTCTTGTCGGCGTCGTGGGACGAAACTGGCAAGTTACTCACGCTGACCGCCTCCAAGGACATTCTGGCGAATCAGCGTCACATTGTTCTCGTGCCGAGCAGTGCCGGGCTGAGGCTGCCTCGGATTGGCCTTAAAGAAAATGACCCGCGACTTCAAATAAGCACAAACGCTGTCAAAGGTCCCAACAGCGGCACGCCTGTTGCACATTCTCCGGGACTGAATGAGGTTTGCGGTGCCGAATGTGGCGCCTGGGCCTACACCTGTGGCGACTGTCGTTGTGGTCCGTGCGCGAGCGAAAACACAAGCTAGTGCACGTTGTTTTTGAATAAAAATGTTGCCACTTTATTTAATTATACTTGACATTCCCTTGACCAATGATTCACCCTTCGCCAGAACGACATCCAACCGTTCGTTTCATCGATAGCACTGTATAGTTTTCATGCTACCACTGCCCTTTATTCATCAATGCTATTACGCTACTCCTGCATTGTAAAGGTGCGCCCACGCTCTGATACCGGTACAGTAGCCTCATCAAGTGCCTGCGCCTGTCACCAGAAGCCTTCTGGAAAGACGATGAGAATTGGACAGCTGTGCAGGATCGGGGCACACGGCCATTCGCAACGTCAACTTCCCTTCTTGTTCTTCAATCCAATACGTGTAGGGGGACGCGTGTTCTTGCTGTTTGGCGCAGTGGCTAAGGGCGACTGCCCTCCGCCTGCTGGTGCGGAGCTACCAAAGGCGTCCTGTTGAGCAGGGAAAGGGCGAAACAAGTGCAAAGGGTGGGAAAGAGGTTTGTATTGCTTGTTAGGCTGAGGGTGCCTGCACAGGGACACACGAGATTGTGCTCTCGCGTGTTTGGCTGTGGAGACTTGCTCACCTTTCCGGACTTGCCTTTCTTGGCACCCTTTGTAGCTGCTGCGGTGTCTTTGAGACCTGCATACCTGCAAATAAAACCCGAACATGTGTGAACACAAAGAGCCACTGCACGCACTGAGCGCCAGAGGCGGACGCCTGATTGTGGCAGTGACCGTTGGCAACCATGGAAAATGTGAGTGCTTGTTCTGAAGCGCGCAATCTGCCGAACCTGAGTGGGTCAGCGCCCTTGAGAACTAAGGAATAATCGGCAGGTCGATCGAGCTGCTGCTCTTGAATACCTGTCTCATTGTTCACATCAGAAACAGGACTAGTTGTGAAGTACGCTCAGCCCACTTCCCATTAACATACCTGGCTGAATGACGTGGGATCAATACGATCACTGCTTCCGGAGCGAATGCACATTTCGCGATACATGTGTTCCACTTCGTGGACCGGACGCATCGGCTGCACCAAATCACGCAGTCAAGGGATGAGCAGATCTGTAATCGATACGATCTGACATATGATCAATCAAATGCATGCATTCGCTCAGCAACGTCAGGATACAACAAGACCTCGTACGGGCGTGATAGCATGCGCAAATGATATAGATGACATGGAAACCAGAGAATTGCTTACATCAATGCTCAGAATGAAGTCTTGCAGTTGGGCGTAGGAAAGCTGCGCGAGAGTGTTGGCGTTGTTGGTGAGAAAGAGAGAGGTCAGCAAGAAGAAGCGGAAATGACAGCTTGATCGGTTAAGTTAGATTTCACACTTTAGGGTCCAAACACAGAAAGACACGCGTACTCGCACGCACGCGTGCGCGTGCACACACACGACGTATACCTTTCCAGAAGGGCTGATCTGACGGAAAGCATCCTTGAAGAAAGCAAGGCGTTTCACTCGAACCTCTTCATACACCTGCACTGCATACTCAAGTGCGTCTCCTAGCGGCATCAATTTATTCGCTTCCTGGAAATTGAGCGTTTCGCCCTCGTTGAATGTGTAGCAAGCTTTGTGAGCCATGGTTTGCTTGATGACCTTGCAGACCTGTGCCTTTTTGAAGGAAACGGATTCTCCCGTACGCAGGCCCTGGATCAGTGCGTTTTCGTCGTCGCCAATTGGTTCAAACTTCTTGTTAAATATTTGTTCATCTGTAAGGGCCTTCATTTCTGAGCGCTGCTTGGCCGTCATTTTCGCGCGCTTCTGGTGTTCGTGACTGATTTCGTGCAGCACAAACACAACATCAAGCAGATAGTTTTGTGTCTCCTGAGGCAGCTCCATCTCGTTAGAACTGACCGGCATGCCGCAAACGCGCGCAAAGACCTTGACGAGCTCGTTTGCTCGAAAATTTTCATGCTCCAAGAATGCCACCAAATCCATAGTTTCAAGGTCAGCACCGCTCTTTAGTCCTGCAGCCTTTAGATTGCACTCGTGTATATGATGCGTCATGGGCCCGCCGGCTGCATTGCGCGGCCAAGATCCCAAATGAACCAGATCGTGCTCGTTCTTTTCCATCTTCGAGAAAAACAGAGACACCAACTTGCACATCATTTCCGTTGGGTTTTGTAAGAGAGCTTCTTGGCGCTCCTGGCGGTCGCGATGCCAGTGGCGCGAGTCCAGAACGACGTCTTTAAATGTTTCAGGAACGCCGACTTGGAAGCGCTGCTTGCCCCGATGCGCGGATCTTAGTTTTTCCATTATCAGCCAAGGGTCCTGCGCAAACACAAGCACACAAATATGCACACGCACATATAAATGTGTGTGTATGCGGATGTCTGTGTTTGCATGTCTTTGCATGCGTTTATTGTCGCGTGCATGCGTGCACGACAACTCGCGAGCACTTGGTCCGCGCGCATATTTGCACGCCGCCGGTGGAAACAGAACCTCATTGACAGAGACTTCCTCATCCAAAGTGCATACAAGGTCCATGTCAGCCAGCTCGCACGCCGTCTGGGTCTCAGCCTCGACAACTCCGGGGCGCAGTGACGCTTCGTGCAGCACACGTTTTTTGGTTTCCACTGCAACGGTTTCAACCATGCTGCCCATTTTCTCCGTCATTGCAATCCGCTCATGCAGGTCTTGTTCCAGTTCTGTCAGGTCTTTAATGAGGCTCCTGGCGCTTCCGTCAATCTCGTTCATCACCGGTGTGGCTGGACGAGGCGGCCCGCCAGGGGCCTGCTCGAAGAGAAGACGGTCTTCGAGGCTACCCTTGAGACCGTTCACGTGGTCCAACTGCCGCTGCAACTGTGCCACCTCGCCTTCGCGCATACCGATGAGGAACCTTAACTTTGCCGTTTCACGATCAAGTTCCATCATTTCTGCCTGTTTTAGTTTCAGTAGCTCTTCTAGACTCTCACAGCGCTCCTTCAGAGCCTTCCACCTGTGCTGCATGATGTTGGAAGACGCCTGGAACTGATCGCGCTCAAGAATGACTTCATCCAAACGTTTTTTGGCGTTGGAGAGTCCGCGGCGTAAGTCCAAGTGCAGCGCATCCTCGTAATGTCGGTGTGGCATAGTCCAGCCGTGGCGTACCATCGCGTGGAAACGAGCTGTGTCGCTCTTGCGCTCGCTGTCTAAATCCTCCTGTACCTTTTGCATGGCCGTGGCAACCTCCTCGTCCTCCCTCCTCGCCGCTTCCTTCGAACCGGGACTCTCAGGCTGCGCTGAATCCTTTGGTCTGGCCCCTGGTGAGCGCGATCTCGGCGAGCGTGGCGATCGAGGCTTCTGATAGCGGTTGTCAAATTTGCTCCATTTGATCAGATCTTGCGTGAGCCCTGCCGAAGTTTTCGTGGGATCCAACGCAAACTTCTTGCGCTTCCAAACTGACCTCATGGGGTCTGTAACTGCTGGATGCTCCGAAAAGGGCAGAATTGCGCCATTTGCCGCCGCAGCCACTATCGGGTCCTGGCTGTGCCGGTCGCCAGCGCCTGTCCTCTGGGGCGCCCCTAGTTTCGATCGCTGTGCCTCACGTTCTCGCGCAGTGCGCGCGTCAATGCGGCCTTGAAGCCCTTCTGCCCATCGACCTTCAAGCGATGCCATGGGATCGCGCAACACATGCTGGGAGGCGGGGGCTGGAGGAGGTTCTGAATGCTTGGCCCCAGGACGCAATGCGGGCCGAGACTCCTGCCTGAGGGTGTGGTCCTGAACCCCAGATGTGCGCTGAGCAAGGTTCGCATCAGCATACGGGTCCGATGTCGACCCACCGCCCGGCATCTGCTGGGCACCCATGTCTGTTCCACAGGGGCGTATCAGTTGTCAGTGCGACCCGCAGCTACCAAGCGGGCTTGCGCCTCAAGGCACGCACCCACTCGCCGTGGCAGACCCTGGGCAGTGCATGCGACACGAACAGGTGAGCACAGGGGCTTCCGAGGCCGTTGCGGGATGACCTGATGAACTCGCTCTCGAGGGATCTGTGGACATGCTCTTTGGCCTCGCTGTCTGCGGCCGCACGCGCGTCGCGCCAGGGTCCGCACCCCCCCCCCCGCCGTGGCTTCTGGACGGCGTCGGCCGTCGCGCAGATTGTGGGCGCCCGCGGCCTGGTGCCGTCTGCGGCCGGAGTCCATCCGGCTGAAGGCCCGCGCTCGCTCTGGCATCCCCACCCTGGCCTGCGCGGGCAAAGGGACCGCACGGCGCGTTGCTGGGGGCCAGCCGCCTGTTGCCAGCCAGACTCACGCCCAGCCCCTCTTGGATCCAGGCAAAGCCATCGAGTGCAGCCTTGTGTGGACTCCTGCTGCGCGGCTCCTGCGGCGGGCGCGGGCTGCACGCCGACCGGGTCAATGATCCATGCAAGCGAGCGAGTGTGGATGCACATGTGCGTCAGCAGCATGCGCAGGCGCTGCAACAACGACGCATGGGACCACCGCGTCCGCACCGGCACCCGGCGCGCTGCTGCCCTCTGCTGCGTACCTGTGGTGCTCGGCGCGCGCCGGGCTCGGCGCCGCGGGCGGCGCGCGGCCGGCAGATGGCACTCCGCGTTGGCGGTCGAGCTCGCGGCGGAGCTCCGCGAGGTCTGGGGTATTGGTGCGCGACACGCGGTACGGCAGCCCGCCGGTCGTGCGGCGCTCCTCAGGCCCGGCCCTGCGCTCCGCCGCGATGTCGATGGCCACCGGCATCGCGACGATGCCAGTCGCCGGTGGCAGTGCAACTGCCACATGGACGGAGTTCATGGGTGCAGTTCACGCTTCGTGAACACCAAAAGGATTTGTGAACACGAAAAAAAAGCGAACGAAAGTGACGTTGAGTTCGCGCGGCGGGGGGTTGCCTATTTCTCCTGCCGCTTGCGGCCTTCATCTCATCCTGCCCCTCCGCGAGCAGGATACCACGCGACCCCATTCGAGCTTGCGCCTCTGCGCTTCCCGGACTCGTCCGCAGCCTTCCAGCCACCAGCCCCCAGCGACCCCCGAGGCCGCCTAATACTACCACACGCTAGTACACATACCTGTGTATCACATTAACCCCTAGGAGCATGGCGAGCCACGTGGGAGCGCCCAAGACGCCCAAGGCCAACCGCAGCCCGCAGGGTGACCGCTTCATCCCCAAGCGCTCTGCCATGGACGGCGACATGGCCCTCTTCAACCTGTGCAACGAGAACGCGAACCCCCAGACTCCCGGCTCGGCGACCAAGAAGACGCCGTCGAAGGACCAGTACAAGAACACGCTGGCCGACTCGATGGGCGTCAGCGCGATGGGCAGCAAGCCCGCCAAGATCCTCACGCTGCAGGCCGACGCGCCCAAGCCGCCCGAGGGCTACCTCAACGCCCAGCGCGTAATGTACAGCCAGAACAAGGTTACAGACTACAAGAAGAAGGTCACCATGCGCCACATCCCGACCGCGCCCGAGAAGATCCTCGATGCGCCCGAGCTCATGGACGACTACTACCTCAACCTCCTGGACTGGTCGTCGAGCAACATCCTTGCTGTTGCGCTCGGTCAGACAGTGTACCTGTGGAATGCCGACTCGGGCAGCATCGAGGAGCTGTGCACGACGCCCGCAGACGATGACTACATCACCTCCGTCTCGTGGGTGCAGGACGGCAACTACATCGGTGTGGGCACCAACCACAACGAGGTGCAGATCTGGGACGTGGGCGCCATGCGCCAGGTTCGTTCGATGAAGGGACACCGCGGCCGCGTGGGATCGCTCGCCTGGAACAACCACATCCTCTCGAGCGGCTCGCGTGACTCGTCCATCATCCACAACGACGTTCGCGTGGCCCAGCACGTGACAGCCCGCCTTGAGGGCGCGCACACACAGGAAGTGTGCGGCCTCAAGTGGTCGACCAACGGCCAGCAGCTTGCGTCCGGCGGCAACGACAACATCCTCAACGTCTGGGACAACATGAACACCACCCCCCGCCACCAGATCATGCACCACCAGGCGGCCGTCAAGGCCATTGCATGGTGCCCGCACCAGCCGAACCTGCTTGCGTCGGGAGGCGGCACTGCGGACCGCAAGATCTGCTTCTGGAACACTACCACAGGCGCCCTGCTGCAGGAGATCGACACGAACTCACAGGTGTGCTCGCTGGTCTGGAGCAAGCACGAAAAGGAGATCCTCTCCTCGCACGGCTTTACCCAGAACCAGCTGACGCTGTGGAAGTACCCGTCCATGGTGAAAGTGAGCGAGCTCACGGGGCACCAGTCTCGCGTGCTGCACCTTGCCGTCTCGCCGGACGGCAACACGGTGGTGTCGGGAGCCGCAGATGAGACCCTCCGCTTCTGGAAGGTGTTCGGCAATGACGGAGCCGGTGTCAACAAGGGCAAGGCAGAGTCGTTCAAGAGCCTGTCGCTGACGCGTGCCTCATGCATCAGGTAAGTTCGTGCCCAGGTCACGTCCTGTCCCCGCCGCCCTGCCTGCTGTTAGCCGGATGGCTTCAAGTGCTGAAGCCATCCGCCAGTGCGCTCGCACGCTAGGTTGCGCGCAGATGCATGCATAGACCATAACTTAGTGCACAAGCGATGCAGCACGTGGCGATCTGCCAGACAGATTTCGATAGTGTTAGCTGTAGGGATGTCTTACAATAACTGTAGTACACACTCTATAATCGCACACTCGTGAGCAGGTGTCGCGCAGCGGAAGATTGGCCAAGGTCACACACAATCTCTTTTGCGTTGCGGCTTTTTGTTTTTGTTTTTGTGCAGACTGCTGGAGGCTCACGTTCGACGTCACGTTTGATGTTTTTTGCACGCATAACATAACCATAAACCATACTGGACGGGTAGTGGGCAGTTGGTGGGTCGCTTGGTCGTAGCCTCGTCATCCCTGGGGATGTAGGGGCTGTAGGGGTCAGGTAGCTAACATATTGGACTGGCCCTCGGGGCTCTATGCTGGCTCGTAACCAGCGCAGTCTTGCTTTCTTGTGCAAAACGATTGGGTACAGTGCATGTCAATGGACCTGCATTCTCAACGACGGTTACATGAACAATGCCAATGACGTGCAAATGCTTGTATTGTACCGCGCGCTAGAGTCCCCAGACATGAATGGCAGGGCTGTCAGATCTACGCCACGTCCATCCCTTTCCCGGCGCCCTCGACCCCGGATGGAGTAATCTGTCTCTCTCTCTCTCTTTCTCTCTCGCTCTCTCTCTGTATATCCTTCTCTGGCCGTCGCTCGGTCGCTCTGGCGCCCTGTCGCTCTCGCGCTCAGTCGCTCTCGCTCTCCGTCGCCCACGCGCTCTGTCGCTCTCGCGCGCTTTGCCTCATCTCTTCCGAACCAGCGCCAAGTCAACTGGATTACCATGCGAAAGGATAGGAGGCAGCATTCGCTCATTCCGCTAAGCGGTCGCTATAGCAGATGTCCTAGGGACTATTGTCAACTATAACAATATAACCCCACCCTCGTGCAAACCTCCTCCGCCTCCTTCCAGATCACTTCCTTCCCGTCCTCGCTCGCTCCCTCTTGTGCTACTCCTGGCTGCCTCGAGCTACGGTACGACCTGCCACACGCCGTGCGCCGTACGCCGTGCGCCAACGGTTGCCACACCACGTCAGAGGACAACACACACAGACATACACGCACACACACATATGTCAACACACACACAGACACACACACACACACACGTATGCATACATGGACGCGCGCGCGCACACACACACACACACACAAACACACACACACACACACACGCCCAATATATGCCTCAATATGGCATACTGAGGCATATTGACATGTGAGGGCATATTGAGGCGTGTTGCTAAGTTGCCGCATGTTGTACACATGTAAGCGCAAGGCACTTGGCCAGGCGGCTCTATATTTATACATGATGTGTGTGCGTGTACATTATGTGCACTCTCTCTCTCTCTCTCTCACGCACACACACGCACGCATACACACACACACTCCCTCTCTCTCTCCCACACATATTATATAAAATCCGAGTTGGCGAAGCGGCTCCTTCGTGCGCGCTCTCTCTTACACACACACACACTCTCTCTCTCTCTCTCTCTCTCATTACATGAAATCCGCGTTGGCGAGGCGGCTCTCTCTCTCCCTCTCTTTCTCTCTCTCTCCCTCTTACACAAACATGATATAAAAACCGCGTTGAAGAGGCGGCCCTCTCTCTCTCTGTCGCGCGCGCGCGCGCTCTCTCTCTCTCACATACTGAGACACACACATTATATAAAAATCCGCGTTTGCGAGGCGGCTCTCTCTCTCTCTCCCTCCCTCTCCCTCTCCCTCTCCCTCCCTCTCTCTCTCTTTCACACATAATATAAATACAACGTTGGCGAGGCCGCGCGCGCGCTCTCTCTCTTTCTCTCTTACACACACACTGACACACACATATCATATAAAAACCGCGTTGGCGAGGCGGCGCTTGAAGCGGCTGCTGAAAGAGCCTAGCAGCCCGCCGATCTGGACAGGAATTTCTCAAAAGTGAGTCTCCTTGTAGCATCGCTATGCAAAGCCCCAACAGCATGTACTTTAAACCCTAAACCCTAAACCAGAATGTGTGCCGAAGGGACATTCTTAACAGGCAGTGTCCTCGTTTTCTCAAAAGCCAGTGTCCTTATCCGTTTACTATCTAAGCCATTTAAGCCACTATCGAAAGTACGTTTCAGACACCAGCAAAGAATACCTTGAGCATGGCGGCCGAGGCGCCTGCGCATTCCATGGCCTGTCGTGTGTACTTGTCCGGCTCTACCCCCTGCCAGGAGGGTCCAAGGGTGTCAAAAGTGTCAAAATGGGAACAAGGGCGGGAGCGAAGGAGGGAAAAGAAAGGGGGGAGAGAGAAGGGGAAGAGAGAGG
>Ga0115006_10001606_pt1 | contig 14264 bp, 1 predicted proteins | sample ArcOceMetagenome_3_FD_88943 | JGI IMG/M metagenome (GOLD analysis project Ga0115006, IMG submission 88943) | Marine eukaryotic phytoplankton communities from Arctic Ocean - Arctic Ocean- Svalbard ARC20M Metagenome | ecosystem: Environmental > Aquatic > Marine > Oceanic | place: Arctic Ocean...
ATCAGGGACCAGCGCTGCGCTTCGGATACCTGCCAGGTCAAGAGATCGACACACGTCGCCTCGTACCTCGCACCAGTCCTCAGCCACCTCCAGCTCTCCAACTACATCATGTCTTTCGTCGACAACCACGGCAACGACACGGCGGACCCAGCGCTCCACGGCTTTCGTTGGATGCGTATGGCCAACAACCAGGAGACGGAGAGCATCCGGGCTTGGCAGCCATGGATGCAGTACGACACGAAGGGGACAACGATCTGCGTCGACTGGGCGGAGGCCACCTCCCTCGCCCTCGAAGTCGCCACCTTCGACCCGACCATGACGAACGCCTCGGTCATCGTCAGCGTCCCGGGGACGAACTGCATCCGCAGGATCTTAATCTCGGCCTCCATCTCCATCCCGAAGATGGCGGTCACTCGCGCCCAGGCTGCGAGCCAGCTGATCAAGGCGAAGAACAACCTCGCGCCGCAGGACCGTGCGCTCACCATCATCCGCGTCCTCGACCTCCTCACGCGCAACGGGCTCGTCTTGCCCGCGTGGGTCACCAACATCACCTACGGGATCCTCGACGGCGCGGCGACCGGCACGGAGGCGCTCATCTTCCTGTACTACTATGAGGCGGACGCGATGCGCGCGCCGGCGGGCGCCTCCGCCTCGCTCGTCGCTTTCCGTCGAGCCGCGGAGGGCAGTCGCCGCCTTCAGCGCATCGTAGGTTGGCAACCGTACCCCGCAGGGCCTCCAATCCCGGCAGTTATCGACAATGTCGACCCAAACATCGTCGCCTTCGCGGTGGCCGAGGCGATGGGCGACACCGGCTTCAACGACGCCGCGCTTCGCGGGTACGCGCCGGCCGGGCCGGCGCGCACCTCGGCCCGCCACGCCGAGGTCGACGGGGTCGTTCACCGCCCGGATGGGAATACGCCGGAGATGCGCAAGAGGGCGATCCACACGGCGGGCGCCTGCGCCACGAACATCACCGCGCTGCTCGACCCGCGCGGCACCGAGGTGTTCTCAACCCCTCGGGCGGTCTCCGCCATCTCCGCGGTGGCGGCCATCTGCCTGTCCGCCGCGCAGAGGGCGCCTGAGGTCCTCTTCTCTCAGGCGGGCCTGCGCACGCTCCACCTCGCCCTGACGGCACACGTGGCGTGGTGCGCCTTCGCCGAGGTGATCGACCTGGCGACGGCGGACAAGATCGAGGCGCTCGCGACGCGCGCCGCGCAGATGCACGGCGGTCCGGCGCTCCTCGGCGCAGTCGGCGCCCAGGGCGCCGGCGGCCAGCTCGGCGCCACCTCCAACGTCGGCAACTGGCGCACCGGCGCCATCAATGCGCTGCAGACGGGGGCAGCGGCCGACATCATCCACGAGGCGGAGACGCTGCTCAGCGCCGAGGGCACGCGCTCTGAGGACCTGCACGAGCGCCTCTTCCGCGGGTGCTCGGCGGCGGCGCCCGACCGGAAGTCGACGGGGCTCCTGCACTCGATCGCCTGGGGCAACTCGGATGCCGGCTCGCTCAACCAGGCGTGGAGCCTCCTCAAGTCCTACTCCAGCGACGAGAGCATCGGCCGGTACCTCGCGAAGCTCATCGTCGCGCAGATGAGGCGCGACGGGAGCCTGACGGACGACCACGTTCAGCGTCTCGACGGACTGAGCATGACGTCGCTCGCGAAGGCCCTCCGGGGCCCGACCTGGGGCGGCGGATCCGTCGACATCGTCAACGACGTCATCGGCATCATCAACTCCAAGCTGTCAGAGGCCACCGGCATGGCGCCGGCGGGCAGGATGCCGTACGCGCTGGTCTACGCCGACCCTGCGACGTGCCGGCGGGTCCCGAAAATACTCTCGGCAATCCTCGAGGCGCTCGGCCTCCAGCGGGACGGCCCCGGCTCGGTGCGAGAGCAGATGGAGGTCACCCAGAATACGATTCTCGGCCACGAGGGCCAGCTCCCGCCAGACGCAATTGCCAAGCTCATGAAGTCGCAGAAGGAGCTTTGGGAGGCGTCGCTCCAGGAGACGGTCGATCTGTACCATCACTGCCGCTCCGGCGCCAACGTCAACGCCGACCTCCCCACGGTCAACCTGCGCTCCGGCGTCGCCATGATGAAGCGGAATGCCTTCAACAAGCTGGCCATCGACATCGTCCAGGCGTACTATACGCAGTCGCTGGCGGGCACGGTGAACGGCTCCGCGACCCTCACCGGCTCCCTCGCCCAGGCGAAGGCGGTCGAGCTGCTCATGCCCAAGCCGGTGCGCGGCCGCCCCGACACGGCCGACACCGAGCAGGGCGGCCGCGCCAAGGCCCAGAAGGCCGACGACGGCCTCTCGGATGCCGAGCGCGACGCCAAGAAGACCGCCAACAAGCAGGCGCAGCACGACAGCCTGCTCAAGAAGTACGGCGACACGAAGGGCGAGATGAAGGGGACGACCGGCGCCGCTGTCTTCCACTTCGGCGACAAGCTCTTTGACGCCACCGCCGCGGGCGCCGCGTGGTCGGGCTGCTGCATCCCGGGCATCATCGCCGCCAGCATGGCGAACGGCGACGCCAAGCTCGCGCGCCGCTTCATCGCCAACAACTGCCCCGACCCCGACTCGGCGGGCCACGAGTGGAACGGCGCCTGCCACACCGTCCCTGACGGCGCCAAGAAGGCCAGCTCTTTCATCATCAACCCCAACACGAGGGGCGACAAGGGCGGCGACAGGGCCACCGGCAAGGGGAAGGGCAAGGGCGGCCGCTCCAAGGGCAAGGGCGGCCGCGGCGCCAAGGGCGGCGGCAAGAGCGGCGGCCGCGGCTAGGGCACCGCACCCGCGCCAGGCGACGGGCAGGTCGTCCCGGCGGCGGTTGAGCTCACCACCTCAAGACCGGGCGTGAAGATCACGTGGTACATCGGCGGCCTGCCCGCCGCCCGGCGCCACGGGGACGTCACGCCCACGCCGAGCAAGGACGACCCGCTCGGCTCGCCGACCACGCGCGTCGACGACGACAAGGAGAACCAGCACGCGAAGAACCGCGAGTCCACCCGAACTCATGACATGCGGACCCGCGGCGAGCGGCTCGGAGGGAGGCACCCCTGGCGTCTCGCCCACCCTCTGCTCATCCCCGAGGCGCACGGCCTGGGGCGCACCCCGTCGTGCGTCGACTACGACGGAGCCGCGCGGCAGCACGGCGGCGCCACCCACCACGGCATCACCGACGAGGCAGCCGAGGAGGCCACCTCCATCTGGCGCTGCCTCACAGAGGCCCTCACCTCGCCCGAGGCAGCACGCGACGATTCGGCGTCGAGCCAGGCGAATGCCCTCGCCGCCCGCCTCGCCCGCTGCCTGGGCGCCAAGCAGGTCAGCATCGCCACGGTCAAGAGCGTCAAAGCAGCCACTCTCTACTTGGCAAGGATCGCTCCGTCCCCGGGCGACGCCCTGCTTCTCGCAGGCGGTGCTCACGAGCACAACGCGAGGTCATGGCGCAGGAAGGCCCAGTGGCTGGTGGGCGCGGCGGCTGCCCCGCCGGCCTCACCCCACGACACCGCACCACCGATCGCCCAGCCAGTCGGCCGAACCGACCCGGGCACGCGCTGCTCCTCGGGCGTGGCGGCCACAGCGCCACCTCCGTCCGCAAGCGCTGTCGTGGGTGCGCACTCATCAGCCGCCACCGAGGGCCTTCTGGCGCTGAGCAATCCAGCCTCGTCAGGCCCACCCCACCTCGGCGAGGCGAGCGATCCACCGCCCGGCCGCCCGCAGCCCCACTTAGCGACTACGGAGCCAGGCACACCAAACCTCGGCATGGACGGACGGCCAATCGCACAGGCCGCCTTCAGTCCAGCCGCAAGCGATTCGCTCGGCCGCTCACTCCACACGGGCGACGCCGTGACCGTTAAGTTCTTGCACGGCCCACTCGGCGGCGCAACGGGCATCTTCAAGGGCCGGTCGCCCACGGGCAGCAAGCTGCATGTGCAGATGGACATGTCAGCAGCAGCGCTCGACGATCTTCTCCGAGGCAAGGTGAAGGCAGAGCGCAGGCTGCCCTCCAAAGGCGTCTACGCGCCTTTCCGTTGGGTCACCAAGCGCTGCGACGCCTCGCCGACCCCATGCCTCATCGAGGCGGATTGGCGGGCAGAGCGCAAGGATACGTGCGGGGCGTGCTGCGCAGCAGCGTCCAAAGGCTTCCACATCGTCTTCCAGGTGGCGGCCGCCGATTGGGTATGCAGCGGATGCGACACGCCGCTCTGCACGGCGTGTGCGCTCTCGGGCGCACCGACTTGCGATTGCAAGACCGTGTGGGACGCCAAGCCCACCCCCCGCAGGCGAGTGACCCAGGCAGACCTCATGCGGCCAGAACACGAGTACCATGGCGACGACGACGAAGCCACGGCGCCCACACTCCCGAGCGGCGGCGCCCCCCGCCGCAGCCCCACACGGGGACGCAAGACACCTCCGAATGCGCAGAGGCGATGGTGGGAGCGGCGGGAGGAGCCCCGCCACGGACGCCCAAACCGCACGCACCGCCCCCCCGGCCATCCAGATGCCCGCAGCCGGACGCGCCCAACGTCACCCGGCGCGGCCAACCGTTCGAGCGAGGCCATGGGCTCCCACAACCCAAGTATGGACGGCAGTCCTCGCGCCCAGGACCCAGAGGAAGAGGGGCCGGTCGCGCACGGCGCAGTCTTGATCTCCGCACCGCAAGTGCAAACGGAAGGCATCGAACAGCAGACGGCTGCCGCGGTGACCCGGCTGGCAGACGAGCTGCGGTCGGCCTCGATGGCACGGCACCGTGAGTACTCCGCCAGACGCGCTGACAACAGCTCAACCACGTCCGCGCTCCACGACAACCACGCCCCCGAGCACGGCGAGCTACTCAGCCTCGCGCGCACGTGGCTCGGAGGCACGAAGGACAGAGCAATCGTTGAGAGCAGCGTCGGCACAGCGGCTCGTGGCTCGTGGACCCGCAGCCCAGACGGCTCCCGACGCAACTACGCGCGCGAATCGGCCGAAGTCATCACGCTGGACGCGCGCCCCGTGCCCCCCGGCACCCTCGTAAGGTACAGCAGCGACATGCTTGCCAACCTCGGGGCCTCGTGCCCTGTCGCCACATGCCAGGCAGAAATGCTTTGGGCGGGCGGCGCGCGTTTCCGGTGCGAGATCTGCGGCCACTCAATCCAATCCACGCAGTGGCAGCGCATCTGCGAGGACCAGCTGCGGCAACTCCACGGGCCAGGTGTCAGGATCAGCCGCCGCCGCACGATCACAGTGACGGCGGACGGCCACTGGCTCCCATCGCCAGACGCCACAGCAAGCCAGCCGCCGCGCCGCAGGCAGCGGCTCGGCCTGTGGGCAGGGGCTCCGCAGGCCCAGCCCACCCGGCCGTCGGCACCGTGGCGCATCGACGGGCTGGCCCTGGCCACGACGATGGAGGCACCGCCACCTCCGCCGCCCGTGTACCCCACCGGCGCCGCGCGCCGGTCCTCGCCGAAGCCGCCAGCGCAGCCGTCAGGCTCCACCCTCATGCCCCCACCGCCGCCGAAGCCGTCGACACGCAAGCCTGCCGCACAGCGCGAGACAGCGGCCGCCCCGTCAGACAGCAGACGCGAGAGCGCCACCGCGGCGCCCCCACACGCCATCGCCGTCTTCAGAGGAGGCGCCAAGCACAACCGCGGCCGCAGTCGGCTCGGCTCCTCCCCACAAGGCCCCGCCGGCCGCGTCCACCACACGGCGCGGCTCTCAGGCATGAGGACACACGCGATCGAGGTCGGTGGAGGCGGTGACTGCTGCTACCGCTCCGTAGCCGCCCAGCTCGGCCGGTACGGCTACGACCCGGATCGCTTCGCCGAAGTGCGCGCCACCACGGCGGGGTACGTTCTCGAGCACCAGGACTCACACGAGCCGTTCCTCACGAACCGGCCGTGGAGCGAGTTCGTCTCGGACATCGCCGAGAGCGGAGTTTGGCTCGAAACGGGAATCGAACTTCAGGCCATCGCAAGCGCGCACAAGATCGACCTGCTCATCATAGACGTGAAGGAGGTCGGTCGCGACGCCATATTCCCGGGCGCACACACGGGCTGCGAGGTCATATACCTCGCGTACTGGCGAGGCGTGCACTACCGGGTATGCGCGGCTGACGACCCCGAGGGCCTGCGCCGGCTGGAACGCCACGCCGGCGCCCTCCGCCCCCTCTCGCTACCGACAGGCGAGGCGACGGCCGCAGTCGAGCGTCCGCAGCCCACGGCGCCACGCAATCTGGCTCCCCCGAGCGAGGATCTCGACCTCCGCGGCGCCGAGTGGCACGCCGCCGCGCCGCATCCCGCCTCACCACGGCCCAAACGGGCTTGCCCCACCGCGTGGAGCCTCGCGCGCGCCGAGCAGGCGATGCACGCCGCGCTCGGCGCGGGGGCGGGGGCTGCCGCCGCGACAGGCATGGCACAGCTACGCAACGCACCGCACACCTGGGCGGCCACCCTGGCATGGGACGCGGCGCGAGCGGAGCAGAAGGCCCAGACCACGCTAGGCTCGGTGGTCGGCGCGGCCGCCGCGACCGAGCTGGCGCGCATTCGCAACGCACCTCCGCCCCCGCGGTGCCCCGCGACTCAGCTACGTGCGGACGAAGACTGGCGCGGCGGAGCACCCGACCCGCCTCCATGCGCCATCTGCGCAAGGGCGGCCACGATCGGCACCGGCCGCGGCGCACGCTGCGCCAGCCACGCGCCAGCACACACCAGCGACGGGGCCCCCAGAAAGAAGCGCCGACAGGCCGGCCCCGATTGGAGTGCGGACGACAGTCACCCCCCAGGCCAACTGGCGCCACCTGCCGGCTCCCCCTGCGCCATCTGCGCGGGCGCCGCAGTCAGCGGGTCAGGTCGAGGCGCGCGCTGTGACAAGTGCGTGTGGGCAGGCCACACTCCGTCCGGTCAAGATCGCACGGTGAAGATGGCAGCCAAGTCGGCCACGGGCCGCTTCGTCTACTTCCACCACCAAGACGGCAGGCATGGCTGTTTTTCGCAATTTGCGAGAGCCGATTTCAAGGACGGGCGAGGCAACGCCTACACGTGCGCGGAACAGTACATGATGGCCGAGAAAGCGCGAGTAATGGACGACGGGCATACTCTCGCCAGGATCATGGAGTGCGGATACGACCCCGACAGAATCAAGGCCCTGGGCCGAGCCATCCAACCATGGATCCAATCCAGATGGGAGGACCACCGTTACGAGGTGGTCCTGGCAGGCAACCTCCTCAAGTTCGCCCAAAACCACAAGCTGCTGTCGCACCTCCTGTCGACCGGCGACCACACGCTCGCCGAAGCGTCGCCACACGACCGAATCTGGGGCATAGGAGTCAGCGTCGACGCAGCCGAGTCCGGGGCCGCGTGGCGGGGCGAGAACCTCCTCGGGAAGGCCCTGATGCAGGCGAGGACCCAACTCTCCCAGACTCCGAAGACCGCCCCGAGGCCCGCGACGGCGCATCCACCGCCGCCAGACCGCCAGAACAACGCGGACGGCGGCACGGAGGACCCCTCCCCTCGCCCGACGCCCTCAGTGACCACTGGCGCGTCCAACGACGGGCCCGCGCAGGCGCCCAAGACGCGAGGCACGCCCAGCGGCCCGTCATCGCCCGTCGCGCCGAAAGACGACGCCTTGGCCGCCCAGCTGGAGGTCCGCAGGCGGCGGTTCGCCGACGACGCGGCCAAGCCACCGCCAGCGGTCCAGGCGAAGCGCGTGGCGTGGACGGGCGGTACGATCGTCTCGAACAAGCAGGAAGCCACCGCAGCATTCCAAGCTCGCAGCCACTCCCCATCGCGCAAGACGAGCCCCTCGCCTCTCGGAGCCTCGCGACTCTCGGGCGAGGCGAGCAGTGTCGCCCAGCCAGGCCCACCACCTTTGATCGACCACTCTACGCCCGGCGATGCCTGCGTACCCGGCGGCATCATGAGACACAGACTCGTGACGGTCGGATCGAGAGACGACGACAGCGCATCGGCGCTGGGCGCGACGCACGTGTGGGTAGACCGCACCACGGCGCTCGGCAACCCATTCACAATGGGCGATGGCAGCAACGACGAGGCCCTGCGCGACGCCGCCTGCGACGCCTTCGATGCAATGCTGGCGGAGTCGTTCGACGCCGACCTGGCGGAGATCGCCCGAGAATTCCAGGTGCCGATCTGCGCTCGGCTCGCAAGCCCAGAGGCAGCGGCAGCGCGCCGCGACGCGATGACCGGCCTCACCCAGCGCGCCCGGGGTGGCGAAGCCCTCCACCTGCGATGCCACTGCCACCCCAGAAGGTGCCATGCGCACGCCATCGCCGCGCGCATCTCACGCGACGCAGCGCCCGCAACCTGGCAACCGAGCTCTGGCGGGCATGGCGAGCCACTCCTGGCCACCGCGCGCCCCTCGTCAAGCGACTACGAGTCGGCAGGGCCCGAGGATATGGAGGTGGCGCAGGCGCAGGACACGCAGGCGGTCGGCGACACCACGCGTCAACACGGGACCGACGCGGCGCCTGCCCCACCCGCCGATCAACCGCCGCTACTCGACTACCGATCGCCGCCAGGGCAAGCCGTGACCCTGCCCACAATCGACGTCGAACAGCTCGCGGCCCACCCGCGCGACTCCATCTTACTGGTGCCGGTCATTACATCCTCGGCCGCGGCAGACGGCAACGCTCTCGCATTCGTCCCGCTCGAGGGCGGCGCCGTGTTCGGCATCGACGAGGGCGACAGCCGGCACCGACGCAACGGCCGGCGGGAAGCCGCCGTGGACGCAGCCGGAGCAGTGGTGACAGCGGCAGGCCTCAATGGCTCGCTCTGCTTCCTCGCCGCCGAGATCGACCTGGGCCACCACAAGCACACGCTGGGCAATGACGCCTCGCGCACCTCTGTGGTGGCAATGCCGTGCAGTGACGCCGCGGGTACCTTCACCATCCACAGCGGAGGCGTATGGGTCGACATCCCAGAGCTTGCGACCGCTTGCAACAGCGCCGCCGGCACGGCGCGCTACAGGGCGGCCTTCGTCGCCATCAACCAGGCAGACGCGCACACGCGCTCCACGATTGATGCGCCAGGCTACGCGCGCACCGGCGCGCGCGCGGCGGCCAACGCCAGCGCACCCCGCGGCGACGGCAACGCGGCTCCGATCAGCATCGGCGAGCGCGTCGCCCAGGCGCACGTGGCAAGCGCGGAGTTACGCACGGCTCTGCTCGCCATCGACGCGGACACCGAGCCCGGCTTCGCCGAGTTCTGCGGGGCGATGGCCGACCAGACGTGGCGGTGCGGCCCCGACCTGGTACCGGAGGAGCTCCTCTCGATCATGCTGCCGGCCGCGCCTGACGACCTTCTCGAAAGGAAGTACTCACATAAGGCGCAGATCGTGCCTCACGAGGTGACGCCTCCGCCGCCCGACCAGACGGATCCGCCCGACGGATGGTGGCCGCACAGCGTCCGCGACATCCTGGAGCCCTGGGCACTCGAGGGCATCCAAGACTGGATGAGCCGGTGCGTCGACTGGCACAAAGGCGGTGGGGGCGGAGCGAGCAGGCCAGGCGCCCTTGCGTACGGCGCTGACGCAATCAAAGAGCCGGCGCGAGGGAGGCGATGGGACCTACGGCACGGCGACGGCGACGTTCGCCTCTGGCGAGGTTACACGGCGGAGGAGCGTCAGGCACGCACCTGTATCAACCTGGCCGTCGCGAAGGACCTGCTGGCAGACTGCGTCGATAAGGAAGCGGTCGACTTCCTACTTCACGGCGTCAGATTCCGCCCGGGGCTGAGCGACCAGGTGGTGCTGATGCCAAACCTGTTGTCCATGTACACGGCAGGAGGTGTCAGTGCTGCGGCGGCGCAGGCCAGCGACATGACACGATCCGGGTTCATCGCTCTCTTCGACTCGATCCCGTCGGTGCCGTACCGTGCCGTCCCGCGTGGGCTCGTGGCCAAACATGGCACAGAAGAGAAGCGGGGGATCGCCGACCAGGGCGCCCCGAGGAAAACCCTCCGCACGCAGCGCTCTAACGAGCCTGTAGAGTCCCTCAACGACCTCTGCAGGGCGGCGGGCTGGGCGCACGAGGACAAGGACACACTGGAGAACGCCGCCCACAACGGGGCCATCGTCCAGGCCATCGGCGACGCCGGCGGCGAGTTCGCCTTCGAGGTGGCGCTGGACCTCTCGAAATGGTTCCACCGCGTATTCTACGACCCGTCCGAGCTCTGGCAGCAGGGGGCGCTCGTCCCGGATCAGACCAGCGGCGAGCTCAAATTCGCCATAGAGATGGCGATGTCGATGGGATCGACCCACAGCTCGCAGGTCGCGCAGCGGCTCGCGAACATCATCGTCCAGGAGATCTGCAAAGCCATGGACGCTCAGGAGGAGGCACACCGCCTGACTTCCCCGCTGCGCGCCGCCCAGCAGGAGATCATCGACGCACGAAGCCGGCTAGCGCCAGATTCGTACTCGACGCAGGGCCGCGCGTACGACATGATGGTGTACACAGACGACCTGCGCGGCGTCTGCGCTGGTGTGGCACGCACCGTGCGGCTTCTCAGGGCGATCTACGGCGTGCTCGGCCCCAGCGGCCTCAACGCGCCACTGAGCAGAGTCGAAAAGCAACAGGTCGGCGCCGCGGTCACGTGGCTGGGGGGCTGCACGGCGGCTGGCATCGGCGTAGTCTTCGTGCCTGCTGATAAGGCGGTCCGCGCCCTCCACGGCATCGACGCCTCCCTGAGAGGCGACATGGAGGTGGCGGATTACCGAAGACTCACCGGCTTCCTGGTGTCGATCCTCTTCATGCTGGGCGACGACAAAACGTTGCTCTCCCACATATGGAGGCCTATGAAGCCGCGCGGCGAGCTCGAGCAGGGCCCGGCGACGCTCGTCTGGCCCGACCCCATGATGACCATCACCCTCAGCAGGTGGAGGCTCCTCCTCTCGCAGTTCTCGGGCTGCGCCGCCATGCAGGCGGTGCGCCCCGGCATGCGACACAACGCCACGGTCAAGTACAGACTGCGCACTGACGCCGCGCTGGCGAACACGCCGCAGCCGGGCCTCGGGGGCGCCATGCACGGGCTCTGGTGGTCCGTTGCGATCGCAGACGAGCCGGTGCTCCAGAGGATGGACATTCCACACCTGGAGCTCATGGCGGCGTGCGTCGGGATCCTGACGTACGAGCCCATGCTGCGCGACGCAGACCGAGTGTCGCTCGAGACGGACGCGCTCGCCACGGCGGTGGCCTTGACGAAGCGCGCCCGCACCCCGGTGATGCAGACCATACTCGACGCGCTCCACGAGCAAGACGGGTACGTGAGGCTCGCGCCGAGGCTGGAGGTACAGCACCTGTCTGGGGCAGCAAACTTCGTCTCCGACGGCGCGTCTCGGGGATACTTCGACACGATCCGAGCGATCGGCGCAGCGCTGGGGGTCGAGACCAAGCGCATCGACATATCAGCCCCGGCGCGAGGCTTTATCGAGCGCGTCACCGCGCTCCTGTCATTGCAACCCGGATTCGGAGATCTCGGAGAGGTGCAGCCGCCTGGCGGCCTCACGGGTGCCACCGCGCCCGGCATGGGCAACCCGAACATGGCGCCCACGCCCTTCGCGCAGGCCTCACCGGGGGCCCCGCCCCCTCCCTCTCTGGGCGACAACTCTCGCGTCCGGCACCAGCGCGGCCACCGCGCGGGCTCGGCTGCGTCGGCACCGGGACTGCCGCCACGCAGCCCTACGCGAGCAGCCCCGCCCGACGCACGAGGGCCCCTCCCAGGGCCGCGCACTCCACCATCACGCTCTGCTGTGGCCCCGCCGGCGGTGAAGCGCCACGCTGGGACAGGCGGGTCGGCATGGGCGACCGCGCCCCGCGCCGCGGGCGCCGCCCCGCAATCGCCGACGGCACCGCAGGCGAGGCGCAGCATCGGCGGCACCCTCTCCGACGAGTCCCTCAGACCAGGGCACACACAGCCCGCCACGCGGCCGTCGGCCGAGCTCTCCCCAGGCAGGCCGCCGCCGCCACCCGTCGCCAGCTCGGCGCTCAGCGGGGTACCGCGCCTGCCACTCGGAGGCGCGCGCTCGGAGCAGCCGCGAGACAGCGAGCTCAGCCGTGCACGCGAGAAGCTCGCAGACCGCGCCTTCAACAGGCTCAGGTACGACACCTCCGACTACGCGCTGCGGGCGGACGACGCGGTCTTGCACTGGGTAATATCGGTCGCGCAGGGCGACCCCGGAGACCAGCCGGTGACGACGCAGTCGAACCAGCGCAGCAACTGGCGGCACTGGGAGCGCTGGTGCGCTCACGTCGGCACATCGACGTGGCGACCGGACCTGCACGACGTCGACGCAGTCGGCTACGAGCGCGAGCAGCAGCTATGGGCGGCGGGCCTCATGTTCATATACGAGAACATGCAACCGAAGAAGGGCAATGTCGTCCGGTCGGGCCCCTGGCGCGGCTTCCTGCAGCCTCCCCTCCCGAGGAGCGCCCTGGCAGTCCTGCGCGGGGTGCGGAAGGAACACCTGGACCGGGGAATCACTCCACCGCCGCTCACGATGGCGACGCGACGAATGAATGAGGCGATGCGGCGGTACGCCAGCTGGATCGGCGCCGAGAACATGGCGCCGCGGCGCAAGGCAACCCTATCACACGAGCTGATTGTCGGCATGCTAGAGGTGCCGGACGACCAGGTCGGCAGCGCGCCGACCGGCCACGGCGTGGAAGGCGACCTGCTGCCGGACGGCCGCCGCCGCGCCGCCTCCACAGATGACATCGATGTCCGGCGGCGCGGAAAACACTGGCGTTGGGTGGACGACTTCGGCGTGTCAATCAGGGCACTCATCCACGTGCTCAGCCAGACGGGCTTCCGCAAGGCGGAGGTGGCGCTCGGTAACGAGCCGTGGGGCATGCGGCACATATCGTTCGCCAATGTGCAGTGGTTCCTGGACGGGACGCTGGTCACGAACCCAACGGCAGCTCAACTGCGTGGCCTCAAGACGGGCGATTACGCCGTTGTCGTGCCCCCGCCGAGCAAGGCGGACCCGTGGGGCCAGGTCTGGCAAAACCACCCGATATACCTGCCGTGGCACCCCACGGCAAGGTTAAACGCGGCGCGCGAGCTTGCGAAGTGGGAGCTGCGCGCGGCCGTGGACCCGAGCGCCCGCCGCAGCACTCCGCTTTTCTGCGGCACGGGAGGCGTCGGCACCCCCTTGGGGCACGGCACGCTCGACGCGGTCTTCCACGACCTGCTCGGGTATCGCATCGGCAAGGAGGCGGCCAAGGACTACAGCGTCCACTCTTTTCGAAGCTTCCTTGCGTCCTCCATGCTTGCGGCGAAGTGCAGCGACGCGGAAATCATGGCGGCTCTGCGATGGTCATCCAAGGAGGCGCTTGACGTGTATAAGAACGCGAACATGGAGACGTACGGCGGGTGGCTGCTCGCGGCAGAGCAGCAGAAGCTCACGGGCCTGCGGCTGATCGAGCTGCTTCCGAGGGTGCCCCAGGTCGACCGCATCCAGTTGGTGGCGGGCGCCATGGGCGCGCGCGAGAGGCGCGACGCGGTGGCGCTCGCAGAGGACGCCGACAGGGACCGCGGCTGCCCGCTGGCGGCGGTCGCGCTGCCCGACCGCGACGAGCCTGCGTGGCGCGTCGTGGAGTCTAGCCACGCGGCCCTCGGCGAGGCGTGGCGGCTCATCGCGCGCGCCGCGCCCACGCCGGGCCCAGGCGGCCGGAGTGGCGCCGCTGCGCCCGTCAGCCAGTGACCCAACCGCCGGGGGGGGCACCTGCGGCCCTCCCCCCACAGAAGCCACGCCAACCCGCGGGACGCCGCCGAGACGGTGCCTCCCCGGGGAAGCATGCCTCGACCGCCCCGCCACGGGAACGGTGCCGAGATGAGACGGCGCAGGGCTTCACAGCCCGAGCCGGCGAGGGCGACGAAGCGACCAGCCAGGCCGCGCCGCGAGCCGGCGCCTGGTGGTATGTGATCGGCCGCCGACGCAGATCTGCACTGTCCCAGCTCCGAGACGTGGGCCATCGCGGCCCACGCGTTGACGGACCGCGATTCGGCGCGCGGCACGCCACGGCCTCGGCTATGGACGTGCGCCGCGCGGCGGCGACGGATGGGCGTGAGTCAGACTCGTCGCGTAATAGAAGGGATTATTTGGAAGAAAGGACGTTCCGGGAGAAATGAGAATGAAAGGGATCGGAACAGGCGGAGCCTGCAGCATCGGGACACCCGACTGCAGAGCAAAAACCGCCTGTGACGAAACGCCAAAAATAGAGCAATTGCCAAACATGGCAGCTCGTTCAAGGCCCCTGCCTC
>Ga0115006_10001607_pt1 | contig 14262 bp, 8 predicted proteins | sample ArcOceMetagenome_3_FD_88943 | JGI IMG/M metagenome (GOLD analysis project Ga0115006, IMG submission 88943) | Marine eukaryotic phytoplankton communities from Arctic Ocean - Arctic Ocean- Svalbard ARC20M Metagenome | ecosystem: Environmental > Aquatic > Marine > Oceanic | place: Arctic Ocean...
CATTTCTTATTACATTCTACGTAATTGTTCCCTGCATAGTTACTCCTTCATCAAACTCTCGAAGAAGCTTGTTGGATCGTCATTCTTCGTCTCTGCCTTTGTGGACGACGCCTTGTTGGGTTTCTTCTTCTTGACCGATGCCTTGACCAAAGAGGAGCCGCCGGCCGTGGCGCTGCTCTTGCTGCTCTTGGAGGTTTTGACCGATGCATCATCTCCGGTGCTGGTGGCACCCTGGGCAGGCAAAGAAGCAGAAAGCTTGGAGAGCCATGCCTCATCGGCAGCGGCACCTCCGACCTTGACATCTTTCTTCTTATCGCTGGCTGTTGTGTCACCGTCGCCTCCAGCCTTTGTTGATGGCAATGCCTTCCACAAGTCATCCTTGGCGGCATCCCAAACGCCGGGACAGGAGGCATTCCTCAGTAAGACGGAGCCGATCAAATCATCATCATGAGATCCAGGTACAAAGATCGGCGGCTGTTCCAATCCAGCCGTTGCCGCTGAACCTTCGCCATCCTTGCCCTCTTGACCCTCCTCGGTACCAGCCTCGTCGTCATCGTCATTGGCCTTTTCTTCTTCCTCAACTGGAGTCATCCCCGACGCAACCCGGCTCACAACGCCGGCGAGCTCGGATACCGTCATGGAGGGGATGGATCCCTTGCTCTTCGCCGCAGCGGTGGCACTGTTTCCACCGCCTTCTTCCTCGACACTCGGAACAGATGCTGCGCCATCGTCATCCGGCCTGACAAAGGCAAGAGTGCAGTCCACCTCGGAGGCGAAGCGATGCAAATGATAATGGACCAAACTGATGACCTGCTTCTCCTGGAAGCTCTGGGGAGCAACAGAGGGACCGCCACCTTCGGTCCCAAGCTCCGTGGGGGTAGGCGGGACAGCGCAGCATATAATGAGCGCAATTTTGGTATCGACCGACCCTGCTCCGCCTGGTGATGCTTTGGACGGTGCTTCCTCGGATTGTTCCGGCGCGGTACCAAACTTGGTCGATCGGAGCTTGGCGAGCCTCGTGGTGGCCGATGCCGATGCCGACGCCTTCGTCTTGGATGAACCGTCCGTGCTCGCATCGAATCGACGCAGCAAGGCCGCAACCATGGCCTCCATGGCGGGATGGACGGTGGCAGGGTCCGCAAGGTCCAGGGCAAATATCACGGTTGAAAATGCCGCCGACTGGGATGGCGACGAGAGGACCTTTTGCAGCAATCGATTGACCAAACCGGTGCTCTTATCCTTGTCGGTCCCGCCAGTGCCATCGACGTTGCCACAACCGCCACCACCGCAACTTGCGTCCGGCAGACGAACGTCCCAAATGCCCAGGTTGGGCCGCTGGTGCTTCCTCGCCTTGGAACTGCCCGACAGCTGCTGCTGCTGCAAGATACCGCCGCCGCCGCCACCACGTCCTTCCCCTTCCCCCCGCTGGGCGGTGACCTCGACGGCCTGATACGACAGCGTTTCGAATCGGCGCTTGCTGGTAGTATTCGTGCTGGCAGTCGTTGCCGGCGGACCCCGACCATCAATGGCACCGGACAAAAAGTCAATCCGATGGGAGGGGCCTGTGTGGAGTTGAACGGCGGTTGGGAGGGAGGTGGTGCTGCTGCTGCTGCTGCTGCTGCTGCTGGACTTGCCGGAATCATTTTCGACGGTGCCATCGGCAGCGCCACCTGCTGACGCGGCGAGAGTGGCAAAGAGGCCCATGGTGTGTCTGTTATGAGCGATGGCGTATGGGAGATGCTCTATCGTGTCTGCTCGGTTACGGTTGTGCCATCAGGCCATCATCATCCTCATCCTATCCTCGCCTCGCCTCTCATCCTCTCTCATCCTCGCCTCGCTCGCGAGCTCGAACTCCGCTCGCTCGAGCGAGCTCGCGCTCTCGTCCCTGTCCGGATGTTTCTTTATCACGTCATCACCTGCGCGTCGTTTTCTGTTGGCGGTTTGGCGGTTTTTTCTTCATTTTGTCGTTGACGAAACCATAACGGTCGGATCCGACCGTTATTATAACCCATCGTTGGCCTTGCTTTGCCATCATTCTTTCAGCGTTGGGTAGAGTTGAATAGGAATTCCTAGCTCTGCGTAGAGTAGAGTTGCTGCTGGCTGATCTGCTCGCTCGCGTCTCTCTCAAAGATTGTGAAAAGCGACACATACATGATGTATCGTTCCAAACATCGTTCGACGAGCAACATCATGGCGAGAAGCTTTCTCTTTTCGTCGGCGGCGGCGGTCCTTCTGCTGGGCCTGGGCCTGGAATCCTCGTCGTCAGTCGAGGCTGCCGTCCTTCGAAGTGGAACTACCCCTGGCTCATCAGGTAGAAGAGTAGTCCGCAAGACCACCAAGGGTCGCAATGGTCAGAGAGACCTCCAGAGCGGCAAGGGCGGGGGAAAAGGCAGCAATGCCGCCGACGCCGACTCGATCTTCCCCTCGGGAATGATTGCCACCGTCGACGCAATCGAGTTGATGAATCAAGGGATCATCAAACAACAGACCAACTCGAGGAAGTCCACCAAGAGCAGCGGCAGCGGTGATGGTGGTGACACATACAGCGACAACACCAACTACGTCGATGGGGAGTCAACTCCCACCAACGACCCTGCCATCACGACGCCTGCCATCGGTACGGACGATAGTACAAGTAGCAGTAGCGAGAACCAGGACATCAGCTCTACTCCTTCTAACCCTACGGATGTTATTGGCGGCCCTGAATCTTATACCTTCGAGATCATCCTTCCTAACAGTGGTACCACCGATGAGAGTTTCGTCGATGGCAGCACCATCACCCCCCCTGCTGGATACCAGGAGCATGATCAACAAGAAGATGAAAAAGAGCGCGTCTCTACAGACGAATTCATCAACCTGGACGACCTTGATGTCGATACTGAGGATGGTAACGATATTGTTGTCATTATGCCTGATACCGACACATCAGGACACACCAACGATGAGGATGGTCTTCCCGATTTCGAGTATGGTGGTAACATCAACAATTACTCCCCGAACCAGGGCGAAGAGAAGGAGAAAGAAGACAATCTTAATGTCGATGACGCTGTTGACTTCATCGCTGATGACAACATGATTGATGAAGCGAGTGAAACCAGAAAAAGGGGGGGAAAAGATAAGGACAAGCCCGCCAAGGCCGGCGAGGACGAATTCGAAGAAGAAGCCAACCACGAAGCCAACACTGCTCCCAATGCTGACTTTGATTCGCTTACGACGATTGCTGGTCAAGATCCCATTGCCGAAACCATTTTGGATGGGGAGAGCCAGAAGATTCCTTCGTCTCCGACCGGCAACGATGAGAATGAAGACAAGGATGAGGATGGTGGTAAGTCAACTTTACATATCAACATTTCATTTGGTAAATGCATGCAGATTATTTCCTTTTTCATTCATTTCAGAAGACCCTCATCTATATTTGCGATTATCACTCCTTCTTTTCATTGTCTGCCAGACATCCATCGATTGAATATGCCTCGGGGACTCGTCGTAAGCCTCTTTCTCTCCGAAAAAGAAACACGTCGTCTTCAAGGCTCTCCCGCTGATCCTATCAAAAATCAAGAAAAGTTTGACTTCGTACTCAATGGTATGGAAGAAACAGAGGTCACGCTTCAGAACTACCTTGCCCGTCATCTAAATGGGTACCTCGTTGGCGGCATTGATGGCCTAAGCTTCGTGTCCATTGATACCATTTCTGCCTTCCTTACAACAAAGTCATACCAAGGGCGTCCGACGCCGGCGATTGTTGTCAAATCCATCGAGGGAACTACAACATATCGAGGAATTGAGACACCTTCTCCGAGAATTCTTGAGACAAGCACTTTGGGTGCCTTCAATAGTGACGGGGGGAAGACGGCCCTTATCGGCAACCTCAGAGATTCCGATGACAACGTTCTATCCCTGACTGTTGATGTAAGCGCCGAGATCAATCGAGGCGCAATCAGTCCATCGTCAGATGCAACAAATCCCATTGTCAACGCTGCCACCCAAAGTGATACCCAGCTGAGGGCAGACAGTGGGAACGCTGCCAAGATGGGTGGAATTGCCATCGGTGGCGTAATCATCGTCGTTGCGTTCTTTTTTGTCGGTCATAAGTTGACCCACCGACTCAAAGATGAGACCGACTTCGACAGTGAAAGTTCACTTGAACATAAGTACGACCTTGATTCGATTCAAAATGAAACGGGGTTTTCTAGCACATTGGTTTCCTATCATGGTAAAAACAGCAGCATGGAGGAAGACATTGCTTCGCATCATCGAAACATCATGGCTTATGACAATGCTTCTTCTTCGTACCCTGAGGGAACCCTCGTTCTCAGTCCAGTCGCCGAAAGTCCAGTTCCCGAAGAACTGTTTGACGATCTGGTGATTACTAAGAAGATTCAGGTTGTTGCAGAAGAGCCTCAAAACGAGGTGACGAAGATTCCCAGCCCACTCTTGCGCAAAATTTACTCCTTCAGTTCTTTGTCACTCAAGCGGGCAACTCTTGGTAATGGTCTGAAGAGTGAAATGGCGGCAGCGTCCATGTTAGGGTCGGCATCGGGAGATCTCGCATATGACATGTCAATCGTCTTGCCGTCGGCTTCGGATGACAGCAATGAAACTCCCCAAGAGCAGTCTCCTTGCAGTGATAATGGCAAGTCTCCTCTTCTACTTGAGGATGGTCTGGCATCAAAGGGTCCCGACCCACCAGCCACGGCAGATCTCAATGAGAGTGCCGATACCAGCCGTGCTATTATGCTTTACTCCGATTCTGGAAGCAGTGAAGAGGAAGAGGATCAAACTGTCCCTTCTACCGTCGACGTGGACGCCGTTGACAGTAATGAAGCGGCTAAGAGACTCGGGCTGGGCATCCAATCATTCAGTAGTGTCAAGGAGGAAGATGAGGAGAATGGAGTTGTCGTCAAATCATCTCCAAAGCCTGTTGCAACCCCCGAGAGAAGGGCCCTTCCTTCGAAGGCAAAGGCGCCGGCGTCGGTGGAATCGGAGCAACAGAATGTATGGAGGCAGCAAAAATCTCAAGCCGGTATTCCAATGACTACAAGCAACAATACTTCCAACCAAATGAGAGAAGAAAATAAGTTGTATGATCCCATCTTCGTCAATGGTAAAGTTCAGATGAAGGAAAGGTCGCCTCCATACAGACAGATTCTCCGCAAGTGATTGGATGGAATGCATTTTCCTTTATTTTAAAGATTTAGTCTGGTCAATGTGATCGTCCAGAAGGGGCGCGCAGAATCTTAACCACATCACAAAATGGCCGGATTTAAGAGGATCAATACGAAAGTATTTTAGAGTTAAACGATACATAGATAAACCATTAACAATATATCAACCTTTGTTACTGTTAGCGTTGAATACTTTGCAGCAGCCGCCACTTTTTTTTGGGCAGCCCACTGTTCTTTTGGCATTCACTTTCCGGAATACATGACTGCATTTAGGGCACCTGTACAGCGTTCCGTTTTCCCGAAGAAGACGTTGTTCCTCGTCATACGCCTCCTTCTCAACCCAATCCATGTGCGGTGCTTTGCAGTCGGTGCACCAGTGCGAAGTGGTGGACCGACTACTGTCGAGGGTGGACCTCAGCACTTCTCTTTGGCACTCGCTGTGGCGACGAACAACCAAAACAAGATAGTCCTTCTTTCCTTCAGCTTCATACTGCTCGGTGATGGACCTTCTCCTCTTTTCTCACAAGCTTCAATACTTCGCATGATGCCTGCAAGTAACTCTCCAATGTGCGAGAATGCGTATCCTTGGCCTCGCGGATCTCAGTCTTCAGCATCCTCACCGTCTCCTCGTGCTTCTCCTGCAGCTGACGAATTTCCTCCGCATGAGTGGCTTGGGTGGCAGCGATCGACTTCTTATACTCCTCTTCGGCTTTCTTGAGAGCATCATTACTAATGGACGCGCCGACCTCTTTGGTGGTTTCGTCTTTTGATTTGTTGCCCGCATTATTTCGGGAAGGCGCCAACTCCTCCTCTAAGTGTTTGATCCGTTCCTCCATACCAGCGACCAACGCTAAGTGCTTTCGACGCATCTCCTCGCTGGTTATCTCTACGGCATGCTTCGTGTACAAATTGTGGCCGTCCGAGATACGCAGTCCAAGCTGGTCGATGTTGCTCATCTTGATGACAATTGAGTCCTTTCGGAATGGCGTCTCGGCTAACGCTAGAATCTGCGATGCAAAATATCGCGGACCCATGCCAACTAAAGGATGGGAAGGGTTGAAAGGAACAGGGAAATAGGATTGAGTGTGCGGCCGACCAAAGCCTACAGGCACTGTATACTGCAATGCTCATATTTTATTAAACGAAAACTCACTCTGGGATCGGAAGGTTGCCAGCGTCCGCTCATCATCCGACAAGACGCCACGTACGAACGGGCCTGCCAGACCTGTCTGTAACACTCTATGAGTATGGGTCGGCGTTGACACAGACTTACTACCATCGATGACGATAACTTCGTCGTCGTTGTTACCGCCTGTTCCGCCGGTGCCGGCCGCTATCTTTTGCTTCTTGTTCTGTGGCGTTGACGGGTGCGACCCCACTCCCGATGGTGTTGCTGCAACAGGGGTAGATTCATCAGTTCTACCATACAAGACACCGCTACTGCTCGCACCGGGGCCGACTGCTGCAGTGCCAGAAGCTACAGCTGCAGACAATCCTCCCGCCCCGACAGCGGCGGCGGCGGCGCCGGCAGCAGTACCTGGGGGCATGGTGCCCGTCGCCGCATATGTCGCCAGCGCCCTTCGCACTCGTGCCTGCTCCAACTCGATGAGCGTCGCCTGCTGCTGCTGCTGCCGGGCCGATATCGCCGCTTGCTGCGCCGCCATGGCCATCTCCCGCTCCACCCACAGCCTGCCCTGGGCCTGGGCGGCGCTTATCTGCGCGACCGACGGCGGGGGCGGGGGGTAAGCCGGCGCCGGAGGTCCGCCGTAAGCGGTCCCGGTGAGGTATCCGGATCCTGCCGGAGCCACGTGAGCATGAGCCTGCTGTGGTAGCGGCGTCCTCGGCTGGATTGGATGGTTACCGGGAGTTATGGCGGGGCTGGTGCCGGCACTCCCGATCCCAGGTGCTGCTGCGACGGTGGCTGCTCCGGCGGCTCCGGCGGCGGCCCCGGTGGCAGGAGTGCTGGACGCGCTGCCTCCTCCCGCTGGTCCTGGTGCTGCTGAGGTATTCATTCTGCTGAGCTACGTGTAGGTTTCCATGTAATATGTAATGGCGAGGAGGCGAGGCGTGCATGTAAAATGTGCTTGCTGCGCTGCTGCGCTGATGTCCGTACCTAGCCTAGCTACGTAGCAACGTAGCTACTACTACTAGCTAGTAGCGTAGTAGTAGCTAGCTACGTAGGTATGTCCGTATGTCCGTCCTTGCTTTATCTGCATTTATTTTATCGTTATCGGCATGATGTCATCATGTTCAATTCGAGCGTGACGTCAGAAAAAGATGGAAAGATAAGATACTACGTAGTAAGACCAAATAAATAAAAAGAGCCTCTTCCGATGCCTCTTCAGCATACTTTGGGCCTAAAAAATGGCCGTCGCCCGCGCGAGCAATGCCGAGAGCGAGTTGCTGAAAGTAAGTGTACTAGATCTACGTGCCACAAATAGATCTACCACCGATACCACCTCCAAATCGATCGCGACTGGATGACAAACGCAGACGATATGGATCGATATGACGTATGTATCGTCGGTGCTGGCCCTGCTGGTCTCGCTGCACTTTCGGCGCTTCGATCGCCCTACTCCAGGGACACCCTTTCCGATCATTTCATAGTTCAAGCCGATAGGAGATCGTCGCCATCTACATCCAGTCAACGGCGCGACAAGCAGAAGATATGCGTCGTCGATCCTCAGGATTGGCTGCAGGGGTGGTCAACCAAATTCGATGCCCTCAACATTGGCTTCCTCCGTTCCCCTACAATTGCTCACCCAGATATGTTCGATTCGACGGCGCTTCTTGCGTTTGCGCAGATGCGCCAGATGCAGGGAGGCCGTGAAGAAGAGCTCATTGAATCGGGATGCTACGAAATGTCGAATTTGTTGTCCCAGTCGCAGACTCAGACTGGACTTTGGACGCTCCCCACGTCGCAGCTCTTTCAAGATTTTTGCCATGAGCTGGTGAAGTCGCTTCCGCATGACTTTATCTGCTCATCTGTGTCTGATATTGACGATGACGTGCCATCGTTAAATTCGGCCGACGAGGAAGAAGGTGACAACCACTCTTCTTTTCGAGTTCTTTTGGCTTCGGGACAAACCATAATTGCCAATTCGGTCATCCTGGCCCTTGGAACGGTTGGAAAGCCCATCATACCAGCTTTTCTTGCTACTATCTCCCCACCCTCATCTTGCGTCGTGCAGTGGTACGATCCATTGCCTGCTCGTTTGGCGGAGAACCAAAACGAAATTCGGACTGTCTTGGTCGTTGGTGGTGGATTGACGGCGGTACAAACAGCCCAGAAATGGGCAGGATATATTGGTGATGACGGTGGCCAAGTCATTCTCTGCAGTCGTCGTCCGCTTGTAGAAAAGCATTTTGACCTTGGGGTGGAGTGGTTCGATAAAAGAACGTCCAACAAATGCATGAGTGAGTTTTACCATCAGCCCGTGGTTGATCGATTGGATTTGATCAAATCGACACGTGGCGGTGGCAGTGTTCCCCCTATCTACATGCGGGATGTGGAGCGCTTGGAGAGGATGGGAATCCTGGAACGCGTTGTTGGTGAAGCCACATCGTGCGTCGAAAACGAAAAGGGCTGTGCAGCCGAAGTTACGATCAATGGTGCCTCCTACTCTTTTGATCTCATCGTGCTGGCTTGTGGAGCTCAGTCAGATTGTTCGTCGAATCCTCTTATTGAGAATGTACTCGATCGATGGCCACTTCCTGTCCATGGTGGCTTTCCCTGCATCACTGAAGATGTAGAGTGGAGGTCGAAGGCCAATCTCTTCGTTACTGGTTCACTGGCAAGCCTCAATTTGGGCCCAGATGCTGGCAACCTGATGGGAGCGAGAAGAGCTGCGCAGATCATTGCGAATAAGCTGGAATGTCGCTCCTGGCTTAGGGAAGAAGACAACATTCTTGCGCAGAATCGGTTTGATTCTCTACTTTGGTCGGATAGCGAAGACGACAGCAGCGATGATGAGAATGTGTAATTCATTCTCGAACAGTATTTATGTCTGAACTCACTAAACTACAATGTAGCTACGTTCGTGTGCGGTACTACTGGAGTCTACCTAGTAGGTACGTACCTGGTACATGTAGAGTCTCTACTCGAGTAGTAGGCCTAGTAGTATATAGTAGAGAGAAGCTACATGTACATACGTACTAGTATGTACCGTCAGATCTGTCAATCAACATAAATCTCCAGTAGCGCTTTCGGAGTGACGTGGTAGGCACCGCTGTAGCTACCGCGCTACCGCTGCGCTGTCATGTCCGCCCCGGTGTCCGTCCGGGATCAATCAATTATTCGTACGACTATCATGGTCATTGGCCCTCCGCCCTGCGCTTTTGCCGCTTGACACTTGCCGCTGCAGCGTACTGGGGTACTGCTTCGTTTTTTTTGTGAACGCATGATATGTCTCTGCGGCGATAGCCCGTTGCTTCGGTCGGCACGCGACGTTTGACGTTTGAACAGAGCAAGCGCAAGATGGATACATCTGGTGGTGACGGTGGCCGGAAGAAGAAGTCGGGTGGTGGTAGTGGTGGTGGTGGTGGTGGTAGCCCAGCCACGCACGGTCAGTTCATGGGCGATGAGTCCCGAGTTTACATGTCGCGTAAGATTGAGCTCCAGAGGAAGCAGATTGGCTTGGTCGTACCTCCCCCACCGCCTCGGCCTCGGCCGGCTCGCTCCGCCACCAATGTCGGTACACCATCCTCCTCACGAAAGAGAGTGAGATTCTCACAAAAGTTGTCGAGTTCTCCATACAGTGATGGCGAGGAGGGGGCTCGGGGCGGAAGTGCCGACAGAGGCGGCCTCTCCGCGGTTCTTGGCCGATTGAAGGATAGGCATGGGCACAGTCGGGGCAAGAAGAAAAGGAAACGAAAGAGCGGCAAGGGTAGCGAAACGTCATCTCAAGAGGCGATGGAAGAACGCGGTGATGCGTCCTCTCCAAGCTTGCAAAAACGCCGAACTAGCGATGAGGATTATGCAAGAGCACAACGGAGGGTTCCCGATGGGCCGCATGATGTGACAATGACCAAGCGGAGCAGACCGGATCTCTTCTTTTACGGTGTGGTGGTTCTGATCAACGGTTATACGTCCCCAGACACGCCAACACTGACTCGGATGTTACAGAAGCACGGCGGTGACGTGGAGAAGTATGAAACATCGCGGGTGACGCACATTATTGCTACAGCGCTGTCAACGGCCAAGGCCCTCATATACAAGAGGCAGCGCAATCCGACACCTTATGTTTATCCCAAGTGGATTGTCGATTCCTGTAGGGAGGGCCGCTTACTACCGCATGCAGATTATTTGATTGATGAGATCAAAGACGACAGTGTTGGAACCAAAACTGTCAAGAGTTACTTTGCTTCGCCAACAGCTACTGCTCCTTCAACGAGCTCAGAAGCAGGCAAAAGTACGGCAGTTGCTGGTGTCAATAAAGACGATCAAACGAATTTTCGGGCGCTCAATAATTCCCCTGCACGCAGTGGTGACAAAAGCTTGATCTCGAAGGGACCAACTGAAGCACTTACCGGAAAGGGGGGAGATCTGACCCATATTATGGCATCCGGCAGACCAATGACGCGAACAGTTGGGACAGATCCCGACTTCTTGAACTCCTACTTTCAGAATTCTCGTCTTTCCTTTATTGGCAGTTTCCAGCAGAGAGTTGCCCAAAAGCAGCAGAGGGATGGACAGTCTGCATCATCTCCGAGTCGTCGGCGAAATCCTGGAGAAAAGTATGAGCGCTTCATTTTCCACGTCGATATAGATTGCTTCTTTGCTGCCGTTGTTCTGAGAAAGTATCCTGAATATCGGAGCCAACCAGTCGCAATTGGACATGGGTGGAAGACTGATGCTCAGGGCAGGCCCGTCCCAGTTGGCGATGGTAACTCATCGGCTCAGGATGGCAATGCCCAAGGTGGAAAGAAATCGTATTCTGAACTGTCGACGTGTAACTACAATGCACGAAAATATGGAGTGAAAAAGGGGATGCTCCTTCATCAGGCCAGGCAGCTCTGTCCTAGTTTGATCGTTTTGCCATACGATTACGACGGCTATGAAGAGGTGTCGTCCTTGGTGTTCGACGTCATTCATCAGCATGCGGAAAAATTTGATGGGGTAGTTGAGCAAGTATCATGCGATGAGGCCTACATTGAACTTTGTTTGTCGCAGAACGACGTCGATAAGAATGAAAACAAGGACGACGATCTCTGTGGCTTCGTAAAGAATGTTGCCGAAACGATCCGAGGAGATATATTCGCGGCCACTGAATGCACAGCATCGGTTGGGGTAGGCGCAAATAAATTCCTTGCCAAATTAGCGACTGACAAGGCTAAACCTGACGGGTCTTTCGTGGTCAAGGATAACTATGAATTACTCTACAAGCTGAAGCTTCGTGATTTGCCCGGCATTGGTTGGAAGCTCGATCGAAAGCTGCAAGCGAATCATCTTGAATCAGTAAAAGATGTTCTGGCTTTGGGGGATGAGGCCAAAAACAAGCTTTGCTCTCTTTTGGGTGCAGGAAATGGGCGGAAACTTCTAGATTATATCGATGGCAAGGATGATCGTCCAGTGGAATCGGCAAAGAGAAAGACCATTGGTGCCGAGGTAAGTTCACAATTTTCCCCGGCATTGTTACTCGTTGTGGTGCTCGTATGTTGTATTCTACCTAGGTATACTTGCTAGTACCGATGTTGCCCCCACCTACACGTAGGTAATAATTTATTTTGTCTTTCATCTGCTTTCTTGTCGTACTCAGTGTAATTACGGCGTTCGATTTGATGGACACTATGGTCCTGACTACATGATGATGATGATCGCCAAAGAAATTTGTAAGCGCATGGAGGCAATTGGTGTCAAGGGAGGTCGCAAACTCACTCTCAAAATCATGCAGCGAAGGGCGGACGCAGCTAAAGAGCCGGCAAAATTTCTAGGTCATGGCAAGTGCCATAGCCTGTCAAGAACCTGTGACATCACAGCTCGCTGTGATGACTGGAAACCGATATCTGCGGCAGCATTCGCTCTGTTTGAAGGCTTGGGTATAGACAAAGATGATGTACGCGGTGTGGGCATTGTTTTGAGCAAGCTATCGTTTCTTGATGATGACCAAGACAGTACTGGTGCCACAAAAATGACATCCTGGTTACAAAGTGGAGGCAAAAAGAGTGATGGTGGACCTGTAAAGGATGCAACATCAACTAGAGTGGTTGACAAAAGTAGAGACGATCAAACGATTGCATCACCGGCAGCGTCTCCCCTGAGGCAGGCGATCGGGTGTACCGAATCTACTGGGGAAGGATCGCTACACGAAGTTCAGAAGACCAGATCTGAGAATTCTGCCGGTGCTACTAGCACTGGTACCGGTAATGCGTCAACCACTCAATTTGAGGTTGAATCGCCACACAGCACCAGAAGCAACGACGATGGCGGCTATGCTCTACCTTCTCTCAGTCAAATTGATGAGGACGTTCTTGCACAGATGCCGGAGGACGTTCAAGCCTCGGTCAGACGCTTGCGTTCTCCGTGTGAGATGGCGCCAGGTGACGAAAAGGGTTCTGATCAAAGAAGGGGACAATCAAATAGTAAGAGAGAGAAAGAAACTTCTTCGGTGACGTGTGAGGACGCGAATAGCGTATCGTTGGCTCCGCCAGTCGAGGAAGAAGACGAAGGGGGATGGGCTTTGCCACCATTGAGCCAAATTGACGAAGAGGAGGTTCTAGCCCTCCCAACACCCCTACGAGATGAAATTCTGCAACAAATTAAGTCAAGAGGAGCCCGTTCCACAACTTCGCGTCAGCTAACTTCCGCAAAATCTCCCCAGAGTACAAAATCGACGTTCCATACTCAACATTCTTCCAATAATCCCGATAGTAATCTCCGGCAATTGAGTCTGAAACGAATGATGAAGCTGGCTTCCGTGAAAAGTGGCCAAGAAGACGACAAAGCTATCTCTTTGTCGCAGCTGGATCGCCTTCCTCTGGAGCTTCAGCTTCAAATCGCCAATAACGAGGAAGGTCCACTCCGCAGCCGACACCGGCAAACGAGATCTAATGACAATAAAAGCAGTGCTCGAGGTTCCCCGCATCGAAAGACAAATGGATCGCCGCATCGAACAAAAGGCGGGCCAATGACAAGCAATGCCTCAATTACGGGACCGCTACGTCTAAACGACGACGGAGAAGATATCCAGCCGAATTTCCAGGTATCAAGCCTGGACAAAGAAGACTGTGTTTTTTACCACACTAATATCCTACCTCTCACTAAGTGGATGAATGATCATCTAGATCCATCAAGCGACGACATTGACCTGGTCAAGGATTTCTTTATCGCTCTTCTGGACGAAAAGAGGCTTGACGATGTAACGTCACTGTTACGAGCAATAAAGCGAAGGGGAGACATCTGGGCAAGAAATGAGTGTGATGGGCTTCTGGACTTTATCGATGATCGATTGATTGCTACCGAGGGAAGAAAACTTGATCGAAGGTATCTTTGATATATACGCTATTGTTAGTTGACTACATTGCACCTTGGGTTACCATGTAGGTATTTTTACAACTATCTACTTGTTCGCAATGGATGCTTCTACCTCTGCCAACACTTGGTCCAATTTCTTGGCCTCCTCGGGAATGTCTTTGTTGAAATATGCCGCCTGAATCTTCTTAACAACGCCCTTGAGAAGGAATTTGAACTTGACCACGTCTTCCTTGCTATCGCTCTGCTTATGGATGTCATGTAGTTGTTGAACGACGCGACAAATCTTTGGCAATGCTACACTATCTGTTTCCCAACCGCGAATTGTTTGCAATGCCCGGTACTCTTTCATGAGATCTTCCAGTAATTGGTCATCGCGGCCGACTGTCTCATTGAAGAAGGCACTGACCTCCCACACCCACGGCTCTGACTTGCTTGTGGAGCCAAGTCTCGTCAGAAGGTCTCGAACGCGCGACAAAGTCCTTCGTGCCGAGTCAATAGCAGCCTGGTCTTTGCTTTCGGTGGCTTCTTTGTAAGTGACAAGGGAGCCGCCAACAATGGCCCGCACAACCTTCTCTTCCAGGGACGGAATGGCTTCCGATGCATTCTTCTTGGCCTTAAAGTCAA
>Ga0115006_10001608_pt1 | contig 14258 bp, 27 predicted proteins | sample ArcOceMetagenome_3_FD_88943 | JGI IMG/M metagenome (GOLD analysis project Ga0115006, IMG submission 88943) | Marine eukaryotic phytoplankton communities from Arctic Ocean - Arctic Ocean- Svalbard ARC20M Metagenome | ecosystem: Environmental > Aquatic > Marine > Oceanic | place: Arctic Ocean...
CCCCCCCCCCCCCCCATGGGCAGACACCGAGTGAGGCGAAGGTTCCTCCAGCCCCCTGTGGCGCATTCCTCACAGGCCCCTTTCTCTCAGGACAACTCAGGGTTCTGGGGATCGAGTTGATGGAACTGGGGCCTTGACGATCGATTATCGCACGCATTCCGGCTACTCACCAACACGTATACGATGCACGCAGGCTGCGCCGTCGACGCGGGAGCCCTTCTTTCCCGCCGCTTTCCGACACGCAGCGGTGGTGGTGGTGGCGGATGAGGACGCCGGCTTCACGGCGGAGGAGGTGGCGAATCAGGTGATTCAGGTGCAGACGGAACACCATACAGCGTTGACAACCGCCGCTGCGGAGCACAAAGCGGCAGTGGCAGCTGCGTTGTCGGCGGGCCAGCCGGCGCCGCCCAACAACACGACGGACGACACCGCAGCTGCACCCAGTGTCTTCACCAAGCTCGGGTACACCACGACGCCACACCGCCACACCGCTTACCCCGCGTCAGTGCGTCTCCATGCCGTTCCTCTTCTTCACTGTTTTCGCACTGACGACTCGTGCGTGCCCGCGGCGCGGGTTTCTGCCAGCTTTCGTTTCACAGACTACGCGCAGGCCAAGAGCACCGTACTTGGATTCGCTGGCTCTAGCCGGGATGTGGTCGGTGCAGGCAAGGCAATCAAGGAGGCGCACGAGTCGTCGACGGAGGATGGCAAACCGGCTGACGTGAACGAGTGGACCCTGTCGCCGCGCCTCAAAGCACTGGTGTTGCTCGGGTGGATCGAAGACGAGCGTAGCAAGCTCGTACGGGTACGCCGCCTGCGCCACTGCTGCCCCTGCAGGGAGGACGAACCACGCGTGAAGGGGAAGCCAACAACGCACGTGGCCCGAGCTGTGGTCTTGCTGGGCATTACTGTGGCGCCGCCGCATGCCCGTAGTTCTCACGACGTTTCCCCACGCGCGCGCGCGCTCAGGAGGAAGAGGACCGCCGCCTTGCTCTTGAGACAGAGGCAGAGGCTATGGTGGCGGAGACCGATGCAGCTCTCGCAACGGCTCAAGCGGCTGTGGCCGCGGCCAAGGAGGATGCGACCAAGTCGGCCATTCCCTCCGATGTAAAGCGTGCCGATGTCACCCCGGAAATGAAGCAAGCGGCGCGCGACGGGCAGAAGGCGGTTTCTGAGGCAGAGGGCAAGCTCTCCAAGCTCACCACGCAGCGTGACGAATGCTTTGCTGCAAAGGAGGCTGTAGAGGCCCACAAGGGAGATGCTTTCTCGGTGAGCGGAAGCCTGCGCCTCCCCCTGAGCATTTGGCATGAGCCGCTTGGCGTGGAATCGGTCCCCACGCAGCTTCTCCTCGTCGCACCTGGTATCTAGATGGCAGCGTCCGTGGCTGAGCAGATGCCGGCGGGTTGGGTTGGGTGTTGCAGTGCACGCTGGTCGCTCTCATCTCGGGTTTCAGCGAAGACGTGGCTGAACTGGCAGCGATGAACGAGGCAGGCGCACTCGTCCACGCGTTGGTCTGGCTCAAGCCCACGCCGGCGCAAGTTGGTGACGGGGAGACCGCTGAGCAGACCGCATCATCTGCAGGTGAATCACGTCATGCACCTGTCGCGTCCTGTGTGGGGTTGCCCGCAAAGTTGTTTTTTTCTCTAACGTGCGCTCGAGGCTTGCACCCGACAACAGAGCCAACGCTGGTGGGCGAGCTGCGCCAGCTAGCATCCTCGGCGAGCACGTGGCAGGCTGGAGTGCGTAAAATTGCCCTGCTGGAAGTGGATGTCGCAGTGCCGCAGGTGGAAGAAGGAGAGGCAGAGGGCGAGACACCCCCTGCGGCCGCTGAAGGAGAGCAGGCAGTGTCCCCTGCGCTGAGTGCAGCCCAGGGGAGTTTGGTGGAGGCAGTCGACACGCTCATGGACACGCTGAGCGCGTACGACGCGTGGAAGGTGAGAGTTGCACGCTACTTCCGAGGGTCCCTCTCTGCTGGGTGTTCTCGACGGATTCAACGCTCTGGGTGCCTGACGTGTGATATCGTGCCGTTCGAGTGCTTCAGGCGGAGGTGCATACGATCGCGGTGCCGGAGATGGGCCCGCCGCCCGAGCTGGACGTGTACACAAAAATGCTGGATGGGATCGGCAACGACGAGCTGTCAGTGCCCGTGCTACTCCACTGTCTGGTAGAACAGGTTGCCTACACCTGCCTCGATGAAGCGGAGCTCGTGCAAGCGAATCAGCTTCAAGCGGAGGCTGAGGCTGCGAGGTGCGTGCGTACACCGATCGCTCAAGCGTAGCTCGTTGCGGCTTCCCTTGGTGCAGAGCCTTTCCTGATTCGCGTGCAATCCTGCAGGCACATCGAGGCGTTGTTCGCGGAGTTTGCTGGTGGAGTGACGGGGGCGGGGTCGGCCACGTTGGAAACTGCTTTTGGAGATTCGGCTCCGTCACCAACGCTCAATGAGCTCCCGCTTCTGCACCAAGGCGACACCGTGCACCACACTCGCGTCTTCCACTCCAACGCCACGGAGAAGGGCAGTCAGGTGACACCCAGTGAGGTGGAAGAGAAGATGCTCCAGCTGCTGTTGCTTCCCGGCGTCAGGCGCTATCTGATGCCCGAGTCGCCTGCCTTCTCCGAGGACGACGTGGGACGGCAAAGGACTGCAATGGCGGCGCACTGCAAGGAGGGCGTCACCGTCGCCCAGCTGCAGCGGTACAACATGCTGGAGCGTATGGTGGACATGCTTCCATCCAATGCACAGGTACGAGCGTGTATCTGTCTCACGTGAAGAAGATGGCGCGCGCAATAGATGATTGCGCGATTCGAGCCTGTCTACCAACGTGTTGAGAGGGGTGGCGACGGCGGTCAGGTGGCATTCAAGCAAGGCACACTGGAACGCCGCCACCTGGAGAATCTGCCGCTGGCCTCGTTCGCGCAGATCTTCACCCAGGCTAAAGAGAACTATCCCGAGATGCACACCACTTACTTCCCGCTGGAGGACGCGCTTTTGGTGGCTCTCACTGCGGCTGAGCCGAGACAGGAGACCAGGTAGATGCCCCTCCGCGTTTGTGTTGCCACTACGCCCAACCTGTGCCTTTCCAGCGAGCGCGGGTGAAGCTCATGAGTTTGTGCTGGATGTGGGTGCAGCCTGAGTATTCCCCGGGCACTGTCGTTCCATGACTACTGGTCCAAGTTCACTGCCGAAGGTGGCACGCCCATCACACTGCCGCATGAGGTGTACGCGCTCGAGGAGAAGGCTGCTAGTGTTCATACCACTCATGAGCTGTTGTTCCGCGACGACGCCTCAATGACACGGGTCGCGGGCCCTCTCGAGACCTCCGTACTCTCACAGGCCAGCATCGTAGGTTTACGAGCCCAGCCCTCGTCCATTCCTATGGTGGAACCCACGGAGGCCTTGGACGCAGAGCAGCCTGCTGACAAGCCAGTCGACGCAATGGTGTACGCCACCTACGGCGGAGCATTTGTCTCCGTGACCCGTGACGAGCAAGCAAAGGGCGGCACCACGCGGCTGCAGGTAAGAACCATTTTGACCTAGTCGTTGTGCAGCGAGCGATGCTCGAAAGGCTGCATGTTGACCTCCGACCTCTTGCACGTGGGGACGTGCGCAGGTGATGACCAAGAGCGGCGCCGTGACAGAAATGACGAGTGATGGCACGGTGCTTCAAGGTCACAGTTTGCGTATGCACGACCGCCCGTTCCAGCAGCCCGTGGGTGGCTCCATGGCCGACATCAAGGCGTCCGAAACAGCCAAGAATGAGGTGTTCCGTTGTGTCACCTCAGACGGCCAAGTGTTCCGCAACCTTGCAAGTGGGGACGTGCAGGTGTTGCTTCCGGATGGCAACATCGCCTATCGTGACGTGCTCCGCACGCAATGGGAGAGTGTGAACAACGAGGGCGAGCGATGGGTTCAGGCGGACCCTTACGAGGTGGCCGAAGAGCCGACCAGCACCCCCTCCCCTGAAGCGGAGGAGAAGGCACCCGAAACAGAGTCGCCGGACAAGAAAGCATCGCGACCTGCCTCTGGAGCTAAAGGCAAGGACTCCAAGTCGAAATCTGCCACCCCTCCTCCCGAGGAACCTCAGCAAGAGGAGGCTGCGGTACGTTGCCCGCCTTGGTCGGCGAGGGTCCTCTCTCGCGTGTCGCTTCATTCTGACGCCTTACGGCGAGCGAGCCTGCTCTATGTGTGAGACGCTGACGCTTCAGCGCCCCCGTTTGTTGCGCAGCCACCGACCGCCGTTCCAGCGCAGCCACAGCTCGCCACGCCCGCTCAAATCCCGGAGTCACCACTGGCCGTCACAAAAGTGGTGGACCCCGACACGCATGCCACAGTAACGGCTCGGCAGGACCTCACCATGCGCGTGGACTATCCCAACCAGGACTTGCTGGTGCTGTTTGCAGACGGAACGCGTATTTCCCACCAGACCGACAACTACGACTGGCAGGTGGAATGCGAGGGTTATGCAACCGTCCAGCGCACGGGCAGTACGATCACAGTCGACATTGGTCAAGGCGTCCTGAGCTACAATCTCGAGGATCGATCCATGACGCTCGACATGGGCGAGCGGGGCGCACTGCTTGTATGTGGTTCTAAGGTGAGACACATGCTGTTTATGCTCCCTGCCTGTTGTATGCAACGCCTTCACAACTCACAAACGGTCCAAAATCGCCCCCTAGTTTGCTGAAGGGATCACAAACCGCCACGTGTTCGTTTCAGGTGACCCACGCTCCAGGCAACCTGGAGGCACCGGTGAAGGCGGCAGCCGCTGCGATGGGAGCTGCGCAAGTGGCATTCGCAGCATTTACAGAGATGTGTTCTCTGCATGCGGACTGGGAGAAGACCCAACAAGACTTCCAGGCTGCTATGCAGGCGCATGCGGAACTTGAGAGTACGCTCCCCTCTGGATCCAAGGTGACACCGGTGGCATCCCTGAACGTGTTTCATCTGACGGCGCGCGTGGTTCGCATCTCGTGTACTGTACAGAGGAGGCAGCAGCGGCACAAGCCGAGTTTGAGGCCAACCCACCCGCCGCACCTGCGGAGGGAGAGGAGCCCGTCCAAGCTCCTCCCTCGGCACCACCGCCGCCCACTGCACCCGTACAGCCCGCGGAGCTGGTGATGCCTTCCACGCTCTATCCTCCGACAGCCTCGTCGCTGGCTGGCTGCTACCTTCTGGACGTCGCAATGGGTCTTGTCGCCGCGTGCGATGAGCGTGGGGATGGCTTTACGGTGAACAAGGAAGGCAGTATGGAGCAATTCGGCCCGCGTAAGCAGATGTTGGAGCGCAGCATGGTCGAGTACGAGGAGCGCAAGCAGGCACGAATTTTGGCTCTGGTAAGCATCGACACCGAATGGCTAAGTCTTCCTGTCATGCATTGCTTGCTATCCGCCACGCCTTTCGTCGGCGAATAATCTCTCACATCTCACAACGGATCCAGTGCTTCAACACGATGCCGTCTCGCAGGAACTGACCGAGCGCGCTAAACTGCTGTGCCTGACAGGAGGCCCAGGAGGTAGCAGAGGCAGACAAAGGTGAGGTCAACCCAGCGGATGAAGCACAGGTCGCAGCGGAGCCCGAGCCGGTGGTCGAGGACGGAACCGCCGCCAAGGCCACCCCGGAGGAGAGTGCAGATGACACGACTCCGGCCGAGGTCGGGGATGAGCAAGCAGCCGTCACTGTTGCGGACGGGGAGGAGGAGAAGTGGGCGTATCCGTACGCTGCTGGCTACCCACCACGCCTATTTGTGGTGTACCCCGATGGACATGCTGCGGAGGTGCTGGACGAGTCACAGTACGCGCTGTATGTTGCGAAGCAAACGGCACTGAAGGGCTGCACGCATACCGTCACCCAGGTGAATTGCCTGTGATCGCACTTCGCAGCAATCGTTGTCCGGGTTTGGCAGAAACCCATCACCGCTGACCTCTCATCGTTTTGATTGCCCTTTCAGGTTTACAGCGAGGTTGACGTGGGGGTGCAAGCCAACACGTTCCTGAGCGAACTCACCCACAAAGAGATTGGAATCATCAAGCCCCTCGCCATCGCTCTGGCAATGCCGTCCCTTCCTGCGCCGTCTCTCCGAGCGTTTCCTTCGATGCGAGGGCCGTCGACGATTGCGCCAAAAATCCAGGCGCCACCGCTCGCTATTCCACGGATTGTCGCTGTTCCACCGCAGCCCGTACCCCCGCGCGCTCAGAACGCGATGGTCTATCGTCAGGTGCGTTGATGCCTCGCCAGTCATTGTATTTTCGTTCCACTTTTTGCTGCTGACTGCTGACTTCCGCTCCACGTTTGGTGCGGTGCAGGTGTTGGAGTACACAGCCACTGATGCGGACACGCTGCAGACGCTGGGCGAGTGCTTGAGCTCCTACAAGGACTGGCAGCTTCAGGCTAACGGCACGTCAGCCGAGACTTACCGAGTACCCGATGGCCGTGACTCGGGGGCGCTCGCGCAGGAGGCGAGCATCGCCGATGCCATACTCAAGGCACGCAGCCAGTTCCACGAGCAAGTGGACTCGATCAGCCAGCAAACCGCTGCGGAAAAAGCGCAGCAGCAGGCGAACGAGGCGGCCCAGGAAGCGGAGGCTGCTGCGGCGGCGGCGGCGGCTGCCGCTGCGATCAAGCCCTCCCGCGAGCACAAAAGCCCTAAGGGGACACTTGGTGTGAGGTATGTTTGCCGTCCGTTCGCCTTGCGGGGACGGCGATACACAATTGCACTCCTCTCAGAGACCTCCTTGGGAGAGCGTGGAACACTGAAGCTCACACACCCGCACGATGCGTTGCAGGCCGCCGGTCGACTTCTTCCAAGTAGAGGAGGGCTTGGCAGCCCTCTCCGAGCTGAAGAACACCTCCTCACGCGCTCTGCCTCCAAACAGCATGCGGATTCCCACCAAGCCTATGGTCCCTCTCCCGCCTGTGACCCCTCCGGACTTCCCTGGGGCTGGCGCGAGCATGCACGGTCTTCAGTCCATTTATCCGGCAGACAGTTTCATTGGCACCGTCAGCCCTTCTGGTGGCCCCGTAGTCCACATCAACACAGACACGGACAACCTTTTCTCGGAGCAAAGCTACGACACCTCGCCGGCGTTCCTGGATGAGTCGCACAACTACTACGACACCATGAGCCCAGAGACGGCGGCGAAGATGGAGGCGAGGCGTGCGGTACGTCCTCATTTCATGGCTTGGAGTTGGCCCGGACACGCGGAAGGTGTGCGGCTCACTTTGCTCCACTGTCGTCGCACGAGCTTTGCTGACTGCACGCGTGGATTCCCACAGGCGCGCAATCTGGATGCGACTGGAAGGCCGCGACGTGCGCCGTTGGACAACGTGCCGCCACAGTATCAGCGTGAGGAAGCTGAGCCGCAGCCCAACTGGCGCTTCCATGAGATAGAGGACAGCGTCCGTCGTCCGCTGCACACCACCTCCACCTCGGTGGGTGCCCAATTGCCTCCATCGGAAGCCCGACTTGGCATCACCCTCGCACCTGGCACATTTGAAATGACGATGCACGCCCTCTTTCCCAGGCGATCAAGGCGCGGGGCATGAGGAAGCAGTTCCAGCTGAGCCCTGCACATGTACACTTTGGGCACGTGGAGATGGGCCAGCTGAAGGTGAAGACGTGCATCCTCACTAACATCTCTCCGGACCTCGGACGTTTCTTCATCAAACCTGTCAACGCACCACTGTCCCTCAAGTACAAAAGTGGCGCTCTTCCGGCCGGTATGGCTGTGCGCATAGAGGTTAGTGCCCATCATCAATCACATCTGCTCGATAACGCTCAACACGACGGCGGGTGCATCTCGTCCCGACTGACATCGTCCTGACTGACATCGCCCCGCCGTGATGTGATCATCAGGTGAGGTTTAGTCCTACCAAGGAGGGCGACTTCTGCGACGAGATCTGCATCAACACAGAGTACCACCACTTTGTGCTCACAGTGTCGGCGAAGGTGGGCGCGACGCTTCAAGACGAGCCACAGCCAGAGCTTCCGGTTCCCATGAGCCCTGTGCAGGTCAACAACGACGAAAACGCCGTTGAGAACTCTCCTCCTGTGGTGCCGCCGACCAAGCCGGACCTTGCAGAAGCGGTGGAGCTCGACGAGAACGCTACATTGGAGGAAGTCCGTGAGCGCATGCAATCAGCTGGCCGAGCGTAAATCCGTGTTGTTGGTGATACAATTGGAAAGTTCTGATAGTCTGCGATTATCAGTATGGGCAATCCCCCGCCCAGTGTGTGGTGATGGTTCTGCGTCCATCCTAAACGTCCCCTTCTGCCAAATGCTCTCTGCGCTTAAATCTCCTTGCTCATATCCGTTTGCTTCGAGGCGGTCAACAAAGCCGCTGGTGGCTTCGTTGGCATTGTCACCGCCATATCGATTTCCGCCTCCGGAACCACCAGCTGCGAACACAGCGAAGGTCAGCAAACATACCCGCAAAACCAAACGAACCCTCAGCTGAATTGAGCGTTAAAAAGGCGGCATGCACACGTACCTGCGCACAGAACGAGCACAGCTTCACGCTGTTGTACAGCCTTGTGGGTGCCCATTTCTTCAGCTTCTCGTCCGCCTCCTTCAGGCCCCACCTGTAACCAAAATCCACCTCAGGCTGGTATCATTCGCAGGCCCGCGTGTGCAGAGCCGCGGGTGACACGGCATATTGAAAGGATGACCACGTACTCTGCGCGCTTCATCAGCACCGACTTCCAGCACGCGATGCCGGTGAGGTTGTACGGCAGAAAATACATCTGCACCCAACAAACATGCATCAGCAGGATACAGCACGAAGCTTTGTGGACGGGAGGGCACGACGAAAACCACCTGCTACCACCGTGGCACTGATAGCAGAGCATAGCAAGTGCGGGCTGAGCGTCATCCGATCCTGGAATCTTCAGGAGTGAGGTGTGATGCTGCCCCGTCTCGGTGACTGTGGAATCGGAGTTCCATATGCATCACGCAGAAGCAGCCATGCACCACACAAGCACCTCCACACAGGTGGAGCGCCCACATGCTAACCCTGTTGATGGCTGGTGTGTAAGGGAAGGAGTGTGAGGCACTGAGCAAGGACCACACAGTCAGTGTAGAACTGTGCATTCGTAACCCAGCCACTCGGACTTGAAAGGTGGGGGCGCACCTCGCATACCCCGCATTGGACCTTCTTGGTGTTCACCTTACCAATCTGCTGCGAGACCGGCGCGCGGTGCGTGTACCATGGCCCCATGTTCCGGGCCTCCCCCTCTTCGTCGCCCTTCCAGCCGCCCATGCTGGCTGACCCCAAGAATCAAATGCCGCCCAAAGGAACTCAGGACCGGGTTGGTCCGGCCCACGCGAGCCCACGCGACCACGACGCGGAGGCTTGGTACGAAGAACTTGCCCGTCTGTGTCAACCGAACCTCCGGCACTCTTCGTTGAAGAGCTCTATGAATAGGAGGACCAGCACCCGCACCGACACCATACACACACTACAGCGACACCTCCCTCATTGCCCTTCTCTGTAGTCTTCATTCACAACACGTCTATCTGTCGGGTGGGTTGGGCTTCTTGCCGTGGTTCCTAACTTTGCGAACGCGCGTCTCGTTGGGGTTGAAACCCTTCTCCTGTGCTCCGTACACCGCCCACGAGGGGGTTGGCACCATGTAGTCCTCACTGACGAACGGCTTGCCGGCAGCCACCAGGTCTTGGAACTTGTCGTAATCGATCCACGTGCACCACTCACCATCACGCAGATATTTGCTCTTGTTGGCCAGGAGCACACTGCACGAGTGCTCGTGCGCACACGCCAGCCCGTACTCGCCTTGCCGCGCGTCACACAATGCCGAAGAGAAGGAGGTAACCTCGTCGTAAAAGGGGACGTTCTTCATCGTCAGCGTGGAGGCGTCGGAGGTGCCACAATACGTGACTCCTGCGCCCGCCCCCTCTTGGCGCGTTCAGCCGTCACGAGCGATCCTCATGGGTGGCGCACTGTTGTTGAGAGCAAATCATTCGGTGCACTCACATGCTCTCACACCGGCAGGGCGCACCTTTGATCTCCACAAAGTCCGGTTGGCCCAAGTCCAACAGCGCCGCATAGTTGAGCACCTCCTCCGTATTCCACCCTTTGACGAGAGTGAGCCGGTACACCGTGCGCTGCTTCTTGTTTTTGAGCGCGGTGAGGCTGTCGCGGAACCTCTGCCAGAAATCCTTGAAAAGCGGGCGGTCGATAGCTTTGAGGCTCTCCTCTGTGGCGGCGTCCACGCTCACGTACAGCTGTGTGATGGGTGCCAGATCATCAATGCGCTCCGGGAACTGCGCGTTCGTCACCAAGAAGGTGCTAATGCGCCGCCTGCGATTCCAACCAAACCGTTGCCAACCAACCTCACTCGCGTCTCTCGCGTCGACTCTCTGTCACCAGCAGCGCGTACTGCGGCGAACGTCCAACCAGCCTGCCGTACCTGTGAAGCTCTCCCACTAGCGTGTTGATCTCGGGGTACATGATGGGCTCTCCAACCAACGACAGCGCACAGTGCCGCGGCTGCATCCCCTCCGCCAGGCGATCCGCCTTCACGCCAGGAACTCCCTTCATCTGCTTCACCATGGCCTTGTGCGCGTTCACTGCCTGCTCCACTATCTCCAGTGGAGGGTCCATCTCCCACTTCCACTCCTTCCCCACCTGTCAAGTGGACGTCATGTGGACGTCCCCGGGGGACCACATCAGAACGCACTGCTGCCTGCCCGAGTCCAACACGCGGGCAGATGGAAGGGACTCTCACCGGGTTGCTGTGATGGCGCCAACAGAACACACACTTATTCGCGCAAGCTAGACTGGGTGTGGCCTCCATGCATCGATGGCTCTCGATGCCGTAGAAGGTATGCTTGTAGCAACCGCCTCTACCGCGCAGCATCGCCTTGGTCCAGCGGCAGATCTTCACACCACTGTGCGACCCTACTATCTTGTACCTGACCGCACACACACAGCCGTTTCCCGTCAACAACGCCGTGCGGGGTTTGCAGGCGTGCAGGCGTGCCGCTGGGTGTGGCGAGTGCGGCCCAGCCGTGCTCTGAGATGCCGCCGCCTGCCACAAGGGCAGCTCTACTCACTCACTTTACTCACTCACTGTGCTACACTCGCGCGCAGGCCGGCACCCAGCCTGAACGGTTCAAAGCACGCCTTCCCCCACCAACGCAACCCAGAAATGGAGCGGCGTGAAGGTGGGGAACACACCCTTGTTTGGTGAGGCTAGCGCGCAGCTTGTCCGTCACCATCTTCTTACGCACCGGTGGCGCCGCGGTGTCCTCCGCTGCATTACCGAGCTGCCGTGCTGCGCCTCCAATATCCTCCATGTCCAAGCCGTCGTCGCTCCCTTCGTCGCCCTCCTCGTCTGACTCCACGTCCGACGACTCCGAGTCGTACGCAGAGCTGTGGTCACCAGTCGCTGTGGCGTGCGGGGCACCAAGCGACGCAGGCGGAGGCATGGATGCCATGGCAGTCAACAAGCGTCCAAGCCAAGCATCACACTGTACCTCTAGCGTGTGGTCGCCGTCCTCGTCACCGGCCACAAACGAGAGAAGCTGTGCGCCGCCCAGCAGACGCAGTTGCTCGTCCAACCGTCGACCAACAGCGTTGAACTCCTCCTCAGCGTACTGCGCGACTCGACCAGCCACCAGGTCAGATGGTACAAATCAAATCAAAGTGCCGGGGCGCACACACAGCTGACAGTGGCAACACTTGGCGGCTGTACCTGACTGTTGCCCAAGCCGAACACCGCAAAGCGGGTCGACTGGAGATGAGCAGTGCCCACACGTTCGTCAACTGACGCCTCAGAAATCCAGCGGCAGAACCTGCATGAGAGCACAGCCGCAGCGATGAGTGAGCCGTATTGTGCAGTACGTGGGGGAGCTTCGCCGCACATGTGGCCAGTACCGTCACTCACCAGCCAGCGGCAGGGGGGGGGGTGCCGTCCGTGTACGTGGAAACGATGAAGATGGCCAACGGCTCCTTGCACAAGTTCTCTGGCTCGAAGGTGCTGCGGCGCACCCACGGAGGGGGGTTAGGATCAGCAGAGGGGAGAACGGACGCACGCACGGATCAATGGGTCGTGGGGGGGCGCACGCAAGGTCGCAGGCCTCCAACACGAGCCCCTCGCTAGCGGCCCGCGCCACCACAGCGTTTGCTAGTGCGCGCGCGGTGCCCTTCTGCGTGCCGTAGAAGACCTGAGGCCTCCCGCACGCAACCGTCAGAGGCGAGGCATGAGGAGCAAGGACGTAGCGCACGGGGTTCGGGTGCGCACCTTGCCAGCCGCAACGGCAGGCTGCTTGCGTTCGGGTTGGGCCTTTCGGCATTGTCGGTAGCTGTACAGGGCAGCTGCAGCCGAGAGCGTCGCCAGAACGGACGCGGCGACCACTATTTGATTGGCGTTGCCCCTTGAGCGTGACACACCGGCCGCAGCCACGCCAACGGCCGCAGCCCCGGCGAGAACCGCATACATGTTGTGTTCAGCCGCCGGAAGCGTTCGTCGTACCTCTGTTCGAGCATGCCCTTCTCCCCAAATTCTAGTGGGTGCCTTCCCATGAATCAAGGTTACTGTTGGTGCAATCACCGCCGGTGCAATCAAGGCTTGCCGGTGCTGTGAAAGCCAAGGCAATGTCTGAACCCTGCAGCAACCCTGGCAGGATGAACTTGTACACGAGCATGCACACGCGATTCTTCCAGTCCTCAATCGTTCCTTGCAGTCTATTTTGCTCTCCTGTCCGCCCCCAACACCGCTACTACCTGTGGTGGGGCGGTGTATCCCTCCCTTCCTCTGTCAGCCAGGTTGAGAGGAGCAGGGAGCGATTAACTGAATAAGGGTGGATGGTGAAAGCTCGCGTGCGCACTGCCAGGCAGCACTCGTCGCTCGACGACAGTGCCGGGCGAGTGGTTGGGAGTCGAGTGGTTGGGAGCGCCTGAGGGACACTCTCACCTCGTCAGCAAAGAGCTGAAACCGTGGCTCCAGCATCGCATTGTCCAGCGCCCGCTCCGCATCGGAGCAGCTGTCGATCTCGGACAACAGGCTTTGTAGAGCGCTGTCCTTCAGCCGGGCGCGTATGTGTTGTGCATTTGCTGCGTGCAGACCCCGGCCGCGCAGCTTGAAACCAAACTCCGGAGTTGGGAGTTTTCGTGCGATGAAATTGCTGCTCGAGTGGAGCGTGCGCGTTATGCGGGAGTACCCACCCAGAGCTTCGAGCTGCGGCCTTCGTAGGCGGATGTCAAGCTCGTCCTCTTCCTCTTGCTCGAACTTGCGCTTGGGTTGTTGTCGCAAAACCTTCCCTGCGCGCATCACAGCAGCCAGCAGCCACCCTCAGCACACGCATGTTGGCAGGCAAGAGTATCCGGGGACGAGCGTTCGCAAGCGGAAAGGGACACCTTCTTGTGGCTTGCCTGGTGCCGGGCGCCTCTGGAGAACAGTACACGCATAGCCAAGCCTAAGTCTCAAACCCGGTGGTTGAAGCCCCCCTGGGCTGGGGGCGCTGGGGTTTGGACCGCCCTGCTGCTGGGTGCGTGGGGCGACTGCGGCACGCGCAGCGAGAGGCGAGTAAACGCACCAGACTCGACGTGCTGGTCTGCCACGCTTGGGCGGTCAACCACCGTGGCGCTAGCGCTGCGCTTACCCAAGCAACCCAGCGCCGCCTTGTGCTCCTTGGTGCACGCTAGGGAACACGTCACCACCTCACATCCTGGACAGCGGTAGCGGGCCGCCTCGCCACAACGCGAGGCCCAACACGTGCCCAATCGACCGGCCATGTTTGCACTGACCCAGGTTGGTAAATCGAATCGAATGGCGAAAGGCGATGAAGCCCCCGTGTGTGTGCGAGTGAGTGAGTGAGTTGCTCCCATCATTCGCTCTCTACTCTGCTATATTCACCTCATCTAATCACCCAACCGTACTACCTGTGGCGCCCATGGCTGGTAGGCCGCGCGCTTGCGACAGACGCAGAGACTTCTTGAGGCCAGCCAGCACGCTCTCTCCGATCTCAATCTTCCGCAGCCAGTCCTCCTCCTTCTTTTGGAGCTCCAGTACCTCGTTCTTCAGCTTCATGTAGTCCAGCACTTGCGGCTGCTCCGTATCCTCCTGCTCATGCTTGAGCGCGCGGTTCATCTTCTGCGCTTGCATGCGCTCCTCTGTGACCCGCGCCAGATTCTCCTGGAAGTTGGCCAACTGCTCCCTACGCTCTGCCGTCTCCTTGCGCAAGAAATCGCTCTGCGCGGTGAGGTTGCCCAGCTTCTTCTTCAGGTTGTTCAGCACCTGACCA
>Ga0115006_10001609_pt1 | contig 14258 bp, 18 predicted proteins | sample ArcOceMetagenome_3_FD_88943 | JGI IMG/M metagenome (GOLD analysis project Ga0115006, IMG submission 88943) | Marine eukaryotic phytoplankton communities from Arctic Ocean - Arctic Ocean- Svalbard ARC20M Metagenome | ecosystem: Environmental > Aquatic > Marine > Oceanic | place: Arctic Ocean...
AAGAATTAATCTTAATGTTAGAAGGAATGCGCCTGCGCCAGCTGCACTTCTTACATTAATAGCGGTCCCGGTCACTGTGTTCGAAATATTAGCAAGTAATGGGACGGTGGCATTTTCGTAGATGGCTGTAGCAAGTAAATCATTAACGGCTGTGTTAGTACCGATTGAGACATTTGCAAGGGTATCACCAAGGATTTCAGCAGTGGAACCGATAATTTCCTTGCCAGATAAATCATCTGTGACAATTCCCAGAGGTTCATCATGGTTAGACCCCGTCTCATTTGCAGGGATTGTTTGAACGATAGTTATTATTTCTAGATTATTATTTCTAGCGTTTTGGATAGTTCCTGGAACTAAGGAACTGGATGTTCCATGGGCTTCGATTTTGAAAGAAGGGGTTGACATTTTTTATTATAGTAAAGAATAAAAAAAATTTTTACTTAAAGTTTTCTAAGAATTAATCTTAATGTTAGAATGAATTCGTCGGTAGCATCTAGACCAAGGTTTACACTGATAGAAGTACCAGCAGCAACAGGCAAGGAAAGAGTTGCTAATAAATTTTTAGTACAGCAGTATGACTATCAGATACAAGTAAATCGACTGACGTAACAGTGCCGATTGAACACACACCTGCTCCAACGACAGTACTGAATCGTGACCCACATAATTTTAATGAGTTATTGACGAATACTATGTATGAAAAACACTACATAAGTGACACAGACAACACGCGAGTTTGTGCAGTAAAACCAACACCATACCCACCAAAATTCCTATATACTGGAGAATATTGTGAATACGGGGTAAACCCTTATAATAACACATGTTACCCACAAGGGGGAAAAAATAGTTTCAATGATTTTGAATTATAAATTATACATTAACACTTAATTTAAACATATTAAAATAAATTATAAAATATGAATAGACAAATAAAAGAAATTTCTAAACAACTTGAAAATTCTGGAATAGATACAGATAACATAGATAGAAAACATATAAAAAAAATTATAAATTTTATTAAAAATCTGGATGTTAAGGATAAAAATCAATTAACAACAGATAAATTACAAGAAATAGTAGAAAATATAACAAAAAGTATGATAAAAAGAAATACTGAAACTAAAAAAGGTAAAAAGATAGGTAGAAATGAAAAATGTCCGTGTAATAGTGACTTAAAATATAAAAAATGTTGTGAAAAAGTATAAAAATAATTTGTTATATAAATAAATATTTATTTATTTATATAAAATGAAACATTACAATGTAAATAATTCAAAGAATATAGTATTAATTCCTATAAAATATATAAAATTAGATAGATCAATGATTAAAATGCTTAATAGATATAATATTGATTATAAAACCACTAATATAAATCAGATATGGCGTGGTGATTTAAATAAAGAAAGATTAGAAAGCATTTTAAAAGGAATAAAAGATGGTGTATATATACCACCAATTCAAGTTGAATTAACTAAAGGTCGACAAGCCGAAATTAGTTATGTCCCAGCATTTATGTTAAAGAAGGGTATTAAACCTGTAAAAATAGAATCTAAAGATGACTCATATTCGGTAATAAATGGACGACATAGAGTTGTAGCAAGTTTAATTAATAAAAATACACATATTCCAGCGATAATAGAAAATATATTATAAAAAGACCTAAAAATAATATATTTTATTATAAATGAGTAACGAAAAGTACAATGAATTAAATAAATTAACTTTTATATCATTAAAAGTTATGGCAAAAAATATGTATTTACCGTCTAGAAGAAGTAAAAAAGAATACATAAATGATATAATAGATGCATTTAAAGAATATGAAGAATACAAAAGATACAAGATAGATAAATATAAAAAAATAAGAAAATTAGGGAATGAGGGTAAGGAAGGTATTACTTATCTAGTAAAAAATAGAAGGGGTAAAGAGTTTGCTATGAAGACATTTAAAAAACATAAATCATCAAATACATTATTATTGGAGTATAATTATCAGAAAGCAGTATCTAAATATGGAATATCACCGAAAGTTTATGAATACGATACAGTATCTAAATATATAGTTATGGAGAAAATGGATTATCATTTGTCTGATACAATAAAAACAAATAATGGCAAATTATTGATTAAATATCAGAGACAAATAATAGATATTTTTAAAAAATTAGATGAATGTGGAGTTTTTCAAGGAGATTCTAATATACTTAACTATATGTTAAAGGATGATAAAGTATATATAATAGATTTTGGATTTTCTAAAAAAATAAATGATAAATTGTGTATTAAACTTAATACAAAATTTCCAAATTTAGATATTATGACTTTAGGGTTAATATTAAAATTAAGAGAGTTAAAATGTAATTCTATATCATGGAAATATTTAAAAAAACATATTTCAGATGATAATATTAAGACTTTTCAAATAGAATAATTTAAGCCTTTTTCAAAAGGTGAAACAGGTTCTTTACTCTGGTGGTGAAACAGGTTCTTCACTCTCTAGTGACAAAAAAGGGTTACTACTCGCACCACCTAAACTAGATTGATTATCGTCAATATCACTATCACTATCAGAAAGAACACTACTTTCTATTTTACTATCTACTTCTGATAATTTTGTTTTTATTGATGTTAAATCATTTCGAATAATATTTACACGTCGTCTTAATGCCATATGTTTAGCCCTGATTTTTCTAGATTTTTTGCCTTTTTTCTTAACAGAGTTGGTAATTTGTTGACTTTCAGATAATTTTGTTTTTGCTTTTAATAACTCTTTTTCTGTAACGACTTTTCTTTTTAATAAATTATCTTTTAATTCAATAAGTTGTTCATCAATATTATCACTGTCACCACTATCATAACTATCATCACTATCATCATCGTATAATTTTGTTAGTAGAGCAATAAGATATAAACCTGGAACTATAACTTGAAAAAAGCATATCCCTATTAGTATATCAGGAAGTACACCAGCAGATACATTACAACCAGTTTTATTAAGATCACTTTTAATACCGTAATTTAACCATAATAGAGTTGTACCTAAAGCTATTAAAAATAATAAAATAGTATTTATTTTTGCATTAGAGGTGTTTCCAAAATTACAGTCACACGCACCTCTTACAACACATAATCCATAACCAACTGATATAGAAACTAAAACACTTGCTATAATTATTGATATTTTTAATTTTTCTCTGATATCATCAGATGAACAGTCTTCTGTTAATGTAGAGTATACAGAAAAGGATATTATTAATAATAAAACCCCGATAACAAAATTAAATAACATTAAAATATGTAGTAGATTTTTCATTTATTTATATTTATAAAATATTTTATTTATATTTTATAAAATTTATATTTATAAAATATTTTATTTATATTTATAAAATATTTTATTTATATTTACATACTACCCATTTCTATACCTTCGTCTGAGTGACTAGAAGTAGACTTAATACGGGTTTTGATTAGATATGAGGTACTAAAAAATAGTATTATACTTGATACAATAACTACTGTTTCTATATATGATTTAACATCAGCATTGTAACAATTATCTTCTGTATCTAATCCATTCCATATAACACTTCCTGTTATAATCATAAATAAGGATATTATTATAATCATAATATTTATATTTCCACCAATAGTATGACATCCACATGTCATATAACATATTAAATATGTTAATGGTAAGATCATTAACATTACATTAAACATTAATAATAAATTCATGCCAATATTTACATTTTTAGATACACATTTAGTTGATAATTTAGAATGATAAGAATAAGTAGTTCCTGTCATAACAGTTGACATTACAAAAATTATAACTAAAAAAATAGATATAATTGTATTTGAGTGTGATTTCATTTTATTATATAATTATATTTTATTTAATTAATTTAATTTTTCTTCAATAATATTATAGCATTTTTTTATTATATCCGTAAAAATTATATAATCATTTTTCATAAAACTTTCCTCCATCCCACTCATGATAACCTTTCCTGAATGAAATACTAAAAACGTATTATATCTCGTCTTTTTCAATTTTTTATTAACCTCTTTTTCTGATAACATACTTAGATATTCAGTATATTCTACATAACTTATATCAGACCATTTATCATCCTTATACTCTAATTTTTTTAGTTTTAAAGATTTTATAGGTTTCGTAAGTGGAATTTTTATATTAACCCCTGTATAACCAAAACTTGTCTCTAATAGAGAATTGTAGTCGGTGAAAAGATTGAAATATTCGTCTAATTTTTCTCTATCTACTATAAAATTTAAATCAAAATCTATGTTACGCATTGCAGGGATAAATAGAGCGTTAATATTTGTATCTTTTTCGTTATTAAATTTATATATATCTTTATAGTCTTTAATATAATGCCAAAACCATTTAATACAATTTTCAGCTGTCTCATCTCTTTTACATCCTGTCATTTGTATTTTTCCATTTCTACTAATTTTATAATTTACTTTTTTACCGTCTATAATCATAATAACAGTTATAGAATTTCTAAAATAAGTTTTTTTATTATTATTAGGTTTCTTTTTCTTTCTCATATTAACACCTCTTAAATTATCTTGATGTATCAACGAAATTATTGAACCATCTTTAATATCTTTATTTGGATCTATAACAACATTCTTAGGCTTTCTTCCTCTCTTTTTAGGAATTAAAATATATTCTGTTATTGGTAATTTTTGAAATAATTTATCTATATTAATTGTTATATTAGTAGTGATTATAAATGTTTTTGTCGAAACTTTAATTGATTCGAATTTTGGAAATTCTAAGTTATTTTTAATAGTATTCACTATTATATTATCCTTTTTGATTTGATGAGATAGAGACATTTTTTTGTTATTTAAAGACAACTTTTCTTTAAATTCGTTTTTATTTTTCTTTAATGTAATAAAATGGTAAATCACAACAAAAGATTTATGGCAAAAGTTATCCACGAAACTATTGAACATACCCCAGTTGGATTAAAGAAAAAAGATATTAAAAAAATAAAAACAAAAACCGGACAAATACGTTATGTTTCTAAAAAGCGTAGCAAAAATGCAACAAATAATTTTAAAGAATGGCATAAAGCGGTTAAAAAAGCAAAAAAGAATTTAGGAATGCCTGTCGACGAATTTGTTCTATTAAAAAAATCTAGCACTCTCTATAAAGAGGCTGCCAGAATTTATTATGATTAAAAGACCCTTATTTAAGTTTAAACACAAATTTTTATAAATAAAATGGTTAAAGACTCTTTAAAGGAACATTTATTATTATCTAAACAAATAAGACAGTACCTAACACATGATATGTCTGTTGTTGAAAAATTATCGTATTTAAATTATATTAACGGAGATGTTAACTCAATACAATGGATCGAAAAAGGGTTAAACAGACGTGAATATTTATTATTATCAAATTTAAGTTGTGATATATGTAATTCTTATATAAGTGTGAGAGAAAATGGATTATCTAAATGCTCAAATGGTCATTATTGTACAGAACAAGTGCTTAATTTTATTTTGTAATAATATAATAACTTTTATTATATTATTTTTACTATACTACGTTTACTTCAGGATGTAATTTTGAAAAATCATATATAGTACCCCCATGTTCTGTATATACATTTTTTCTAACTCTGAAATGTCTATTTAATATTGGATTTTTATCTACAATATCAAATATTATAGGTTTAACATCTTCAGTTCTCATACATCTACCTAGATATTGTATAAAATATGATTGTATATCAGTCGCTAAAATCATAGCATTTAATCTTGGGTGATCAAATCCAGTACCAGCTTTTGAACTTGTGCCTACTAATACCCTACTTTTTTGTTCGTATTCTTGTTGAGAACCTATTAACGACGTTACATCCACATCTTCTTCTTCTAATCTTTTTACTAAATATCTACCTTGACTTACTCTTTTACATAAAACAAGAAATACTCTATCTTTAAAGTATTTAATTATATTTATAATCATTTCATTTCTGTCTTTATAGTTAGCTTGAGATTCTAATAATACACCCCAATTAACTTTACCATTACTAGAAAACTCTATAGTTGGTTCAAACGAAGTAGTAACTTTATATACAATATGTTCTTTATATAATTTTCTGAATATTTTCTTTTTACCAAAGTATAAATCTAATAATATATTTAACCCGTCTTCCCTGTAAGGAGTTGCCGATAATCCTAATAAATATCTAGGCATAATTCTTTGCATAGACTTTGATAACCCCTCAGCCATTATAAGATGAACTTCATCTACTATTAGAAATCCGATACTTTTATAATATTCGCTATTATTTTTATGTACATTAGTTGCATTCATAATATAAAAATCACAATCTTCCATTTTACTTTTAGATTTTAAAACTTGTACGGTAGCAGACTTACAAAATTTTTCTATAGATTTTACCCATTGATCTATTAATACTATTCTGTTAACTAAAATTAATGTTCTTAACTTTATTTTAGTTGCTATATAAATAGATGTACATGTTTTCCCAAAACCCGGATACGCAGCAATAATACTAGATCCATATTTATTCAAATCATTTAAACACTCCTTTTTTATTTCTTTTTGATTTTCTCTTAACTTTCCACTAAATTTACATATAAGTTTACTGTATTTTTTTCTATCAGGAGTTTTAAAAGGACCTCCAGGACAATTTCTACCATAAGAAAACGGTATAAAAGCATAATCACCTTCTATATTTATAGGGTATATATATTTAGGACTCTTCATAAAAGAGAATTTAGGACCTTCTAATTTTATTTGTAGTTGGTTAACTATTTTTTCACGGTCTTTATAATCTATAGAATCAATTTCAATCTTTCTCGACATATGTTTAATTTTATTAATTATTAATTTCTTAAGTTCAATAATTTTTTTCCGTAAATAATATTAATCTAAATAATTTACACTTTCTCCTAAATTTTCATCCGAATTTTCGGTAGTTTTTACATCTTTAATTATAAATGTGTATATATACCATCCTAATATAATAAATTTAAAAAAATCATCATCCTTTACTTCTTTATTTACATTATCAGAATCATCATTACAATTAACATTATCATCTTCTGAATTATCTGTTTTTCTATTAGAAAATTTATAAGACATATAAAATTCTGATACTTGTATAGTTTTTTCTATATCTAACTTTTTATTTTCCATAGAATCTGCTAATTCTCTTAAAAAATTTATAATTTTATAATCATTCATAATAATATAATTTTTATAATTATATTATCTTTTCTTTAACATATAATTAATTATATTACAAATTTTGTTACTATTTTAAATACTATATATGCAATCATTAATGCTAATATTATCCATCCAACCGTTTTTAAAACCTTTATAATTTTATCAAACGCGCTACCAGCAGCAGCCCCAATATCTTTTAATATTGTCCCTAAACCTGTAATAGGGTCCATTACTCTATAAGTATAATATACATACTTATCCTGCAAACTTTCATTGTTTAGACAATGCGGATTATTATATTCTGGTGTTGTTATACTATCTTTACACATAGAAACGTCCGTTATATCTTTAGTCGTAGTAGGTGGTTTTGTTAAACAATAACAATTTTGTGATGCATAACTTATGGTACCACTACACAAAATTTTTTCTGAAGTTTGTTCAGCATTTTCACTAGTGAGACTAACTTGCATACATCCAGTATTATTATTACAAAATCCAAGTAACGCCCAAATCCCCACTCCTATCATTGAAAGAAATGATAAAATTGATAACAGTTTTACAAGGTCTTTTAAAGACCATTTACGTTCAGGTGGTTTTCCTTCTTGTATTCTTTTAGTATTTAAATCATCTAATTTCTTTTTAAATTTTTCGATTTCATTTGCTATGTCACTGTCACTAGTATTTTCCATATTATCATCCAACCAAGAATCAAAATCTTTCATAACATCTTTTATATTTTTGTTTGTTATTTTATCCTCACTTCTTTTATCTAAAATATCTTTTAAAGCTTTCTTTGCTTTTTCAAGTGTTTTAGGTGCAACTTTCTCTAAGTTTTTACTTCCTTCTTGTCTAACCTTTTCCAAAAATTCTGACATAGCCTGTTTTTGTTTCTCAGTATATTTAGTTTCTCCATTTTTTAATGTATTGTCCATAACCGTTTCAAAAGAGTCATTTGCGTTTTTGTTTTTCTCATATTCATTAGATAATTCGTCGAAAAGATCCAATATAAGATCTGGCACTTCATTTTGTATGTCAGGGTTGTTTCTCATATTGTTAGTCCCTTCTGTTGCTACACCCCCCTCCGGACTAAGTCTATTTCTCGTAGCGGTTTCATTTGCGACCTTGGATGCGTTCCTTTGATCACCAGTCGTGGCGTCAGTAGCATTTTTACCTGCAGTATCTTGATTTTCATTATTTTTATCCTGCGCGTTTTGAACATTTTCATCGTCAGGAGTCAATTCTGGCATATTCTTTTTTATCTAAATAAATATTATTTTCTAATTAAATATTATTTTTATTTAACTAAATATTAATTTATATAAATATGAAAAAACTTTTAATTTTTTGAATAATAATGTTACTATAACTGATATTATCATAAGAACAAGACCAGTTATCAGTGCATATTGATGTTTTTTATATGCATTACTTGCTGCTTGTGTTTGGTGTTTTAAATTATTTTTAGATGTCGCGAGAGATTGTTTAAACTCCTCAAAAAGTTTTTCCTGATTCTTTTGTTGAGATATAATATTATCCCATTTATCTCTTGTATCCTTTAATTGTTTCTCTGCGTCAGCCAATCCTTTACACGCATCCGTTACACCTTGTGTACTATCACTAATTGCCTTTGCTGTGCCTCCTATTATCATACCTGGCATTATGAAAGGTTCAAGAAATGACATTATATTATTATTTATTTAATTAAATATAATTTTATTTAATTAAATATAATTTTATCTAATTAAATAAAAAATAATGTCTTATTATGATATAAAAAAAAGTTATAATGTTTTATATGACGAAAAAGATAATAAATGTAAAACTGATGATGATTGTTTAAAAAATAACGGAACAGGGTCATGTGATATACAATCAGGAATTTGTGTAAAATGTACAGATGATGCTGATTGTAAAGGAGGATATACATGTGATTCAGATAATAATTGTACAGAAGATAGTAGTCAAGATGTATGTTATAAAGGAGGTACGAGAGTTGTTAATGGAATTGCAAGTTTTGGTATAGCTTTTCTTAATCTGGCTGGTTTAGGTGGCATACCAGGGCTTTTGGGCGGTAAAACACCTTTAGAACAAGTTAAAGGAAAGGTTTCTGAGTTACACGACGAAACACAAAAACTTGCAAATCAAATGACTATTGCTGCAATGTCTAACCAAAATATAATTAATAGTGAGATTTATGGCTCACTTGTTTTGGAACAAGGTGAGTTACAATCAAGTATAAATTATAATAAAGAAATCTTAGATGAAGAGATACATATTAATACGATATATATAGCAGCATCTTTCATATTAATTATGATTATTTTAATATATATTACATACTTTACAGACTAAAAATATCCAGTATTTTTAATAAGAGATATGAAAATTTGGAAAAATAATAAATAGATTTAGTATAAATAAAATATAAAATATGTCAGACGAAGATAGTAAAACTTCATTGGTTGTTGATAAAAATGAAAATATACAAATTAAAATAGATACACCAAAAAATAATTCTGAATCCGATTCAAGCACTCATTTGACTTCTATAGATGATTTAAATCGTAAAGAATTACTTTGGGAAGAACGAGAGGAAAATTTATTCAAAAGATGGTTAAAAAATTGTAAAATAAAGTCTGTAAAACACGAAAAAAAGGCTAAAATATACAAAATTAAATATGGAATGTGTTCTATACCATCCATAACTATACCTATTATAGTTTCGGGATTGAGCTCTTCAATTTCTTGTGATAGCACTGAGAATAGTATTTTAATGATGGTAACAGCACTTTTTACTTGTATTAATGCATTTTTTAATTACGGTAAAAGACAAGAAAAACATGAACAATATTCAAATAAATATTTTGAATTAACAAATGAAATAGAATCTGAATTATCTAAACCTAAAAGACATAGAATAGCTTGTGATGTATATTTAGAAAAAATAAAACAAAAAGTAAATAATTTGTATGCAACTGAACCGAATCTTTAAATTATAATTTTGTTAGAATTATAATTATACTATTTATTGTAATAAAATTTTTAAGAATAATATTAAAACTAATGTAAATATAGAAAAATATATTATATTCAATGTCTGAACACCATATTCTATATCTTTATATTTCATATTGTTATTTTTCTTATACAACAATCTATTATGAAAAGTGCCATCTTTTCCAGCAACCCAAGTATACCAATTAGGTAATTCATCTAAACTAATAGGTCTTGATAAATCAACCCATGACATTGTAGCCATAACTCTACGAGTATATCCTGTTTCTGGATCTATACCACCAGATTCCGTTGTAAAATTTGTAACCTTTTTACGTTCTTCTATTACATCAGAAGTTTCACCCCATATATAAGGAACTGATATTTTATGATCGACAGGATAAAAGAAATCGGGAACACCTGTTATGACATTCTCTTCAATTTCACAATTATTTATACCTCTTATCATATAAAAGTATCCATTTCTACCCCACTCTTTACCCCATGAATTCTTTATTATCCAATAATCCTTTTCTCCATTATTACCCCATCCAACTATTTCAACTGCATGTCCTCCAACTTGTGGTCCTTTTCCATTCCATTCGTATATCTCATTTTTTACATCAAATGTGTAAAAATCTGTATATATTTTAAACGTTGTAGAAACCGGGCCCCAACTATATATGTTATGTCTTATATTATACTCACTTCCTCCATCTTTAGATACACCGGCTACTCCATAATAATGTAAACTTCGAAAAAAACGCGCAGGGGTCCCTGTCTCTTCAGCATCGTATTCATTAAATGTAAAATCATCACACATATCACCCAATAATCCGGTTACTTGACTACAAATAGGCATTCTTTGTGGTGTAGAAAAAGAGCTTAAACTTGATAATTCTTTGAATACACCATATTTTGAATTATACGGAACACAATCCTTTGTATTTGTTCCTATTATAAATAAATATCTCCACGCATCTAATAATGTATTACCAAAACACGCAGAATCGTTATCAGATTTTATTTGTTGTTCTGATAACAATTCTTTGTTATACTCTGGGTGTTTAATATCTAATTCTTTACCTTGAAAATCACATAATATTAACTTAGCAGCAGATAAATCAATAAACATATTTCCCATTGACTGAATATTAAATTTATCTGCCAATGTACCAGTTGAAGCAAAAGCCCAACAACTACCACAACTTCCCTGATTTTGCGGTTCGGTTAGTAATCCTTCCCATACAACTCGTCCGTCAAACGTATCAGGAATCTTTATATTTTTTCTTGGTAATACAGAAGTTTTCAATAACTCAAGATGTTTATCCTCTTTAGTAGATTGACTTCGAACTATACTGTTAACAGGATTATTTTTTATCTTAACTATTAAATTTTCACTTAATACATTCATTTTATTTATATATATTTTTTATTATTGTGTTTTTAATATCTTTTACCCTTAATCTATATTTATCAGTGTCTTGATAAAGAAAATTAGTTAATATATCTAAATCTTCTTCTGTATTGAGTACGTTATTTAATTATTTTTTGTTCAAAATAATATCTTTTTTTATTATAAGATGCTAATTGTTCTAGAATATTAACATGTTTTATTTTTAATATGAATATTAAAAATATTAAAAATATAATAAATGAATACATTTAAAAAGATAGATTTTAACAAACGGAAAAATGAAGCAATGAGGATTAAAAAGAAATATCCTAATTCATTACCTATTATAATATACAAAAATTCTAACTCAGATATACAAGATATTAAAAAACATAAGTATTTAGTCCCTTCTGAGTTAACTATAGCACAACTAATATATGTTATACGAAAACAGATTAAATTAAATCCCGAAACAGCTCTGTTTATTTATGTTAATAATAAAATACCATCTTCTAATTTACTAATATCTCAATTATACAATCAAAATAAAGATAATGACGAATTCCTATACATAGAATATTCTGGCGAGAACGTATTTGGTTAACTATTATATACTTGACAAGGATGACAGTACTTTAAGTCTTCTACATTCTTTACGAACTAGTTTTTTTCTATCTCTCCCAATCTTTTCGTATCTTCTATATTCACCGTTAGATCTATATTCATGTATTACTAAAATACCACCCTTCTTTTTCTCAAATAATACATTAGGTTGATTTTTTTCAGCTGGTAAATCACCGTAACAATATACACCTCTCCATATATAACCCTTATTATTTGGCATATTCTTTAAATTTTTTCGTAAATAATGTGGAACTGTATTAGATACACTAGTAAAATATTTATATTGATATCTCATATCACGTCTCTTATTATATCTGTCCTTAGAATCTGATTTGACTTTAGCCCAAAACTCTTTAGTCATTTTTTTCTTTTCATCGTTATCCTTTTTCTTCTCTTCCTTTTTCTTCTCATTTTTTAAATGTATAAATTTAGATTTTTTTCTATTATCATCGTACTCTTTCTGAATATCACTGTCTAATAAACCATTATTAATATCATCAATTTTTTTATTTAATTCTTCTACTAATTTTGTCTTGTCTTCTATCTTTTCCTTAAGAATACTTATCTGATTCTTCACATACGTAACACCCATATTTGAAACCCTTATTCTACCTATAGTTTCATTACTTCTAGTTATAACACTTTCACAATCTTTAATTTCGTTTTTTATTTCATTCTTTCTTATACGTCTCTTCTCCTCCATTTTATTTATATATACTTTTATCTCTATAAATATATAAATAAAAACTGTTATTTACTCTTAATATATAACTATCTTTAAAAGTTATATATTATCTTCTTATTTAACAATAATTTTCAGAAACGATCCTTTTAATCTTATTTTATCCATCTATAAAACTATGGGAAAATTTGATTTTTTATAAATTTCTCAAAATTTTTATACCTTTAGTTCTAGAATTAAACCTTGATAAAAATCTATATAATTATTATCATTTATTTCTAAAATTTCATTTATGGTTGTTATCTCCACCTCATTAATAAATTGGGTTTGAGTTTTTCGAAGATAAAGAAAATACTTCAATTTTAAATGAACCAACTAAGGGATTCGACGTTGATGAAATAAGACTATTCCATACCTTTCCAAACATTATTTGACACCCAGAACTATTACAAGTCCCTTTTATATAAATTGTACAAGTATCTCCAGCGGATAAAAGGCCACCAGATGAATTTTTTAAGTTTGTAACCGCAATATCAAAAATAGGATGAACCATAGTTACTTGAGTACTGTTATCACTATCAAGTCCTACGCATTGAATTCCGTATAAACATGATGCTATTGATGAACCATTTGTATTATGTAAACCAAACCACACAAAATTAGGATTCGCTCTGGTATTTATATATGAATGTATTTTTATTCTAACATAATCACTAGATGGTACAGTAAATTGACATGCTATGTTATGAGTAGTGGGACCTAAATTTATTAATGTTATTTGATTTAAAGTTAGGGTATTACTTGGAAAAGTCCACTCGTAATTAGCAGTGGTACTGTCTGTACTATAATCATCAGTAGTAAGTAATGAAAGATTTTCAACAGAACCTGCGGTACCAGTAGGACCTTGGTCACCAGTAGGACCTTGGTCACCAGTAGGACCTTGGTCACCAGTAGGACCTTGGTCACCAATAGGACCTTTATCACCTATAGGACCTTTATCACCTATAGCTCCTTGGTCACCAGTAGGACCTTGGTCACCTATAGCTCCTTGGTCACCAATAGGACCTTTATCACCAGTAGGACCTTGGTCACCAGTAGGACCTTTATCACCAGTAGGACCTTGGTCACCAGTAGGACCTTTATCACCAGTAGGACCTTGGTCACCAATAGGACCTTGGTCACCAATAGGACCTTTATCACCTATAGCTCCTTGGTCACCAGTAGGACCTTGGTCACCAGTAGGACCTTGGTCACCAGTAGGACCTTGGTCACCTATAGCTCCTTGGTCACCAATAGGACCTTTATCACCTATA
>Ga0115006_10001610_pt1 | contig 14254 bp, 21 predicted proteins | sample ArcOceMetagenome_3_FD_88943 | JGI IMG/M metagenome (GOLD analysis project Ga0115006, IMG submission 88943) | Marine eukaryotic phytoplankton communities from Arctic Ocean - Arctic Ocean- Svalbard ARC20M Metagenome | ecosystem: Environmental > Aquatic > Marine > Oceanic | place: Arctic Ocean...
CATCCTGTACAGCTTGTTGGCGAACTTTACGATGGTGTCCCTCTCCTGCTCGCTCGTCTGGATGATCGCGTCGACATCCCCGTATTCGACGTCATAGCTGTGGCCTCCATGAGTGTACAACATGTGCAGGTTGGCAAACTCACTGTCCTTGATCCTCTCAACAATTCCCACCGCGTCCTCCGAATCCACATCGACCCCATCCCTGCCGTAACCGCAGTCGCACATGAGCACGATCGACCAAGGTTTCCCCTCCCCGCAGAACCCTGTGATGTGCGAGGCGAATCACAAAAAGGGATGGGATGAAGGGTGAGTCGAGGAGCGAAGCGACGAGTGGAAGGTCGTTAATTATGTAGGAATGCGGTGCAATGCTTTTGCTGTCGCTTCGCTCCAGCCGTCGCTCCCTCGCACCATGCTCGAGGAGGCCATCAAGCTGCTGCAAGTTGTCCACCATGACATGGAGCGTCGTCTTCTCACACAACCGGGATGCCCTTTCTACCTTCGTCGGATCGAGGGGCACGGCGTATACGATATCTGTGAAGCCAGCATCTGCAAAGTACTCAGCCTCAGCAAGGGTGCTAACTGTAATCTTGGACCGTCTACTATTCGTCTGTATCAAAGCACCTGGAATACTCTTGTGCGTCTTGACATGTGGACGCAGTTCGCAACCTAGGGACTCGGCTCTGTCTAGCATTCTCCTAGCGTTCCGGTTGGCGATCCCGACATCAATGAGTACAGTTGGGGTTGTGAGCTTAGATAGGGAGAATGGGACGGGATTTGATGCGGTAGAAGTAGAAAGTGCTCTTGAGCATGCGAGGAGGGTTAAAATTCGTGTGATACGATGAGGTGATGAAAGCATCATGATTTTGTGGGAAAAACTCAACGATTGAGATTAAGTTACGGCAAAGCGTAAAATCATACGACTACTTCTTCTCCGTTAAGAATCGCCAGCGCGGAATCTACGTCGTTGCGAATCTTCTGCCTGATGGCTGCGAGCATGTTCTCAGAACTGAAGATCTCTCCTGTCAGCTTCTCAACCTTCGAATTACAGTTGATCAGGTCGTCCTCCTGTTTATTGAGGTCCCTTAGGTACCTCTCGAGAAGCTTGTTGGTGGCGGTGTTGTTGGCGACGTACTCGAAGTTTTTTATGTTGACCCTCAGCCTTTCCTGGATCTCCTTGATATTATCAACGTTGCTCTTCTGGGAGAGTATGGTGCGCCTCTTCTCCTCGATCTTGCTCTTGAGGACGAGCCACTTCTCGGCCTCCTGGATGATGACCCGCAAGAAAGATTTGGTGAAGGTTTGCTTGCAGCGAGGAACTACGTCGGCGTCGATGCTGCAATGAGCGAAAAGTGGCGAGGAGCAAAGCGATGAGTATAGTGGGGTAGTTTATCGCATAGGGAAGCATCAGGCGGCGTGCGGCGGCGAGCGAAGCGAGTTGTGTGGTCGAAGGACAATGAAAATGGCACGTCTTGCCCTTGATCGCTGCCTTCGCTCCTCGCCCCCCCTCACCTTCCGTTCCTCAAGTTGGTGAGCTCTTGCTTGAGTTGCCTCGTCGCAATGAGATCCTCCAAACTTGCCACGAAACTAGTGTCGACAATGCCAGCTGACAAGAGCTTCGGGACCATCTTCTTCAAAAACGAGGTAAGGCCAGAGAGGTCCGAAATGTTGCAGGAATAGTGCGCCTCCTCGAGGACTGAGAATTCAACTTCCTGCTCGGGAGCGAGACTGAATTCAAACCGGGAAAAGTTTGCCGTCTTCTTGACGCACTTTTCGCTCGTTGTGATCAAAAATCCTCCGTGTTGAGGAGAAGCCGTGTGGTCGATGTAAAGTTTGCTCACGCTCTTGTCGGCAGAACAATTCTTGACCATGTACTTCGTCTCGCGATTTGCTTTGTAACAGACTTGGATCCTCTCGTTCCTCGGCTTTCCGCTCCCGTCATCACGTGTAACAAAGAGGACGTCAGTGATTTCGTCCTTCCCAATCTTCTTCGGGACCAACCTAGAAACATCCACGGTGCTGTCCTCTCCGTACTCGATGAGCTCGTCGTCGCCGGGAATCATCGGGTTGAAGTTTACCTGAGAGACAAACCTTCCATCATCAAAGATGGACATGTCCCCGGGGGAGAGGGGGGTATCGCTGTCGTTGAAAACGTGGATTACCTTTTTCACAGCGACCTCGCTCTCCTTAGGGTCGTAGTGGAGAACGCGGTCTCCGAGGAGCGCGAAGGTGCCGATGGGAACCATGGCGGACTCGCCCGACCTGATGGAGACGGTTCCTTTAGTTTCGTAGATTACATCGTGCATCTGACACTGCCTAACGTTGAGGGACTCATACTGCGATGAGCGAAGCGAATCGCGGAAAGGGTTGGGATGAGGGACGAAGATGATTACCGTGATTACGGAGGTGGCGCGTCTTATACGAAATTACAGGCCGGCTTGGGTTTCGTTTCCAACGCCAGCGTTGTCAGCTCGTCGTTTCGCTCTTCGTCCAATCTCACCTGATAATCATCACCATCCTCGACTGTGATGTTACGTGATTGAGATTGAAGCGAAACGCCACCAGGCCCGCCGCGGAGGCGGAGCACGAGGTGGAGGGTAGACTCCTTCTGGATGTTGTAGTCGGAAAGAGTCCTGCCATCCTCGAGCTGCTTTCCGGCGAAGATCAAGCGCTGCTGGTCAGGAGGGATCCCCTCCTTGTCCTGAATCTTCTGCTTAACGCGCTCAATCTTGTCGGAAAACTCAATGTCGAGGGTGATAGTTTTACCAGTTAGCGTCTTGATGAACAGGTTTCCGCCACAACTGTACCCAGGCGCTGCCATTGCTGCTGCCTTCATTGCTGTCATTGCCTTGGACTGGTTGGCGTTCGAAGGGGCGTTGGCAAGGAGGGAGACCTCCGAGGGAACGAGGGATAGGGCAATGTCCTCCCAGTGCTCGGGTGTGGTGTTTGTGACATTTCCGAAGACGTTGAGCTGGATTCTGCTGTCTGTCGCCAGGGAGGTGGATTCGGCAGTGTCAACAGTGGAAGATTCGACAGAGTCCCAATCACAATTCTGCGCTGAACGAAAATAAGAGCGGGGCAATGAGAGAAGCGACGAGCGAAGCGACGAGCGAAGCGACGAGCGAAGCGAAGCGACGAGCGAAGCGAAGCGACGAGCGAAGCGAAGCGACGAGCAGTAGGTTGTTAGTTATTGAGCTATGTTTTATAAGGTCGTCGCTTCGCTCCTTCCATCTTTCGCTCCTCAATTGGCCTCACCTCCTTGGGAATATTCATACGATATGAACAACGCCACTCCTTCATCTTACCCACATATCCGACGGAAAATTTTCCTTCGTTCCCGTTTCCGGCCCTCTTGGTGGAGATGTTGATCCTCGTTTTTCCGGTTGGGTTCGGCTTGGGCTTTTTGTTGGACATGCTCTTAGAGAGAGCCGACATCAGCTGTTCCTGCAGATACTGGTCCACGATCTTAAATGACTTGACGGAGGAAAGGGGAATGGAGGTGACGATAAAGGTAAGAGGGTCGAGGGTGGAGATGTGGGAGTAGACGTGCTCGACGGGTGCATCTTTGTTCACTTTCTTTGTGGTCTTATCAATAGACATTAGGATACGTTCGGACGTTTCGATGGCGGTACTGTCATCGTTAGAAGTGGTGATCTCTAGTCTGGATCCAATAAGAGAAGAGAGGATGTCACCCTGGGACTTGAGAACCCCGAAGTCGAACTTGAAAAGGTTCTCATTATCACTTTCGATGCTGGTCAGGGCCGCATTGAGGGTGCTGGTGTCCTTGGAATCAAAGTTTATAGACACAGATGAAGTGTCGGTGGGAGGGGAGACTGCAAGAGTATCCACTACGAAGGTTGGAGGAGAAACGGAGGTTAGTAAACGGCGTTGATTATAGATTTAAGAAGGATATGGGGTGCCGGAAGGGCGGAAATCGATCGCCTGGGTTTCCAAGAATGGAAACTTACCCACGAGGTCCCTTTCCTTAACTGGGACTTCAAGTATGAAGGAGGTCGCATCCGACGAAACTGCCTCGCGCTTGTAGAAGGCGAGAGGAGAATTGTACACTGTAACGTGTTTCAACGTGAGAGAAGTAGGTTGGGATTGCATTTTTAGATTTGATATTTGATGTGGGTTTTGGATGTTGTATGGGGATATTTCTGAGTCTTGGAAACGTCATCAGAGAAAGTTAGTTAATTTTACGTGAAACCATAGAAACTGAGTGTGGTAATGTATAGGAGAAGTAGTAACGACGTTTTTGGAGGGGTGAAAATGTGACCTGTAGATCCAATTTGACAAATCTAATCCATTTTCCTTCATTGGGAAGATAGAAGTCGATTGGTGAATCTCAAAGCGAAACTACATAGGCAAAGATAGTAGGTTGGAGGCAATTGAGCAATTTGTGGGACGACAAGAGAAAATATAAGAACCCCGAGGTGTTTCGCAATGTCATCGGCCTCCCTTAGGCTAGCAGGAGCAATGGCAGTGGTTTCTAGAGTTGTAGCGGAGAGCACTGCAAGAGGTTACCCACCGGTATCTGTCACTGTACTGTCGTGCTCTGGTCATCAAACAGCTGCTGCAATCATGGATGGATGCTCTCCTGTTGTCTTTCCAAAGATGGCAGAGAGTAAGGCAAGGGTTGCGGTGGGGTTCAAGGTAGGTGGTATGGTGGCGAGGAGCGAAGCGAAGAGCGGGGCGAGGAGCGAAGGGAGGAGCGAAGCGACGAGTGGAAGGTTGTTAGTCATTGTGCTGTAGTAGTATACGGTCATCGCTTCGCTCCAGCCGTCCTTCGCTCCAGCGGTCCTTCGCTCCAGCCGTCCTTCGCTCCTAGCAGTCTCACCCGTTGTGCCTCCTCAGGTTTCTAGTAGGGATTTTGGCGACAAGTATCTCTCATCTGCTAGCCCCGCAAAAATCATGCAGCTCGATAACATGTGCTCACTTTCTAATCTCGCCATGTTCCCTGGAGGCGTTACGATCAAGGACGAGTCTGGGAGGATTGTAGGAGGGGTGGGAGTGAGTGGAGCGAGCGGGGACCAGGACGAAGAACTGGCACTCAAGGGAGCGGCGGCCTACCTCGAAGGTAAATAAATGTGACATGGCGAACGTGACGTGGTGAAGGGGGGAGGTGGGGGGGGGTCTCTGTATGGTTTTTGCAAGAGACAAGATTTTGGGCGTTACCTTTAATACTTTGCCCAGACACGCTCCGTTTACAACTAAAATGTCCGTCTATTAAAAATATCGTTTTCTTTAAGGTCATTGGATGGCAGGATCATTAGTGATCAACAGTTTCGTTAAAAACCGCTGCCACCTTTTCTGTTCTGTGGGAGGTTTTCCATTTGAAATTAAGGTACGAGGATTGTGGTTTCGATTTTTTGGCATCTCTGTTTTCAATAATTGGAGCCCAAGCTCTTCATTTCCGAAATACCTCCTGCATCAAACTCCTTGTGCTTTCACTGCCGCTCTGTGCCGCAGGGATTCGTCAGGATTGATAGAAACCACACACCTTTTCGCGTAGAACCAAGTTCTTCTTAGTACCATTGCATAATATTCCCGAATTACTAAGCCCACTTACTCGTTCTATAACCCGCAAAGGCTAAAGTGCATACTGAGTCAAAGCAGTACCAGAGGTGTTAGACCATCATGTCCTCTATCAATCACTTCTACACTTCCTCCAACTATACTTGCTCCGAAACTAAGGCATGGTCTGACGTGATCATGGGCGAATGCAACAACCCTTCGGTTTCCCATGGAGGATGGATGACTTGCTTTCGTCTTTCTTACGGGGAGGGAAAAGAAGCAGACGTGCTAAGCCCGGATGCGAACGGGACTGTTTACAGATGTGGGTGCAATAGATTGTTCCCGCTCGACGGTCCCGAATGTAACCACCCTTCGTACTACATAGATTATACTGCTCAGTGGGTCTTCAGCCTGTCAGTGTTTTCGATCCTTTGCCTCGTCTCCTGCTATCAGTCGATCCTCGCTTTTCGCGCCGTACACACTCTTCTCGCAATTGCACGAGCTCAGAAGAAAACCCTTCGTAAGCAGTTTGATACGGTCTGCGTCACGGCGATAATGCTGGCCTTTGCAGGCTCGAGTGCCGCTTTGATGATTTATTCTTTCATAATGAGGATTGCTGGGGTCAATGACAACGCGGAGTTCGACGGGCTCTTGTGGGCGTTTCCTATTTGTGTCATGTTTTCGTGCCAAAGTTTAAATGGTTTAGCTCTTGCTTGGCTTGACGTGGCCATCAAGTCTGACAAGGTGAGGCGGTGCGAGGAGCGAAGGCCGCGAGCGTAGCAAGCTGCCTAATGTTGTTCTATACGATACATTTGTATCTCTTAGCCCTTGGCAACTCGCTCCGCTTGTCATTTTCTCCGCTCGCCGCCTAATGTTGTTCTAGACGATACGCTTACCCCCCCCCCTCGCTTTGCTTCGCTCATCACAGGTCTCGGGTGGACAGAACATCAAGAAATACACTGCCATTAAGTGGTTTTTGAAGGGGTTCATGCTTGTTATGTTCATAGGGACTGTGTTTCTCATGGCGTCTGACAACTCTTCAATGATTTCGCTCGCCGCCACAATGATGTCCTTCGTGATGTCGATCGCCCTAAGGATAGGTGGTGGTAAGATCCGCAAGATGTTAATGAATGCGGGTTCCGACGCCAAGAGCACAAACGTTGCAGACGCCATGAAGCACGCATACACCTACACCACGATATGCACGCCTGCCCTCGTTCTGCTTAGCGGGTTCTACACTGTCGCCTACATTGCGGTGACGTGGACCGCAGAAAGGGGCGATTGGATAATCGTCACGTGCGTGCCTGGAATGGTGATCTGTCTGCAAGTGACCAACCACGCCATCATCACTTTCATCTACAAGGTCAGGGTTGCGTCCAGCACTGCCAAGGTCGCTGCTTCGTCGTCCTCCGACAGCAGCAGTAACGCGCGCCGCAAGAGTACGATGGTAAGTAAAACCAGCGAGGTTTCAAGCCCCAAAGCTAGTCCTCCGGGCCTATCAGGACGCACAGTGTCGAAATCGACGTCCACGATGATGTCAACGTGAAGTGTGTGTAAGGATAGGTGTCAGGAAGAAAACGGTCAACGAGGCCGTGAGCTCGTGAAAAAGAAAGAAAAGGGAAAGAGTTTTCAACAACATTTGGGTTTAGTTATTTAACCGCTGGGGTGAGGAGAGTGCGGAAGGATGGTGAGTAGTATAGATATATACGATGAGTTGCTGTCGCTTCGCTTCAGCCTTCGCCTCACCTTGCCTCTCCTCATTTCCTCCCACCTCCTATTGATTTCCGCACACTCCCCCTCCCTCCCCTTCATCTTCCCCTTCACCTCCCTCCCCCACTTCCTCAGGTTCCCCACCCTTTCCCCGTGTCCCGGGTGCGTGCTTAGGTAAGATGATGAGCTTCCCCCCCCACCCTTCTTTTTGTCGTCTTCCTCCATGCGCACAAATACAGAGGAGGCAGAGAGAGGGTCGAAGCACGCTCGCCCCATCAACTCGACCCCGATCTTGTCAGCCTCCCTCTCCATATCCCTACTGTTCGGGAGCTCGTAAAGCAGCTTATTCCCAACCGAGAGTATCCTGTACGCGCTGAGATGAGGGGTGAGGCGAGGAGCGAAGCAACAAGTGGAAGGTTTTTCGCTATGTGAGAATCCGGTATAATGCCTTTGCTATCTTTCGCTCCATCTTTCGCTCGTTGCTTTAACAGCCCCTCGTCTCTCACCTCCCACCATCACCCCCGAACACAAGAGATGAGAGAGCGGACAGTCCAAGGGTCGTCAGGTTCGCGAGCGACGCCTCCGTGACCTTCTCTCCCGTGTGTCTCGCCACGACGTGGCCAATCTCGTGAGCCATCACTGCTGCAAGCTCAGACTCTGTTCGGACGTACTTGAACATTCCAGAGTATATCACCACATAACCGGGGGGGAGAGCAAAGGCGTTTGGCTGAGATTTATCGGAGACTGCAACGAACTTCCATGGGCGCTTGAGGGCGGGTGCATCGACGGAGGATAAAAGCCTTTGACCTACTGCCTTCACAGTTATTGACGCGGGGTGGTTGGGGGGGAGGATCTTGAGGTTCCTAGATATTTGATTGTATGATATGCGTCCTAATGATGCCTCATACTCTGGAGATGTTATTAGATGACGGTGACGGTTTGATATTGGAACTGAGGGGAGGTGATTGAATGTGTGAGAAACAATCTTTGTCGAGATGTCATGTTCTTTTTCTATCCAATAGAGCTTACCTGTATCAGAAGTTTGTGTATGCAACCAATATGCCAAACTACCACAGCTAATTACTGTAGCTGCGCTTCCTATCAGTATAGACATTAGAAATGATAAGTTCAATCCAATGATAATGAAGAGCAAACTAAATGTTATCTTTATCGTCCGTATATGGATGTTGTTTGCTACTCATATTGACAATATGTCCTATTGTAACAACATTTCAGCTTAATTATCCCTCACAACGTCCCATAATAAATAATCCCTCACAACCTCGGTGGTTGACATTGGTGGAGAGAGGTAGTTTGTATCAATCAATAACTCCAGCGCATACATGTATATCATATTCGAAATTATACTCAAATAAAGTCGGGTCCAAAACTCTCCCAACTCCTCAAAAAGATTATCTGATAAAAGTTAACAAGTCGAAATCCCCACTGAACGAGATAGGTTTCAACTACGATCCCATCATATCACCCGAACAATCGTGGCGAGATAAAAAGTCCGTCTGGGTCGCCGCCGTTGCCGTCGTATCGTTGTGTTGGGGTTTGAATTTCCCTGTAACCAAGCTAGTAACAGACGCCTCAACTCGTGCCTTAACCATCCCCCCGGGTGCGTTTGTGGCCCTCCGTTTCGGTCTCGCTGGTATGGCGTTCTCCCCCATGATCTTCAGGGCCGACGACATGAAACGCACGCTCCTGGGAGGGGCGGAGGTAGGACTTTACCTAGCATTTGGTTATGTCAGTCAGTCAATAGGTTTGGTTACGGAGGACGCGGGGGAGGTGAGTGAGGGCAAGGAGCGAAGGACGGAAGGTTGGAGCGAAGCGATAGCAGCATATCACCCACCAATATGACTAATAACCCTTTCCGCGCTCGCTTCGCTCCTCACAGGCTGGGTTCCTTTGCTCTCTTCGGGTTGTATTTGTTACCATTGTGGGGGCGGTGCAGAGAGGGAAGATTAGCGCAAGGGCGGCCTTTAGTGCTTTGCTTGCTGTTGCGGGGGTGGGGGTTCTAGAAGGTATAGGACAGGGGGGGATGGAGGAGGTGAGGGGGGGGGAGGAGCGAAGGACGGCTGGGGCAAAGCGACAGCAAAAGCATCTTAACGCCTAGTCGCATAACTAACCACCTTCCACTCGTCACTTCGCTCATCGCAGATTAGACCTGGTTTCGGCCTCCTCATGCTTCAGCCTTTCATGTTCGGGATGAGTTACCTGAGGATCGAGAGTTACATGAAGGAGACCGATAGTCTAAGCTTCACCGCTAGCCAGCTTTTGTTCACAGGTCTGTTTGCTGGATTGTTCAGCGTTGGGTTTGAGGGGGGGGTCGGGGGGCTTGTTGAGAGTTTCAACGGGGTTGTGGGGGACGGGTGGACTTCACCGCAGGCGCTTGCGCTGGCTTATACGTCGATATTCGGGACTGTTATTAGTATAGCTTTGGAGACGGAGGCACTACAGCACGTTAGCCCAAGGGAGACTAGCGTTGTCTTGACGACGGAACCGCTGATTGCAGGGATCGGAGGGGCCTACTTGCTGCACGAGCAGTTCCATGGATGGGTGGGTGCGGCTCTGATACTGGGGGCATCTGCTGTAACATTTTTTGGGGGGGGGGAGGACGGTGAGGAGGATTGAAGCTAATGGTTTGTTAGGGTTTTGAAGAACAACACACAATTTGAGTCTTTATTTGTGTAGAGAAATCGAGTCGATGAGTATAGCTCAAAGGGTCCGTCTCCGTTGAACTTTGGATTGAGCTCCCCGTTGAAGGCAAATTTTGAGAGAGTGAACTGGGTGGTCGACAGCTTGGACGTGTTAAGGGTGACATTGGGGACCGTCTTGGCGAATTTCGTAGGGCGGGCCTTGGAGAAGGGGAGTTTGACCGTGGTGGTGGAAGCGTCTTTAGACAAAGTGTCGAATTCTCTGGGTGCAAAGCAAAGCAAGAGGGATGTTTGTTTGTTAGTTCTTGTGCTGTATCAGTATACGATCGTCGCTTGACTCCTCCTGTGGCTCCTGCCCTCACCATGTCCATGCAACCCCATTCCAGTCTACAGCATCACGGGTAATGAACCTGAATCGTTGACCTCCGCCTCCCCTCACGGTAACTTCGAATTGTTTGAAGGAGGAAACGTGGAGCTCGATGGGGAACGTGGTGGGTGGTATCCGATGGTCGATTCCGACAATGTTAGGATTGATACGCACACCAAAGAAGGGCATGTCGGTGCGCCAGTAAAGTGCTACCCGTCCAAGACAGACTACCATCCCTTGGGGGCGTGCTTCGAGGTATTGCAGGCTTTAGATGCGACAAGCGAATAATCCAAATACCTCAATAAAATGTGTTTATATGTTGTGAATGGAAATGGTGACTTTTATATCCCTCCGCATTGCAGGATTCCGGAACATCCTTGACACGAGCTGCAGCAGTACCCTATTGCCCCCTCCTCCCCGCACCTTCCATCCGCCTTGTAATCGGCGCCTTCCCCTTGCTCTCTCGATGGCATCACGTCAGTGCATTCGGGATTTTCCTGCTGAACATATGGCGGCCCTGGAGGGACGTCGTCACAGTTGTCTGGCTCGCGGGCCGGACCTCTTACTGTGCTCCGCAGTCTGTCTACCACCAGCTCTAGCAGTCTCGCAATGCCTGCTCCAACAACTTACATGCCGAGGTTTCCTGAGTTGTCTTCTGAAGTGCAGCCACCATCGCCTTCCGTGCAGAGGCACCAGCTCCAAGTGCCATCATACCCCCCTTGTAGTGCGAACTCGTACTGCGGGGGGAGGAGCGAAGCGAGAGCGGGAAGGGTGGTTAGTTATATTGTATAGATGATGTGTTGCTGTCGCTTCGCTCCAGCCTTACCTCCATCGTTGGAGTCTGTCCCGTCTCTCCGACAAATTTCCCCTGTGGGAACTCCCCGATCATGCAAGGCTTGTCCAGTTTCAGATCCGCCTTGGGTGTGCCTGGGCCGAAGAAGGGTGAAAACTCTTCCACACTCCCATGTGGGTGTCGCCGTCTGGGTAGACGTGGATTTGGTAAAAGTCGAGGAACCTCTCCCCCTCGGTGCCTAGGGCCTTGTTCATGCACTCGTCACTCCAATAGTTTTGAAATTTGGAGTCAGGGCGAATCATTGCGGGGTTGGCGGAGCCTATCGTGACCAGAAAGTCCGGGTCGGTGTCGTGAATTGCCTTAATTTGCTGCGATGAGCGAAACGAATCGCGAAAAGGGTTAGGTTTAGTGAAGAGAATTACTGCGTCGGTTGGGGAGGGGATGCGTTCTGTACGAAGGTAGAAGCGTGCGTGGTTTTCGCCGCTTGCAATTTCGTTGCCAGCTCGTCGCTTCGCTCCTTGTCCAATCTCACCTTTGCAACCCATGTTTGCATCTTACGGATCGGGATGTCGTTCCCTGTATACATGCCGTCGTAGGCCTTGGAAGGATTGAAGCATGCCTCCTCAGAGTCAGTGTTGATAGTCATGGAGTAAGATCCCTCAGGCTCGTTCATGAACTCCCACGCTCCCACCCCGGGCTCTCCCTTAATCTCCTCAACCAGAGGTACGAGGATAGAGTCTGCGAAGCTCTTGAGCGTCTTGCCCGAGTCGTCCATTATCATGTCCCTCATCCTCGGGTCCATAAGGTTCTCTCCGTTGAACCCCGCAGCTCCGTTCCACAGACACCATATAAACAGAATATCAAGGCTAGCAGCGAGCCTCGTATACTGCTTCATACTATCAGCAAGGGAACCGAGCTCGTCCCCGTACAGCACGGCCTTGCCATCCTACGACCACTCTGGTATCTCGTACCCGTCAGTGAATACCCAGATCCTGATATTGTTACCTCCAGTCCTTGACAGTTCTTCCAGGTCCTCTTTAAGGGCGCAGTAGTCTTCCTCCTCAGGGGCATTGTTGTCGAAGTCACGTCCGTAATTTCTCCATGCTTGATTTGCACCTGCGAGGAACACGGTTCTATCGGAGTGGGTCAAAGTTGTTCCTGTCGGGCTGAGGGTGAGACGGGCAGCCAAGGTTTGGGGGAGGAGGAGGGGGAGGAGAAATAGAAGGAGACTGAGAGGGGAGAATATGGTGGGGGGGGTGGGAGGAGTCGATGAGGTCAGTGGAAGTAGATTTAACTGAATTTCTCTTGATGTAATCCATCCTGTAAAGGGTTAGGCAAATCGCAAACCATCACCAAAATTATTATTACAAACGTGAATGTCAACGCAGTATAACGCAATAATAAAACCCACAATGTAATAGCAACAACAACAGTTTTCTAACCTTCAACAAATCCCAAATCCCAACAAATTCCCTCTCGCATCAGGACACTTTGCCCTCAACAAATCACAACAAATCCCCTCTCGCATCCCGATGCTTTGTCGGCCGCATTCATACCTCTCCACAATCTTTCCCAAGGAATCCACACCGGTTCGGTGTCGTACCAGACATCAAGTACGAGCACGGAGTCACTCACATTGTGATACGCAACGAGGGGCGACAAATGACCGCCGAGCTCAGGTTTACCAAACGGTGGTGTCTGGCCTGCAATGGTCATGTCGTAATTAACGGCGATCCGGGAAGAGGGGGAGGAGAGGGCGGTGAGGATCTTGGACTTGTCCGAATCTTTGTTTGACGCGTGGGTGATGGACAGGGAGAAGGATGGGGGTAATAAAAATTTTAGAACGCGTGAAAATTCATGGAGTGTCAGGCCGGACTTTAGGACTGACGACTTGTCGACGATCCCTGCATCGGCAGCAGCAGCTAGAAGGAGCACATCTGATCCTTCCTCCTTGTTTTCCGATCCGATCTCCATCTCCATCTCCCCATCTGTCTCACTACGTATGTCCAGCGACTCCCTCATTATTGCTATCGTCTGAAAGCCACACGTTGTTGGAGTGGTTTGTGTTCGGAAGAAATTGCCAACTTTTTTATGACACATACCGTCCCTTGCTGACTCTAAAAGTCGTTCCTGTCCGGTGGATCTAGCAAGTTGAAGCAGAATATTGGCAGTTAATAGCGCCATTGACGCGTTAAATAGGCAGAAATTGATTAGATATCACAAAAGCATTTGCTCCCCCTGAGAAATGAAACGTAAAGCTAATGAGATTGAAAATAATGACAAAATATTAGCTTTTTTAGTGTCATATATGGGCCTTGATATGAATGAAAGTGCTCAAAAGTTTAAAATAGAGTCAAAATTAATCAATGGAGAGATGGAGCGTTCCTTTACTGCAACAAAATCAATCTCCAAAGGCGATATCATCCTCAAACTTCCCGTCAATAAGTTAATTACGAGTGAATCTACACTTCAGGTATTGCAGAAATCGAATTATCCTGCATCTTGTATACCTATTAAGGTGAGACGCGATAGGGATGGAGTGAAGGAAGGCTTGGCAGAGAGCTGGACAGAGAGCTGGAGCAAATCGACAGCAATATACCTCTCAACCTTATAACTAACAACCTTGCTGCTCGTTGCTACGCTCCTCACCCTTCCCACGCCCCCAGGATTGTGCTCTCCTCCTTGCCCTCCTCAGTCTCCCTCCCCTCCACCCCTACAAATCCGTCCTCCCAACCTTCTCCAACCTTCCCGTATCGTGGTCCGACGTAACCTCCGTCCTCAAGGGCAGCGAGGGGTGCCTGCACGAAATCGAACAACGTCGAAAACAGCTACAAACCACGCACGAGCACCTACAGTCCCTCAACCTCCTGCCCCCCAAAGTAACATACGACCACTTCGTGAGAGGCCACTGCGCCCTGACATCCCGCGCATTCTCCCTCTCATCTCCCTCCGGTGACATGAAGCTGGACGCTCTTGTCCCTCTGATGGATTTCTGCAACCACTCCAGACCACGACAGTGCGAGTACGGGCTGATAGAGGAGGACGGGGAGGTGCGAGTTTACCTGAAGGCGAGAAGGGATGTTAAGGAAGGGGAGGAGATAACGTACACCTATGGCGCTGCTGGTAGCGGGAGACTTTTGGTGGACTACGGGTTCGCTATTGCGGATAACAAGGAACCTGACGGGAGCGATAATAATGTTCTTAGGGTGG
>Ga0115006_10001611_pt1 | contig 14241 bp, 24 predicted proteins | sample ArcOceMetagenome_3_FD_88943 | JGI IMG/M metagenome (GOLD analysis project Ga0115006, IMG submission 88943) | Marine eukaryotic phytoplankton communities from Arctic Ocean - Arctic Ocean- Svalbard ARC20M Metagenome | ecosystem: Environmental > Aquatic > Marine > Oceanic | place: Arctic Ocean...
CCGTTTGTACCGGGGTTGGGCGCTCCCACTGAAGCGTTGGGATTTTTGTTGGACTTAGCTTCCAGTGTAGAGGCGGGGCACTTCATGGAAGAGCCTTGTGCGCCTACGGTCCGCCGGCGCGCTGCGCACTGCCGCCCCCGCGCTGTGCGGTCGCTCTATCGCGCGGCGGGCCATGCGCCCGCGGCATGTACGTGCGCTGACTGAAGGGCAGCCCGCGCGACAGACGACGGGAGGCGCCTCCGAGGACGCGTCTGGCGCGAGGGTGGGCGGCAGCGTCAACACGCCGGCGGTGCTCTTGGAGGTGGCCGCGTTTCTGGAGCCCCGCTTTCCCCGGCGCGCAGTGTGCGTGCGTTTTTAAAAACCGATGCGCGCGGCAGCATGCCGTTCCCTGGAGGCGCGACAGAGAGACGCGTGGAAAACGTCGCTGTGTCTTCCCGCTTCTCGGGTTCCCCCGGGTTCGCGTCACCTGGAGCACGTGCTGCTGGCGTGCGTTGCGCTGCGCGCTGGGCCACGCGGATAACAGCCAGCTGCGCGCGCCCGGTCTGCCTCAGATCCAAGGGCTGATCGACGCCAACGCCGGCCTCATTCAGAAGGCCAAGGCCAACGAGAGCAAGGACGCGACTTCTCAGAATCTGTCCAGCATCCAGGTCGCACCCTTTCGTCCTCGATCGTTGTCTGCATTCGCGACCGCCCCGCAGTGCATGCGTGCAAGCGTCTGCGCGGAGACTCGGGAAGCATATCAGCGAAGCGAGCGGGCAGACAGTGGCGAGGGCGGAGCGCAGGGAGAGTAGGGGAAAGGGCCAAGAGTGTGAACAAGCCGGGGTTTGATGGGAAGAGGCGGTGCGCAGAAACTGCACAAGAACTTGACCGAAATCATCAAGATCTCCCGCGCCCTTGCAGGTGCGCAGAAAACGTGTGGCTCAAGGCACGTGTGTTTGCAGGATGAAGAGACCCGAACGTGTGGGAGAAGAAAGAGCGAGAGAGTGAGCGGGCAAGGGAGGATGCGGAGCAAAGGGAGTGAGTGAGCCAGATTAGAAAGGGGGGGTCGAGAGAGGCAGGTGGTAGAAGATGGAGAAAGGATGCAAGGAGGCGTCCGACGGGGGTGGAGAGGCAGAGAGGGGGGAGGGGCCCCTGATTGCACGACGGCATACGTAGAGGCGCTTGCTTGGTGGTAAGTAACTCTACCAACATGGCAGGTGAAGCAGACGAGCTGTGACAAGGGAGAGTTTTTTCCGAGGGCCAGCCATGCCTTCTGTGCCCAATCATTCCTCCAGCTGTCCCAGCACAAGTCTCAAGCTGTTGATGAGAACTTGGCCGGAGCGAGCTTGGTCGGAGCGAGCTGCACAGCGCTTTGTTCGATGCTTTCCACTCTTGCGTGTGTGCTCGGAGAATGAGAAACACAGGGGAGGGTCGCGGCAATGCGCGCGAACCCGCGGGTGGGGTTATGCTGCCTGGGTGTTTTGTTTCGCTTGGGCGGTGGTGGCGTTTGGGGCCTGCGTACGTGCGGAGACAGACGGACCAGGTGTGCAAGTGCAGGCTGAGTGCCCTGCTCAGGTGTGTGCACAAGCCCGTGTTTATTTTATTATCCCTGTGTGGAGAGGACGTATGTTTGAATTGCGTGTGTGCTTGAATTGCAAGCGAAGACCTATTTGCAAAAGAGAGTTCCTAAAATGTGTCGGGCTGCTGATTTGCGGATGCGTTGAAGACAAAGCGCCGGCCGTCTTCTGGCCTTCAAGACTCCTTCGTACTCTCTGTACCACTTTTCCCGGGTTCCTCCTGCAGTGAACGCACGGCGCAATAGGACCAGATGGCTGGATGGCTCGGGCGAGGCGTCTCGCCTTGGCCGTTACGCACAGTGTGCCAATAGTGTGTTTAACGCAAGTAGGAATGGTGGGCGCTCTTGGTACAGTGTGTCAACTGAGGAACGCGAAGAAGTGCCAATCAATCTTGATGGAATCAAGCTCACGTATGTGCGCAAGACATTGACTTGCACATGCACGAAAACGAGCAGGGTGAGCGAGCGGACACGCTGACACAGGCAGCCAGAATGTTGGTGAAAGACAACCGGCACCAGCACGCTGTTGCCTGCCTCCAGAAGGCGGTCAACCTCCAGCCAAGGTGTGTTGTTTGTGAGTGCGTGTGTGTTTCGTGTCGTCTCGCCCTCGCCTACACTATCGCCTACTGACCCTGTGCCCCTGGGCCAGCTCTAGCCCACAGAAGCCCTTTTCGTGTCGTCTCGCGAGTAGCCCTCCTGCATCAGTAAACAGGGCCGCTGTCAGGCTATTATCAGCTCCCCCTCAAACTTTCTGTTTCTACTTTTTGCGCGCTTCTCTCCTCTCGTCTTTGGACAGGTACGTACCAGCTTTGTTGGAGCTGGGGACACTCTTGAGCACGCAGAAAGAGTATTCGGCAGCGCAGCGCTACCTGCAAGTACACTCCTGGCAAAAGTCTGCTCTGTCAAAAGTCTATTCAAGCTGCCAACCCGTGGATGGCCAAGCAATGTGCATCACAGAAGCGTGCGGCAGCGACTAGAGTCACTTATTTGCATGTGAACAGGCAGCAATGCAAGAACAAGGGCCAACGGCATCGGCGCTCAACAACCTGGCCATTGTCCATCAGGTGTTGCCCGTCCTGTGCGTCGCCCCTCGCCTTCGAAAACGCCTACTGACCCTGTACGGGGTCAGTAGCGTCGCCGGCCACGCTGTACAGGACCAGACTGATTGACTGATTGACTGATTGAGTGAGTTTGAGTTGCTGAGCGACATGTGGAGGAACGCTGACACAAGACTTGGGTCACAGGAGTTGGGACAGCACGACGAGGCTGTGCGCATTTACAAGCGCGTGATTCAGCTAGACCAGGATGACGCTACAGCGCAGTACAACCTCGGTACTTGCTGCTCTCCCGTCGTTGCGTACTGAAATGTGACGGTAAACTTTGGTTGAGGCATGTGCGAGCACCAAGGCAGGCACGCACGCAACAAACCGAGTGTGAGTAGAGTAAACCACGCTCAGGGACGGCGCAGGAGAGGGCGGGCAACTACAAGGAAGCGGTCAAAGCGTACAAGATGGCTATCGATCTAGAGCCTGAGGAGGCTAAGTACTAGTAAGACGTTCTCTTGCTTTGTTTCTGCTGCCAAAGACTTGCATTCCAACTTTGTTTCGTGTCCAAAGTGGCCACTTACTCGGCGTGATCGTGTGTCCAGCAACAACATGGGGGGGAGCTTGGCTGCCATGAATAAAACAGAAACCGCCGAACGCAGGTGAGCAAGAGCAGAAAAACGCTGCGCGTACACAGGACGGACGGACAGGAAGAGAGGATGTGCTCTGCCTTGCTCTCTAAAAAAGCTTTGCTGAAAAGAGCATGTGCTCTGCCTTGCTCTCCCTTGCTGCCGTTGGTGCCGCTGCCGCTGCCGCTCAGCCCTGAAACGACGCGCACATCTGAGCTCTCAAACCACGCGCACAGCTACAAATGGGCCATCAAACTCTCTCCGCGCTGGGTGGACGGATATTACAATCTCGGAAACCTGCTGCTAGGCACCAATCAAGTGGAAAAGGCAATTGAGCGGCTGCAAGTTGCCGTCAAGCTGGATCCCGCACACCTCAAAGCCCAGGCTAAACTCAAGCACGCGCAGAAAGAGCTCGATGCCAAGGTCGAGGCGTTCAAGGAGCAGGTGGATGACGCAATTCAAAAGGCGCAGAAGATGATGGACCGCGGGGAGCTTTGACTGGAGCACAGCGGCGCTGGAAGAAACGCTGTGCGGTTTCCGAGCAGGTCTTGCTAGCCTGCGCCTTGCAAACGCAAGCGTCATCCACCTACTGGTGGACGATTCATTACTTGAATTTTCATCATTACTTGAACTTTGATTTACGTGAGAACGGCTGCTTGAGCAAACCTTGCGGCCACGTGCACGAGGGGAAGCCTTTGTTCATCTTGGCGAGGAGTTGCAGCCGTAGCCTCATAGACCGGGGTTGGAGGGGGAGTTTGTGAGCAAGGAGGTTGGCGAGGAGGAGGAGGAGGAGGAGGAGGTGGTGGTGGAAGGTTTATTCAAAGCGAGGAGGAGAGGGGCGCGCGAGGAGGAGTGGACAGGAGGAGCGACAACTCCCACAGCCGTCCATGTTGAGATTGACTCGGTCGGATCCGAGTCCGAGTCCGCATCGCGGCCGCGTTTCGTCCTCAGGCCTTAGACCTTAAAGTAATTGTTGCTCCGGCCTTCTTCTTGTCTCATTGCAAGAACTACGCACGAGGTTGACTTGGATCATCCCCTGATCATTCAGGCATGCATCATGAGCACAGGCAGCGCCAGCCAATCAGCCCCGCCTCGCCGTCTTACACAACGTCCGTCAACGCACACGCGTGACCGGTGCGATTCAGTGCGAGTTGGACGCACCAGTTGCTGGAGAGTGGCACGAGCGGGCGCGAATGCATGCACACATGTGCCTAGCTCACACATGTGCCTAGCTAGAAGTCAATCGAGCATTACGTACAGCATCGGGGTGACGCTGGAGGCCGACGACCACACGCGTTCCCTGTGTGCATGTTATGTTTGTCCGACGCAGCAATGCGCGTCAGTGGCAGACGCAGCACAGCAGTAGCCAGGCGCATGCAGCAAGCTCCTCATGCAGCAAGCGCCTGGTCCGCGCCAGGCCGTTGCACTCATTGCTCGCCAGAGTAACGTGCGAGCGCGAGCGCGAGCAGGTGCGTGGAGCCACCTCCTCGCCCAGCAGCAAATCCCCAACAGAAGCCGGTTCAAGTTTTCGGATGTCAACCAGGCAGCCAGTATTGTCGCCGACGGCCACGAGCTGATCGCCAGCCTGCTCCGCAGCACAGGCAACCTGTCAGCAGGTGCGCGGGCGCGTGGAACCGAGCAAACACGCGACAGCCTTCTGCGGCACCTTGATCATGCCCGACTTTGCGGCGGAGCTGTTGACTTGGAGCGACCGCACGATCTGCCACGCACGCCAACGATCACCACGCGCTCAGGGGGGACGAGACCGCAACGTCTACCGAGCCTGAACATTTTTGAACCGTCCAAATGCTCGAGAACGCGGTTGTAAATGCTCGAAAACGCGGTTGTCTGTCCCCTCTTTCTTTCACCTCCCATTCTCTCCCGCTCCCTCTCCCACTTCCCTCTGCCTCTCCTTCCTTTCTCCCCCTCACAGCGACAACACTGGCTGCCTGGGCGACGACAAAACGCTCGCGGCACCCACCAATTCGCCCCGCATGCCCGTGATGAGGACGAGGCCCACGCCGCGCCGGCCGCTGGCCGGCTGCTCCCGCCCTTCAGCCCCGAGCGAGCGCTGGACCGTCGAACACGCCTGGGGAGAGCAGTCGAAGCAGGCAAAGAAGCCGGGCGGCGGCCCGAACACCATGCCCGAAGTCCCGGCTCGTGCAGCAGCGAGAGTGTGCTGCGCCTGACGCTTCCGAGCGCTGGCTTGGGGTAAGGTTTAGGGTTGGACACAGCGCCGCACGGCACGGTTGCGCTTCTAAATGCCTGCTTCCGATTTTGCGGCCCGTGACAATTGGACACGCGACACGGTCCTAGGGTCTCAGCGCTCTCCATTGCATGCATATGGGAGCACGGGATGGAGGACGAGGATCTGGACGACAACCCATTCCTGCTGGCGCTGCGCATGCGGGCACCGGACCTGTACAAGCGTGCCGCGGACGAGGCACTGCTCATCTGCTGCCCGAAGACAGTAGATGAGCGCCTGAGCCTGAACCGGACGTGCTTTGAGACGCACATCCTGCGGGCGTCGCCGTTCTTCGCCGGCGTGTACGAGTGCCTCAACTCAGACAAGACGGTCGAGCTGGAGGACAGCGTCCTCGAGACGCAGCGCGGCTTTCGCGAGCATCGAAAAGTCAGAGTGCTGCACGAGGACCTGCACTACAACAGCGACTTCAAGCCGTTCCGCGTGCTGTGCATCAGCCAGGCCCTCGAAGGCGGCGGTCGCATTGTCGAGAAGCGCAGGCGCCCCGCACGGGAGCCCGAGGCGCGTGGCCTGGACGAGTGCCGGACGCTCTTTCTGGCGCTCAATGTGCAGGACATAGCCCCGCTCACCGTCAGGGCCAGCAGCGCCGTGCGGGATTTTTTCCTCACGTACCGGATCTTTGCCAAGGGGTACCTGCACATCGTCGCGGAGAAGCTCAACGCGTTGCTTGACCATGCTGCTGAACAGCTCGTCGCGGCCAACGCCAGGTTTTGGGTTTTTTGTTTTTGGTTGTAGTCGTTAGGCGCCTCTCGGCTGAGCAGGTGTGAGTTCAAGTACAAGACATAAGGGTTTAGAGGCTAGGTGTCGGGGGTTAAGTTTGAGTCTTGGGGTGTACGGCCTATGCCACGCACAACATTGTGCTCTGCTCTGTCCGCTCGCCATGTGCTCCGTCGGTCTTCTGCCTCCTGCCCCTTTCCGCGGCCAGCGCCCTCTGTTCTCTGCCCCATCGCTCCCTGTTCACTTCCCTGCAATGAATGGCCGTGACGGCCTGCGCGCGTGCCTGGGCTGGGCTTGTCTGCATGTGGACTTGGTGCCTGGCTTGACTGCCTGTGCACTTGGGTCCAGCACGCTCGACGTGTATCAAAGAGGGAGCAAGAGGTGGGGGCACTTGCGACGCGTCGTGTCCACAGTCCTGCTCCAGGACACCCGAATCTCTGGCTGCAGCACCAGCGCCTTGGGCGATGGGGGCGGGGGGGACGCGGGCGGCATGTCGGCGCACACGACGCTGTTTGAGCGCGTGCGCGCGTCTTACAAGGAGGAGGACCTGCTCGTGTCGGCGGCCGTGGCGCACAAGCAGCAGTGCTCTGTCGCCGACCTCGGCGCCGACACCCGCCTCATGGGGTGCGACCTCTCAGAGGCGGTGGGCAAGATGCGCTCTCTCTACTCGCTCCCCTGTACCCTGGACAAGGTGACGGTCCTACGGCAGGTGATGCTGGCCATCAACCATGGGGTGGAGCGCGCCATCGCGGCCGGCGCCATCCCGGCCACGGTCATGGTGGGCTCTGACGACCTGCTGCCGCTGGTCATCTATGTGCTCGTCCAGTCTTGCGTCGACAACCCCGCCGTCCCGGCAGGCGCAGCAAGCGCAGCAAGCGCAGGAGGTTGGTTGGGGGCTTGGATGGCGCGAGCGGCGTTGCGCGCAAAAAGCAGGCGCCGCGAGCAGGCGCGCCGGCCCGAGCCGCTTGCACCGCGCTTCATGCCTGCCCTCCTTTGCTTACCCTGGTTGCCTGCCCTCGCATGCTCGCCCTCTGTCGCCCTTTGCCATGGATGCGTGTTTAGGAAGCGCTGCCGGGTGCAGCGGGGGAAGAGAGGAGAATGGGGGTCGAGGGGGAGTAGAGAGAGCCGGCTGCGCGAACAACAACGAGAGGGCCGTCTACTCGAACGCACAGCTGCTGCAGCACTTCGCGCCGGATGGCTCGGATCCGAGCGAGCAAAGCGCCCAAACGCTCTTTGATGTGGCCACCTTTCAGGTTTCTTGTGGCCCAGTTTCTCTGCACACGCGCCGCACGGCCGAGTGCCTCGGTGCCTCGCGTGTGTGTGCGCGCGTAAAGCAGCCAGCGGCATGCAGGGTAACAGGCAGCGTGTGGCGTGTGCGCGCAAGTATGCCAACGTGGCAGGCGGGCCGGGCACGCATGCGTGTAGGCATGTCCGGCGCGGCGATTACGGTCCCTCGCCTCCTGCAAGGGCAGGAGGACCAGTGCCTCGACGCGTTTAGACGCGCCTAGTCGCGTCTTGTCTTCTATCCGCATCTGGGCGCCTAGACGCGTCTAGACGCCTAGACGCGTGGCGCGCAAGCAGGGATGAGGGAATTCAAAGGCGGGGGTGCTGAAGCAACGTGTGGGCGAGCAGGCAGCGGCCGACTACCTTCTGCGAGAGGCTGCGCTCTTGCCGCGCAGGAGCGCCCTTCCCCGGTAGCCTCCCGACCCTTTTCGCGTCTTGCGTGCGTCTGTGTGCATCTTGGCAGCTTGCGTGCGTCATTCGCGTTCTCGCACACATTCGCGTACTCGCACACGCTCGCTCGTGTCCACGGCGCCGGAGTCGGCGTTGCCTGCCTGCATGGCGCGCCTGCATTGGCTTGCCCGCCTGCATTGCCTGCCGCCTGCCGTGTCTGCTGTGCAGTCACTTCACCTCAAGCCCCGATACAACAAACAACAACAATGAAAACAACAACAACAATGAAAACAACTACAACATTACAACAGGAGTGGGTCGCCGCTGCTGACCGTGGCGCAGGGCTCGGGCATGCTACTGGCGACCAGGGCGCACCGTGGTGCGGCAGGCCTGCCCGCAAGAAGGCGGGAAGAGCATGCCGCAGACGCCAGCCACGACCCAAGTGATGATGACGTACACCTTCCCGGCTTGCCTGCGCACGGGCGCGCGCGAGAGGAGGCGGTTGGCGCAGACGCCTCCTGGGGAAGGTCTGGAGGGGACTGGGACATGCCAGGAAGAGGCAGCACCTTGGGGCAGCACCCTGCTGCTGCGGCCACTGAAGCGCGCGAGCCCGCCGATACCGGCCTGGCCAGCGCTGATGGAGGGGTGGGGAGGGTCGGGAGGGGGCTAGAGCGGATGGGCCTGCACGATGAGCGGCAGCCGCCTCGCGTCATTCCTGATACCGCCGCCAGCGGCCAGGACTTGGGCGACTTTTTGCGCCAGCTCCGTGCTGAGGATGGGCCGTGCTCCTCTGGCCGCGGGTTCCCTTTTTAGCGGCGGTGTCGCGTTGCCTTTCTGTGATTCTAGTTTCCGCTTCCTGCCCTTGCCGCCCTCCCTGTGTATGACGACCTCAAGGACAACCAAGACATGAGCAGGAGTGTAGAGGCAAGAGGGTTCCCTTTAATAAAGATGAATTCGCTCATGCGAAAACGAGGGCCAGGCAGCGGTGTCTGCCCGGCTCTTGCCTTGCCCAGCGCGCCTCCGTCTGCTACCGTGCTCGTTCTCAGAAAGTCCCAGCATTTATACCTGCACAGCGAGGGAGGGGCATTGAAGTGTGGAGGAGCTTGAGCAGCTTGTGTGCCCCACTGCAAGTACCAACGTCTGTAGGGGAGACGCGAGCCTGCCCGTGCGCTCGCCAAGCAGAGCTCATGGTCACGGTGCACGGCGAGTCAAGTGAGCGTGCTATCGTACTCTCTCGTGCTGTCGTATCAGGAATGACGCGAGGCTCTGCAGAGCGTGCTATCGCTCTGCAGAGCGTCCAGGCAGCAGCCTAGCAGGAGGGGGGAGCGTTTTCCTCGCTTCCAGGGCCAGGGCAACGGCAAGAACCGGCAGTGTGCTGGCCATCCAGGACCTCACAAGTTCAGAGGTGTTTCATTCCAAACCCTCTCCCTCATGCCCTATTAATAGGGCAACTTGAGCCCACGTGTGGCAGACAGGGGCACACCACACACAAACCCATACCATGACACTGCGCACCACAGTGGTGTACATGCACAGTGTAGAATCCAATATCCCACTTCCCCCACGTCTCTTTCAGCTAGAGCCGAGCGTCTCTTTCAGCTAGAGCCGCAGGGGCATAGACGGCCGGCGCAGACAAAAGACAAAATAAACTGTCAGATCGGCCAGCACGCCTCCCACAGTACCGACAGACCAGTTCAGACTTGCGCTCTTCACACAACTCTAACCCCTGGAATCAACGGATTTAGACGTACTCCTGGGACGAGGCAGAGGCGGCGCCAAGCTGATCGTGAGCGGCCATGACCATGAAGCCGAAGATGGCCTTGGCCACGATGTCGAGCACGGCGTAGGCGCACACCTCGAACGAGACCGAGAAGGAAGCGAAGCCCTCAGAGAACAGCCACACCAGCCTGCCCCAAACCACGCGCGACAACACCACGCGTTCAGGACACACCACGCAGAAAGGGGCACCGCCTGCGTCAGAGGGCCCTTCTCTCATCTGCCGATGCTATGATGTCGATGCTATGTGCGCATCCGACAGGCAAGCATGTCTCAAAGCACTAGCAAGCCACAGGCACAGGCAGCTTCCTGCAGGCTGCTCGCTTCTGCATGCCTCCGTCTCGGCAAAGCTACGGGTTGCTGCAGGCATCCTGCCCGCCCTCGTCCTCGCCCTCTTCGTATCATCATCTCTCACACACAAAAGGGTGGAGCAGCTTTCAGTGCGCGGGAGGGTGACTCACGGATAAAAGATCCAGGCGATGATGGTGAGCCAGGCGACCTTGCCGTAAACATCGGCGACCTCACCACCCCTGAGGACAGCAGCCTCGCGGAACGAAACCGCGAGGCAGTACAGCACCTGTACCAGCCGTACTACTTAGCAGCGTTCTCCCCTCCTCCGCACCACGCTTGTTTCCGCAAGCTTTTCGATGCAGAAAGGCAAAACAGTGGTCAAGATCCATGGATTGACAAGTCTTAAGTAAGCGGGACGTACCGGCACGAAGAGGCACATGGCGATCACGAACCAGAACCACTTGACAGTGGTGACAACCGACACAGCGCCCAGGTAGCCCGACATGATCATGATCACTGTTCACACACACGGTACGACACAGGTAAGCATGTGATATGTGGCATCTCAGGTGCCGAGGCCCCATGACACCCAGACCCGTGCCCTGAAAGACACGCCCACACAACCAGCATCACAGCAGCTGCTGCTCTGCACAGACCGCTGTTGCCTGCAGCAGCAGTCTGCGCAGCTCATCATTCGTGATTGAGCCCGCAACGTTCTCACGCGCCGGCATACATTGAAGTCCCAAGCTGCGTCCATCTACTGTCGAGGTGTCTCACCAACACCACGAGCCGTGCCTGTTCCACTCCATCCAGGTTGGCAAATGCAACTCCCGGCAGCCATGCTTTTGTCGTCTCTACTGAGCGCCTGAAATCGCCCCCGCCACCCCTCTCTCCCCCCCCTCGTGCACAGGATCGTTTCCGCCCCCATTCTGCTGCTGCTGCGGCGGCGGCGGCGGCGGCAGCAGCAGCACCGACAGGCGTTCCAGACGCCGCACGCGGAGCACCGAGAGCAGAGAGGAAGGGCGAGACGGAACCGAAACACGGGGATCCGATCGCAAGCGCGAACCAGCGGAGGTACACATCGGCAGCAGCCACACACGCAAGCAGCTGCAGCTGCGAAACTTACGATCAGCGCCGATGACAGCAGCGATCAGAGCGCCGTCCGCGCCAGCGATCAAGCCGAGGTCGAGGAGGAGGAGAGGAGTGGTCACGGACCAATCCACATAGCGGGCATAGAAGAACTGCCTGCACCCAGCGATGGCGGTCCAGCCCTGGCCGGAGAGCATGGCGAAATACGCCATGGTGGCGAAGCCGCAGATGAAGACATTGCAATAATAGTAGATCTTCTGGCCCTTGGCGGAGCCGACGCGGGAGATGAACACGATCGTGGACACACCCAGGATGAGGAATGCGATGGTAAGGGCGCCGACACCAGTGGAGCCGACCTCCTCGATGGTGGTGCAGGCGGTCGGCGCAAGGCTCTCGGCGAGCTGCTCGAGCACCTGCGCGCGCACGCACACACCGGGCCCGGCCGCGTTCCCACGTCAGCGGCTGTCGGAACGCCGGTGCCAGCCCCCAGCCACAGGCTCGCGCGCAGCCCGCCCACGCAAGCACGCATACCCCCCACACACGCCCTGCGCACGCGCAACCCCCGCACAAGCCCCCCGCCGCCGCCGCCCCACCATGTCTGGTTATAGCCTTTCAAGAGCGGTGGCTCTTCGGGCTCCTCCTGCCCGAAGCGTGGTTTATCGGTGGCTAGACCCAGGTTTCGGGTTTGGGCCTAGTGCGACCACAAACCCAACTCTCTTTGAGGTCTTTTCAGAAGAATTTGAGCCGGTCGGTGCAGGAGGGAGCGCGGACGGGAGGGAGACGGAGCACGGACGGCAGAGGGTCCTGGGCGTGTGTGCGCGCGACTCTGGGTGGCATGTCATGTGCGTGCCCTCTGCATTGTTCCCCGTCCGCGCGCGTGCCCTGCCGCGGCGCCCGCATCCCGCTGCCCGCGCACGCCGTAGCCGCCGCGGTGCGCCCGCACAGCACGGCAGCGCAGAGTGGCACTCCTCGGGGGGCGCCAGCGCAGAGTGGCACTCGTCGCGCGTGCACGTGCATGCCATGCTATGCCCCTGCCCTTGCTCACGCCGCGCGCCGCGCGCTGTGCAGACGCATACCTGTTCAAGTACATCATCATCGGGGACACTGGGGTGGGCAAGTCGTGCCTGCTGCTGCAATTTACAGACAAGCGCTTCCAGCCCGTCCACGACCTCACAATAGGTGCGTGTCTGTGCCGGCGCCCCGCAATGGGCTGGCCGCCGCCGGAGAGGACGCGCAGACAGCGTGGGCCGGGCGGCGGCGAGGCCGCCCTCGGGAACCCCCCTGCGCCGGCCTCGGGCGGCGCTCGGTGCGTGCGCGTGCGCGTGCGCGTGGGCTCAAGCGCCTCCGCCGCACGCCCACGGGGGTGCGAGCAGGCAGGCGGGAGCCGGGCAGCGATCGTGCAGCGGTAGACGAGCGCAAGTGATGGACTAGGTGCCCAGACTGGCGCTAGACGCGCAGTCCATGCCCGGCGCTCGTGATGGGCTCGCGCTCGTTTCTTGAGCTCTCGCGTAGCGCTGGTGGTGACAGCGCTGTCGTCGGCACAGGGGTAGAGTTCGGCGCGCGGCGGATTACAATCGACAACAAGCCAATCAAGCTGCAGATTTGGGATACGGCGGGGCAAGAATCCTTCAGGTATTGCTCTTGACGCCGTGCTGCGTGCTGGCTGTGTGCGCGTTGGCCACAGCAGCAGGCACGGCTCGGGAGTGGAGTGCTGCACCGTCCGCCTGCATCCTGTGCTTCTCGCCTGTGCCTGCGGCCGCAGCGCCCCGGGCTCGCCCGATGCGCGTTGTGCATGTGGCGGGGCGTTTGGCTTGTGCAAGAGCGTGCGGAGAGGGGGTGAGGTGCGCATGCTTGACATGCCGAGAGGAGGTGAGGTGTGGATGCATGACATGCTGAGGCGGCCGGCAGGTCCATCACACGATCTTACTATCGCGGGGCGGCTGGGGCATTACTGGTATACGACATCACGGGGCGCGAGACGTTCAACCCCCTCACCAGCTGGCTTGAGGGTCCGTCCCCCCCCTTCCGCCCCCCCCTCTCCTCCGTCGCCCCCTTGCCGGCCGCCACCGGCTCGCGCAACTGGGCACGGCGACAGAGAACGGCGTCAAGTAGCTGTCACGTACAGCGTGCGTGCGCGTTGAGAGGCCTGGGGGGTGGTGAGGCGTAGAGCGGGACAACAGGCCCACAAGGCGTAGAGCGAGACACCAGGCCCACAACGCCGCCTCCTCGCCAGCCGCCTTGGGGAGGGATAGTTCGGGGTAGAGCGGGACGGCAGCGAGGTGGAGGCGTGTTAGAGCGGCAAGGCGTCAAGGCAAGGCGACCGGGGGAGGAGGAGGTGCAACGCCTGGGCCCTCGGGCTGTCGCTCGCCCAGATTGCTCCCTTGCCTCCCCCATGTGGTCCTTGACGCCCGTGCGCACGCGCGCAGATGCACGGCAACATTCCAACTCGAATATGACGATCATGCTGATCGGCAACAAGAGCGACCTGGAACACCGCCGGGCCGTGACCTATGCAGAGGGCGAGCAGTTCGCGCGCGAGCACGGCCTCATCTTCCTGGTCCCCTCCCGAGCCCCGAGCCCCGAGCCCCGTTTCCCTTGCCCCCTCCTCCACACAGTAGGCGCGGGGCACAGGGTCAGTAGGCGATAGTGTAGGCGAGGGGACGCTCTGTCGCCTGATATTGCATGCCAGTGAACAATTTTGTTTTTACCAAATTTGCCAAATAGCATATGTCAAAGGGGAGCTGGCGCACCACTAATTGCATGCCCTTTTGCACCACTCATTGCATGCCCTTTCGTATACTGACAGAGCGTCGGGGAGGAAAAATGCATATGTGCATACACACATGCCAGCTCTGGCCCACAGGGTCAGTAGGCCCCGGGGCACAGGGTCAGTAGGCGCGGGGCACAGGGTCAGTAGGCGATAGTGTAGGCGAGGGCGCGGGCGCAAGCGAGGCCTGTGACTGACCGTGACAGAGGGCGAGGGGGGGCAGGAGACGTCAGCCAAGACAGCGCACAACGTGGAGGAGGCCTTTGTCAACACCTCGAAGCAGGTGTGAGCCGCCAGACCTGCGCGCATGCTCCAGCGCGCGCTGGCCGCGTGCAAGGCGCATCAGGCATGACGCGTCATGCCGGCATGGCCCACTACATGTGTGACCCTGCATGGCCCACTACATGTGGCTGTGCCTCCACACGCGCCTCCACACC
>Ga0115006_10001612_pt1 | contig 14237 bp, 12 predicted proteins | sample ArcOceMetagenome_3_FD_88943 | JGI IMG/M metagenome (GOLD analysis project Ga0115006, IMG submission 88943) | Marine eukaryotic phytoplankton communities from Arctic Ocean - Arctic Ocean- Svalbard ARC20M Metagenome | ecosystem: Environmental > Aquatic > Marine > Oceanic | place: Arctic Ocean...
CCAATGCCGCTGCTACGTATCTGCTCTAAAACAACCATCACCGGTAGGCCATGTGGTCAACTCGCTGCGTCACTCTTGTTGCGGCGTCCATCTTCTCGCTGTGGGCGCTTGCCGGTGGGGTTGAAGCCTTTGCAGCGCCCGCTAGCACTCTTGCTCGTCATCACATTACCGGCACTGCTCTCAATCTCTTCAACTTTGGAGGCGGCGGTAGTGCCGGAGCAGGAGGCGCTTCGTCGGTGCCCAAATCACCCGCTGCCCGCGACAGCCAGGCCATTGGCTCGATCAAAGCTGCTCTTGCCTCGCCAAAGAATTCGTCGTTCCGGTTGGTCGAAGCAGAATTCCCCGTCCTGGCGGCGCTCAACAAGCTGGGCGATGGCAGTTTGAGGTCCGCGAAGGAAGCCGAGGCGGCAAATTTGCAATTCGCATTGAAGCTGGCCAAATCGATATCCATTCCTTTCGTTGGTCCGAAAGTGTATGTTGTGACCAGTTCGACGGCATCCGGTTCATTTGCCGCGAGTGCGGCGAAGAAGGCAGGTGCCTCCGTCATCTCGCTCAAGGATGGACTACCTGATTTTGATGCCACCGACATTGTCATTTTCTTGACTCCATCGACGAATGCGGATTACCGAACAGCAGAGAGCACAGCAACGTCGGGAACCGTTGGGGGCGTGATAATAATAAATGGATACGCCAAGGATGCCAAATCGGTCAAGCAGGAGGCTACCATGGGCTACTTTTACAAACCGCTCACCTATAACAGTCAAATTGCAGGATACTTGGTCCGAGAGTATCCATCGAAGTGGACTGCGATTGATGCTGTGACGAACTCAGTACTTGGTACCTTTACAGATGAAGAGATTCTCGTGAGAAAAACAAACACACCTGATTTGAGAACCTCCGTGAAACTTGTGCAGAAGTCGTTCGACGAACGTGCCATCGAGGCGAGAAGGAGGGGCTGAAACCAAGACATGCCGGGAAACAATAGTCCAGATATGTAATAATGATATGTATTCTAGCGTCATCTAGTTACAATTCTCGCATCATCTCTAGAGCTACCAAGTCTCTAGCTAACGATATATCTCTAGTAGCTACTTCTTGCCGTTGCGTTGCCGATGGCTCTGAGTCTAGAAATTTCTATGCAATTAATTAAAAATACCGATAAGTACCGTTCAAGGGCCGGCGCATCCCGCCGAAAATTTGGTATCAGCACCGGTGGTTGGGTTCTCTCCCTTGAGCGTGGGGTTGCGGCACAACTGCTTCTGATCGAACGAACCAATGTAGGCATCGGTAAAGTCGGCATTCTCCACATCGGCACCCTCAAACGACGTTCCAGTCAACACAGCGTTGCCGAAGATGGCTCCTTTCAGACTACTGCCCTTGAAGCTCGCCCTGTCAATCACACCGTTGGTGAAGTCCGTCCCGTCAAAGTTGCTGTCGTGCAAATAGCCCTTACTGAACTGCGACTCTACGAATTTGACTTTTGACGCATCGGTATCGGTCATGATGACGCCCGAAAGATCGAATCCAGAAGCATCCAGCCCCGAGAGCTTGCACTGCCGCAGGTCGTAGAGCTACATGTAAGCGTCGGGGAAAGAGAGAGATGATGCGATGATGAGAAATATTGAAATTGGAAGAAGGCGCATTTCGGGAAAGTTGGTGAAATATTTATTGATAGCAACGCCCACCGACCGGTGAACTCACCTTGTCCCTCTGTGCGTTGGCCTGGCCCATCTTGCTGTCGTTAAACTGGCAGCGCATTTTGTCATTTTTATCTATGGGGGGGAGCTTGAATTTCTCGGTCTGTCCATCAGCAAAGGCGGGAGAGGGATCGAACACGGCCAGAGCCAAAGCGGCAGTGGCAATGGCCTTCCCAACGTTGCTCAGGGTATCTTCGCCGAGACCACCAGCTTTGGCCTCGAGAGAAGTAGCGAATGCTGCTCGACCGGCACTGGTACTGGGCGACGGGACGAACGCATCGGCCGACAAGACCGCGGCTGCGGCGATGGTGAGAGCTGTCAATCGTCGTGTCATCGTGCAGGCGGGTTTAAGCGGCTTTTTATTTGTGCGTGCGCTTCTGTCTATTACGAGCATGCTCCTCATTGCTTTTTGAGTGAGCTGTGTAGTACTACGTAGTAGATACACGTAGGTGGATGTTGATGAGTTTGGTCCACTGACGTTGTTTCGCTCGTTGTGCATCATCGTGCAGTCGTCAGATCGAAAGTCTCTGCGTACGTATCGTACGTACGATGACATGACACGATGTCGATATCGAACGATGGTGCCACCCGTACCCGCCAGCGCCGCCAGCTCGCGCTACAGTGCTACAGTACCGGCGGCATACTCTACAAAGCAGCCCCCCAACACCAGCTCAAACCATGGACGTCCTCAAGACTGTCCTTGAAGCTATTCTCGGTGCCATCGGTGGATCTGATCTACCCGCTCCGTTTCAGAGGCAATTCCTTGCGAAGAAGGAGCTCAGCGAAAGAGATGCCACGGTGAGACCCCAAAACAAAACAAATTGCAAATGATAATGTGTTGTAATGTTGTTTGCTGCCGCCGCGTATGTCTCGATGTTCCACATGAACAAACAATAGATTGGACATTGTTGTTGCTTACTTACTTTTGTCCTTCTTTCCTGCGCAAATAAACTAATAAATGAAATCTCAATTGGATGCATTTTAGATCATTGACATGCTGAACTCGGCTGGGCATGAGGATGTGAGCTTCTGTATTTGTGATCCAGACCAGAAGGATTGCCCCATCGTCTTTGCTTCCGATGGATTCTGCAATTTCACGGGATATGCCGTCGATGAGATCGAGGGACGCAATTGTCGCTTCCTGCAGGGTCCCGGCACGGAGAAGGCCGATGTGGACAAGATACGGTCGGCCGTCAAGAATGAGAAGGAGGATTCGGTCAATTTGCTCAACTACAAGAAGGATGGCACTTCCTTCAACAATGAATTCTTTCTCAGCCCGCTTTACGGAAAGGATGGGAAGCTCAAATACTACATTGGAGTGCAGTGCAGTGTGAAAAAGCTCGGTCCTGGACAGGCTCCGGCAAATCCTGGTAAGTGGTGTGGTATTGTGATTCGTATTGAGAATGATAGGACGGTGCCACCTTGCCGTTTGTGTGCGCGGATGAGATGGATATTTAGAGGGGTGGAGGGGACAGGGGCATTGCCGGAGAATCGTCACGCAAATTGATGAGTATCTTTCTTTCGCTTAACTTTCATTTTGTCAAATGTTCATTGTTCTAATGTAGGGTGGGTCTATTCACAGGGATTGCATGCATAAAGATGAGAAGATTATTCACGCAAGCAAAGAGAATGTTGCGTCTCTCGTGGCGGGGGTGGCGGCCGGCTTGAGTCGAGTCGAGTCTGCTGATTGGTGGTGGTGATCGAAAGTGAGGAGGAGAGAGCTTTAAAAAAAAGCAATGGTGAAGGAATCTCTATCTAGCTAGATCTAACTACAGTATCGGAGGCTAATAAAACCGTTCACTACATGTTTGTTGTTGTTGATGTACCTAGGTAATAGATATGTAGCTAGATCTAGATCTACATGTATGTCATGTGTACATGGCGTTTGAAGTGGAAGTGCACCGAGATGAATGATGACTCTCGCTCGGTCGATTCGGACCCATAACCTATGGCCCATAACCCATTGTCAATCTCGAACTTCAAGCCACGCTTTTTTGGTTGACGGCGGCGCTCGCTTCGTTGTACGAGTACAGTTGTACAGGCCACCACATCAACAACAACCTCGCGATAGTCCGTAGTAGGCATCCCAAGATGATTGTGAATAGATATACATTATGCCTCATTGTTGGGACGATATGTTCCGCATCGATCGCCGATGGGTTCCAGACAGCATCTCCTCTTCTGACGCAGAGGCTCCAAAGAACGCGAGCCGATGTGCCGATGGCGCTGATACAACAACGCCAGTCGCTCGTCATCGGTACTACTTATTATGGAGCAACGAGGCCGCTTCGAATGGGACCGACGGGCGATTCCGACAGCAGGAGCGATGAGGTGGAGCTTGTCAGCGCAAGCGATCTGGAGGCTGTCCAGGCCCTGTTCTCGAGGGAGTGCGATGCCGACGGCCTCATGACCAAGGCTACCCTCGAGGCGATCCCCGCCATTGCCGAGATGTTGGGCGAGGGGGACCTTCTCCGGGAGGAGCTGGACGACGTATGGGGTGCGGCTCCAAAGTTCCCCAGCCCTGCCGACGCAGAGGGTGGCCCCGATCGCATCGACGTCGATAGCTTCGTTCAATGCTATCGCGACATTGACGATTTGTTTGAAGAGGAAGAGCAAGACGGCGAGGGGGGGTCTAATGTCAGCGCTTCTACCAGTGAGCCATCTGCATCCCAAAATGAAGCTGCGGTCCAGTCGTCCAGTAATGATGATGACGACGAAGATCCAGTAGTGGCCGGGGACGAGGCAGATCTCGAGGTAGCCTTCAAGGGAATATTCGACAGCACAAGCGGTCTGGTTTCCAAGGAAGCCATGAAGAAATGGGACGAGATTACAAGTCTGTTTGCGGATGGTATGCTGGGAGAAGATGAATTCGAACGTATCTGGGAGCAAACTGCCAAGAAGCCGGGGTCGAACGATGAGATTGATATCGAGGGCTTTCTTAGTTTCAATGTAGCGCTCGACGATCTGTTTGTGTTCGATGATGATGAGTTGGAAGAAGACGGAAAGGGCGAGGTGGAAAAAGAGAGTAGCGACGAGGCATCTGCCGATGATGCAGCTGCCAACGTAAGTCCTGTGGTTGCCACAGATGTTGAGATGTCACCGAAAGAAATATTCGACTCCATTTGTGACGATGACTTCCTTGTCGGCATGGATGAGCTGCAAAGATGGGGAGAGCTGCAGGAGATGCTGGACGACGAAGAGCTCCTTCCTATTGAGCTTCAGAACATGTTTGCCGAGACGCCCAAGGCCCCGGGGACGAACGATAAGCTGAACGAATCTGGCTTTACCGTGTTGTACTACGCAATTAATGACTTGTTTGAGGAAGATGGTGGAAATGATAGTGACGCAAGTGACACAGTAGCTGTTGCCACGCCTGATGCTACTAGTACCCAGATCCAAGATGACGATTCGTTGAAGGAGGAGCTGCTCGACTACATTGCGACACTTTCGCGTGATCCGGACTTATTGCCTTGTGGGTTGGATTCTACAGAGCGAGAGCAGGAACGTTTGTTGGACATCGTGGCCGATTTGGAGGAGCAGCGGTCGAATATGGTAATTAAAAGGGGCGGTGACATCCAGCCCGAAGATTTAACGGGCGATTGGGACCTCATCTTCACCACGTCATCTACCATGAAGTTCAACCAAGGTCTTTCGGGTTTGGGTGGAAGCTTCCCGAATGGAAAGTTCGGCGGTGTTGTGCAGAAACTCCAAGCCAGCAAGTGGACGAGTGATATTGAGTACAAGGAACGGATAGAGGTGCTGGCTGGAGCATCGTTTGATGTCACGGTTACCGGCGACTGGAAGCTGAAGGGTACTGTCAATCTATTTACAGGTGAGCCCACCACAGTCATGGCAATCGAGCCAGACAAGGTGAAGTATGGACCGACATCAACGAGAGCAGATCACTGGAAGACATTAGGGCCCCTTAATTTGCTCGATATTACCTACCTCGACGACGACCTTCGAGTGATGCGCGGAAATACAGCAGTCAACACCATCTTTATCTTCCGGCGATGTTGATACAAAGTACAACTACTAGAGTATAAACTAGCTAGTTCGTATGAAACGTAGCTACTCGTATAACCAATACCCTTTGTCTATTTGTAATAAGTGGGATAAACATCCCTTCTCTCAAGGCAAGATACGTCCATTATCGTCGGCACACCACGTGCGTTGATGTTCTTCGACGCGCGACAGATCCAGGGGGTGAGCATCCAACGCAACGACGCCGATGCTGGCCAACTTTTCCGCCAGCTGTTCCCCACATCCGAAGGAGAATACAATTGCGCCGGGGCCGTACAGTTCCACATATCGTTTCAATTTGGGCATGATCAGTCCGACTGCGTTGCGTGTCCCGTCAGGTACAGAAGAAGCCCCATAGAACATCTTCACTTCGCAAAAATTGATCAGTGGCATCGACGAATCGCCAGCAGTGCTGCTGCTCGAAGAAGCGCCGCCCGTTGCTGCCCCGTCGCCCGTCATGGTGTACCGCAGACGGGTGGGCCGGGGGAAAATGAAATCGGGAGTGGGCGGGGTCTTGGTGTGGATGCCATTCTCCTCCTTGTGCGCGCGCTGCTGCTCTTCCTCGGTAATGAAGGGTACGTCCTGGGCGTGCAGATAGTCCTCCACCGCCTCCTCGAACAATGCGGCCGACGCCCGGACGTTGTCGTTGGATCCCAGTTGCAGCTTGGCCATGTCCATCCCAGGATTCAACAGCGAAATCGTGGTCCGACGGAGAGACAGCGCCTGGATGAGATCGATGTCATTGTAGCGGCACAGCTGGTCGACTCTCTCCACCAGCCAGGCTGGCTTGGTCCGGAACATCCCCCTCTCCTTCTTTCCGTATTTGATCAGTTGCTTCAGCATCGCTTCTTCGGCCTCGACGGCCGGATGAGAATTCGGGCTCTCCCAGTGCAAAACGGGGGCTGTTTTGCCTTTGCTGTTCTCGGCAGCAGAGATGGACGAGATGGACGAGCAGGCCCGTTCGAAGATGGGGCGGGCGTTGTTGGCGGTGGCGTTGGGTCGACGGTCCCCACCCGTACCCCGATCCCGCTTGCGATTGTTTCTACCTCGGCCGCCGCCACGACCACCGCGGTCCGGCTGGCGCTGCTGCTGGCGCGAGTTTCGATCGCGACTGGAGCCGCTGCTGGTGGTGGTCTTTTGTCTCTTTGCTGGGGAGGCAGCTCCGGCCGCCGCCGCCGCTGCCGACGCGGCCGACGCTCCGTGCTTCTTGGGCGCCTTTGGGGTGCCTTTGCGGCTTTGGCGTCCCCCTCCGCCGTTCATGTTGAACTAAATCCTTGGTGGTGTGAGGTAGCCGAGTACAGCCGAGCGATGGCGATGGCCACGTGTGGCGCTGCCCGCCATGCTTGTGGCCGCCATCACGACGCCATCGTGTTGATGGCGGGAAACTCGGAGGAAACTCGGAGATTGGGATTGAAGGATCGCGTATTGAAGTATTAGCGGAACCCTGAATAATTCCATTTTGGCAGGGCCTGACCTGCGGTCCCTATTTCACCCTGATGCTGCCTGTTTTGCGCTGTTGCCGTCGCGGTGGCGGCGCGGCGTTTTCGTCGGCATGCTCTCCGCAGCATACGTGTACGAATGCTACAACGCCCATTGTGCGTCAACGCGCCCACCTATCGAGATGGCCACAGCCTCTGGTGCGCATGCGACGCGTGCGACCCTTCTCTTCGGCGCGTCCGTTGGTGGTCGATTCAAATGATGATGACGATGGCGCTGACCCGTCAGTGCAAGTGATAAGGGGCGGGGAGGCAGTCCTGCTTCGGTTCCCTGCCGGCTCGACCGAGGCCGATTCCGCGTTCGACGCGGCTTGGCTTTGGTCCAACTGTCCATCGGGAGTACTTCCGGATTCGGGACAGAGGACTCGAACTCCGGGGCAGTTTCCCGGGTGGAGGATCGCATCGGCAATTATCCTTGATGCGGAGAGTGCCCTTTCGGGCTCGGCCAATAGCGAAGCTAGCAGCAGTGACGTCCTGCCCGTCCCACCGCCTCCTCCGGGATCGGCCCATCCGATCCTGGGCAACAATTTGTTTCGAGGAGTCGTCCCGCAATCATCGCCGTCCTCATCGGCGGAACAGCAAAAGTTGCTTCGGGTTGTTTGGGATGCTGCTGCCAACAGTAGGGCTAATGACGACAAAGACGCAGCCGATCAAAGCATGTATCCGAGCCGGTCCTATTTCGATGTAAGGTGGCTACAGCAATGGCAATGCGATGATTTAGCCTTGGCAAGGAGACGGCGAAGGAGTGAGGTGACGACGGCCATCTCCATACCCAACATTAACAAGTACGACACGGACAGCGGGCTTTTTGAGGTGGACTACAACGACATTGTTGCTGCTTTGGAGGAGGAATCATCACGGGATGATGAATCCCGTCGCAGTCGGAACACAGATTGTGGATTGTTTGCACTTCTTCGGTCGATGTTTACCGATGGCGCTTCGCTGGTGACGAATGTTCCATGCATTGATGGTTCTGGCACTTCGGTTTCGCCTGTTGAGGTAGTTGGTAAGGCAATTGGGGGTGGACGGCTGTCACATGGGGCACTCTATGGCGATATCTTTCACGTCAAGTCCATCCCATCCGCACATAACATCGCCTACACGTCGCACGATCTTGCACCTCATCAGGATTTGGCCTACTACGAATCTCCACCCGGTATCCAATTACTTCACTGCGTCGGTGTTAGCCCAACGCTCGTCGGAGGTGAGAGTTTGCTCATCGACTGTATGGCTGCTGCCGAGCGGTTGCGTCATCTTGCACCGGACTACTTTCGCACCCTGGCAACTTTTCCGGCGACATTTTTAAAGCAACGAGATGGGGCTTGTATGACTTATCAGCGGCCGCATATAGTTCTGAAGGAGAATGCAGATGGATCAGGCGGTGACTGCATCGACCGGGAGATTGTTTCTGTGAACTGGAGCCCGCCGTTTGAGGGTCCTGTCTGCATTGGACAGGACCGAGTGCGTTCCTACTACAAGGCCTATGCTGCATTTGAGTACATGGTGGATAACTCATTGCCCATGCCGCCTCCTCCGGATCATTTACTCTCTCGGGAGGAGATACGAAGATTTGCGTCTCATGCCCGCGAGAATACGTGGGAATACCAGCTTCAGCCGGGTCAGATGCTGGTGTTCAATAATAAGCGCATGCTTCATGGTCGGCGAGGTTTCGCGGATCATAAAGAGGGTGGGAGCCAGGAGGTAGAGCAGCGGGAGCAAGATGAGGGTGGAACCAAGCCCATTCGTCATCTGGTTGGGGCGTATACAAACATTGACGACACTCTCTGCCAATATCGCGTACTGCTGCAAGAAATGGGCAAGGCAGCAGGTGCGCCTGCCTCCTCCATTCCCAATGTTGGCAATGGAACAACAAGTTCTGTGCCCTAACTATAGAGCTGCTAGCTAGCTAGATTTAGTCTACGTAGCTAGCTAGAGCCTCCGCTTCAATACATGTATTTCTGCGTAGTAGGAATTTATTAGAGATCTACGTAACGCCCCTGCAACCCATCCACATCAACGCACCCTCGCAATTGCTCCATACACATCAAAATTAAAAATTTCATCCGAATGTAGACTCTCCCGAGTACTGCAGGTAAAGGAAGCCATCCTCGTCCTTTTGCTCCTCGTACACAGTCGACATGAGGGCGGCATTGGGTGGGATAGTATTGGAACAAAAGAGGAACAAGGCCTTTTCGGGTGCAAGCTTAATCCTCTTGCGGATAACATAGTGGAACTGGCCGACGGTAAGATCGGCCGGAACCAGATACTTCTTCTTGTCAATTTCGGGGATATCGCTCCGATCGGCCTTCTCGCAGATTACGGGAACGCGGTCGGGATACTTGGCCCGGATCCGCTCGGCTTCCGACTTTCTCTTTTCGGGGATCGGGAGGCAAGGGGGGGGGGCGAGCATGCGGGCGAGCAGCAAAAAGAAAGCAAAGCGTTAGACATCAGGAGATAATAGAACGGGGAGAACGCAAACAAAAAATGTGCGGGATGTGTCCGCCATTCACAGCTCGCCCGTCCCGTCTCCAATAATGTCGGCATATACATGATATATATCTTGATCTATCTATCTTTCCGTTGTCTCCCTTCCTCTGTGGCACACCACGACTTGACACATCTTGACTGAGGCGAGGTGCACGATCTGAGCTTTTTGACAGACGAGCAATCTTCGTTTACCATCCTCCGCCGCGCCCACACGCTCCGCCACAAGGAGCGATCGCAAACGAGAGGTACTATTCCTTACCGAGAGGGTGTTCTTCTTTGAAGGACTTGCTCGCCATGGTTCGATTGGCCGTATTGATGCCGAGGTAGGAATTCCAAACCGGATCTGTACGCACGAGCAGAATTTGTGTCATCATCCATGATCGCTTCGCCGCGATGCGCGCTGTTTTGCAGTTTCTGATGTGGCGATTTGTACTCTTTTTATTGGTCGAGTAAGTCGAGTCGAGTCAAGTCCTCAAAAAAGTTGCTTTTTTGTTCAAACTTTTACCGGTAAATTCTAGATCTAGTCTGCAAGTCTACTTTTCTTTAGATCTAGTGTGTGTAGTCTATGTAGAAAGATACATGTATCTCTAGGAATTCCTACAGCTGTTGTTGATAATTGATAAATAGGAATTCCTAGATCTACTCATCGCCCCTTGTTGTTGTTGCTGCTGTGCCCTTGTAGCCGCGACCACTTCTCGGATATGCTCTTCGAAGCTACTTTCGGAAAATGCCCAAAGGCCTTGACGAGCGGGGAGGGACAATGGCCATACGCCCTCATCATCAAAACTAGCATCCTCTCCTCCTCATCCGTCCACCGCACGGCGGGCGATCGGTAATTTGGATTGACCAGACTTTCATTCGCTCGTTTCTTTATTTGCTTGACAGACCTGTCGGCAAACAATTCCCTTGCCAGACCGGAAACGGAGTCGCGGCTGAGGGTGAACTGAGGACCCAGGGACATCACCGCCGTGAGGAGGGCTGCATCCTCGTCGCTACCCCACGGCTGAGATGGCAAGGAGGAATTGGATGTCGACGATCGTGCGACGGCTCTGGCATTGATGCCAGATGCACCACCATCCAGCAGCAGAGACGAAGCCTCCTTCTGAACGTATCTGAAACAATCCCAGGCCGTTGCCTTTTTGCCACCCGCAATGGCAGATTCGTCCGATGCTATGATGCGGCTCCAGTCCGGGTATCCTTCGCTTTCCACAAAGGCCGCCCGAACAGTTGCTCGCTCTGCGGCTGTTAGAGGATTGCCGCGTCGTGACGCTGCCTTTTGTTTCGGTTTCTTTGCATTCGTCTTCCTCTGCTTCTGCTGCGGGATGGCAACGACATCGTCGTCGCCATCGTCCGCTTCCTCGCCATTGCCCGTTTCCTCCTTGCCGCCGCTGCCGTGGTGATAACTGAGAGTATCCGGCGGCAAGGACGAGGCGACATCCCGCAACCACTGCGCTCTCCGAGCAACGTCGTTGTTGGGCTGCGGCGTCGATCCCTCGGCATCCACAAAATACCGCCTGTGCCACTTGCGATTCGGCGTCTGCTGCCAGCCTCTTGCCGATTTGATGCCGGCGGATCGTTTGCGTTTCCGGCCGGGGGCGGTAGGTGTAGTAGCAGTCGCAGTCGGATTTATGGTAGATTTGCATGTGGAGGTGGTTGCGGCGTCGGCAGCAACCTTCTGATGCTGCCGCAGTCTAAGTCGACGCTGATCGAGCAGCTCCTCTACCCTTCGGTTCGAGATGCTCCCGGTCCCACCATCACCGCCGCCGGTCGCGGGGAGCGAGGCAGCAACTGCTTCCCCGGCCGCCCTGCGGTTCCTTTCCTTCCTCTTATTTATCGAGGCGATGCGCTCCCCGAGCGCTCTTTGAAGCTGGAGGTTTGAACGCAGCAGAGAGCGATGCGACGGCGTGCCGTCGTGGCCATTTGCGGTCGTCTTCATTGGACAGGTTGAGTACCGGCGGTAGCGATGTGAGCAGCTGATGTGAGCCCATTGATCCATTGATGAGCCCATCAGCCCATTCGACAAACCGACAAACGAGCGAAACGAAAACGTAAACAGATCGATTTGATTTCGGTCTTTTTTGGTCCGTACACTCATCAGCACGATGCATCTACCGGTATCTCGATCGCCATATTTTCATTCCGACCGCGGCGGTCATCGGCGTCATCCCTCTAGCTCTTGCGGGAGGCCGACTGCGGATCTTTCGGTGCCAGCCATCTTACGTTGCGGCTCTGGCCCAGCAGTAAGCGAAGCGCGCCCTGGGATCTTTCATGACTGGAATGAATCGATTCTTCCAATCCTCATCACTCTACACGTACCAGTGCGGCGCCTACTCGTCGTTTCCTAAGGCCTAACATCAGACATCAGACATACGTGTAGCTCCTGTACTCCTGTACGTGGGCCGTCTTGAGCAAGTATCGTATTTCAGTACACTTCCAAGAATAAATAATGACTGGTGAATCTGATGATGGCCCGCTGACTTCGACTTCGACGTCGACGTCGACAAATGCGGCAGCACCACCGGCTGCAGACGACGACAACATGTCGCAACCGTACGAGCATCCAACAAACCACCGGCCCAGATTTATACCCCCGAGTACGAGTCGCATTTCGTCTGCTGCGAGGGAGGAAGGGGCGATGCCGCAGAACCTCTCCCTGCCGGTGCCGGACCGGCGCCGGTCCCTTTCCTCTGAGGCTGGGGACGGGTCTGCGTCCGGTGGTTCCCCTCCCGGCGGCTCGGCGTCCAACCGCCGCACACCCCACCTGTACGGGGTCTTCCAGAGGGAGGATTCGGCCGACTCCCGGTCGGGCTTCCCCGGCCGGTCGGTGAGCTCGGCCAGCGCCAATCCCTCCCGACCGGTCCCGGCCGCCGTGACCAGAATCAATAGCAGCGCCGGGGCTGTGGTGGATCCATCCAAAAACGATGCCGCCGCCGGTGTCGGTGTTGGAAGAAGAGGCCCGGCCCTGCCTCGGCGGAGCAGCACCGGGAACCGCCGGAGCAGCCTCGATTACGACAATCGGAGGGCCAGCATGGAGAGTCATCATAGTCAGGTATCGACGACCAGCATAAGCATGGCCCAGGTGGAGAATCTGACCAAGGCCGAAAGGGCCGCCGAGGTGGCCATATCGAATTGGAAGGCCGCCCGACGGTCGTCCGATAAAAGGAAGTCCGTCATGTCCAAGATCTTTGACGATCCTGACACCGTGATGGGATATGCGTCGGTTCCGATAATTGAGATGGACCGTCTCCCGAGGGGCGGACTGAGCTTCGAGACCGAGGCCGTGGGACGGATTCAATTCGGCATCCCTCCCGAAACCATCAAGGACAGTATGAGGCTTGGCATCGGCGTTCCAAATGTGTACATCGTCCCGGTCGAGCGCTTCTGCCGCGAGATGGGCCCGGCTTTGGGCATCAATGTTGCCGAGTTCGAGTTCCCAGCCTACTTCAACTACTTCGTCCATCAGAAACAGTGCACCCTGGTGGTGGATTCGGTAGATGCTGAGGATAACATCCGGCGGGTGTTCGGCGAAACGCTTCTGGGTCCGGCGCAGTTCCGCAATCACAATCGGCCCAAGGCCAACGAGGAGGAAGATTTCGACCCCAGTTTTCCCAGGGATGCCCGGCCGAACTTTTACAACGAATTCAATTGGTTCCGAACGAATGAGGCGACGGAGGATTACGACGAGCTCTGCTTGGACATGCTGGTCAAGTTCACCCACTTTACTCCGAAGGAGATGCGTTCCAGACCGCACGATAAGCTCGGAGTGCCACCTCCCCCGCCCGAGTCGGCCAGCGGCTTGTTTGACTGCTTCGACGGATCGGACAACGCCAGCTCCGGTACTGTCCCGGGCGCCCAAGAAAGCTGCAGCGGCTCCTTGCATCACGATTCCTCACTGCGGAGCACATCCAAGCGATATCAGGAGGTTCTGCACGAGAAGCAGGCGGGGCGCCGGCACACAACATTCCTAGAGGGAAGCGACAACGAGGAGGATAAGAGAAGTGTCGAAACGGATCATAAATCTTTGGGCCGTGTCTCCTATCGATCGTTTGATCTTAAAGGAAATAATCCGAGAGGATTGCACCGCACGATGTCGGACCCTGACCTTAGAAGAACGGCGCACGATTCTTCTGGTTCCGGCGTTAACATTTGGGCTGCTGTCGGGGAATCAACTCGGCTGTTGCGAACCAGTTCTCAGCAGAGAGTAAACAACGACGATAGCGGGACATCAAAACCTTCCCCCGGTGGAGGCAGGGGTGACGAGCGAGATGGGTTCTCTTTTGCCTCCGGGCCTTCTCTGCTTGATGCCGACGAGGACGAAAATCAAAATGAGAACCGTCAATCCTGGATGTACTCTCAAGCGAAGTGGCTTGGTAAGTTTACATATATGTATGTATCTTGTATGTCCTGAATATCAACTGAAGGGAGAGAGACCAACACGCATATATTCTTCTCATCATCTTACCCACCATACCCCCAGGTGATGTCGCAACGATATATCCGCATTCTGCTTCGGAGGAAGCAAAACAATCTAAGA
>Ga0115006_10001613_pt1 | contig 14236 bp, 4 predicted proteins | sample ArcOceMetagenome_3_FD_88943 | JGI IMG/M metagenome (GOLD analysis project Ga0115006, IMG submission 88943) | Marine eukaryotic phytoplankton communities from Arctic Ocean - Arctic Ocean- Svalbard ARC20M Metagenome | ecosystem: Environmental > Aquatic > Marine > Oceanic | place: Arctic Ocean...
AAAATGAGGCGGGTCGCTCGTGGCATTTTGAACGGTATCTCATCTCTCGCCGCCGAAGGGATACGGCAACATAACCAGCAAAGACTATCGAAGGAGAGAGGAACCCCACAGCATTGCATTAAAGAAAGTAGGGCGTGGTGGGTCCTGGAGTCGGTGGCTTCCATTTGGTGGGCTTAATTCGCCATTGAACTTTCGTCTGATACTTCGGAGTACTTCAATACCGACGACCGGAAAGTGACGGAGAGGGCCAACATGGCGATGACGCCGGAGGATTACATCAGGTGAGTGATGTTGTTGTTGTTGTCGTTCTTTTGTCTGGTGATCGCATTCATTGATGCGCTTTAGCCTTTGAAGCTGCTGTGTCGATTTATTGTGCCTCCTTCTGCTAAAACATATGTGTTTGCGTATCCTTGTGCGTTCGGCAACTACCATCCGACCAACAACATTCACAGGGCGGCCTGCCAGCTCCATCTGCAGGCGGCCGTGGATACCCCTAGCGGTAAGGAGGCCATCGTTAAGTTTCTATCGGGCGAGGCATCGGCGTCCGATGAGGTCAGTGGAAGCGGCAGCTCGGCGTCCCTCCCCCGTCTCTTTGTCTGGGTGCCCCGTCGGGGTGCGAGCGGCGGCGGTGCCGATGGTCTGGCCTCGGCCCATGCCTCCACGGACGTCCTTGATGGGAAGAACATGGGTGCCATTGCCTTTATCAACACGGCCGCAACGGCGGTGGCCTCAGCTGCCGGTGTCAGTGGCGGCGGTGAGGACGGTGGTGAATCAGATGCAGCGGCGGTAGAAGCGTCGCAGAATCAGCAGGCCGTGAGATCGTCCACCCAGCTTCAATGCATGACGCTTTGCCCTCGAATTTATGAAGAGGAGAGCAGCAAGGAGGAAGTTGAAGGGACCGTGGGTGGAGAAGAGCAACAAAAACGCAGTGGATCGGGCGATGAAGGGGCAGCATCATCGTCTGGTGGTCCTGGATCGGCAACCTTTCTGTCATTGCAGATGTATGCCAGACACTGCTTCTTCCCTGCCGTTCAGGCCATTGAGGCTATGGAAAGTGGAGAGAATGGCAGCGCTGAAGAAAAGGACGGCGATGTATCCGCTGCTGTAACCACTTCTGACGATGCCCTGGTGTCGACCTCTCGTGGACAGCGCAGTGCCAAGAAGAAATCGCGTATCCTCGAGGGATTGGAGGACAAGATCCGTGAGCTCGACGTCGCCCTTGGACAGTGCCGCCGGTCGGCCCTGGGACAGATCCCGCACGTAACGCTCAAGGCTCATCCGGCAATTGTCGCCGCGACGGCCAATATTCCCTCGTCTGGGAAGATGGATATGACAGAGTTGGGTCTGACGGGGCGAATGGACGATGATGCCTTCCTCAACGAGGTCCAGGCTGGAGTTTCGGCATGGATTGGGCAGATACGCAAGGTCACTGTCCTGCCGGCCACCACACCGTTCCCTTCGGGTGACAGTGAAGAAACCGAGGCCAATGCTGACCTTGAAGAGGTTTCCTTCTGGACGGAATTGGAAGTTGCGCTCAAGAACATACGCGGCGAGCTGTCCAAGCCGGAGGTCGTTTTGACCTTGACCATGCTGAAGGAGGCCAAGCGCTTCCTAGCCACCATCGCCTTGGAGAACAACACCGGTTTGGAAGCAGCCGAGGCCCACGCCACCGATGTGGCCAACTACCTGCGATCGTATCCTATAGAGCAACTTGCAGCTTCTAGGGATATGATCCGAGTTGGGGAGGCAATGGATTCTATCTTCGAGCATCTACCAAGGATTCGTCAGAGCCGTTTCTACGACTTGGACAGATGCGCTCGTCTGCTCGAGGCGTCCACCCTCACTTTACGCCAACGGATGGAGTCCATCCTCAGAGAGAAGAACAAGTCTAATGCAATTGTTTTGACGCTGTCGTTTGAGCAGTACGAGAAGGACGTGCGATTCCCAACTCAGGATATCTTCGTTCGCTTTGAGGATTCATTTGATACTTTCACTGACTTCCTCCTCGAGCAGGGACGGAGAAAGCGAGTGGCATCGTCGATGGACCCCAGCAAAACACCCGCTCAGGTAGTCAAGAGTATTGTCTTGTACCATCAGCTTTTGAGGGAGCGATTGGATGCCATTCACTCGTTCCGGGTTCAGCATGAAAAGCTTCGCTCAGTCGTCACCGAAGTGTTGACAGGAGACGACGACAGTAGCGGCAGCGGTAGCGGTGCGCCGTCTGCGAATGATGATGCGAGTGCTGCAGGTGCTACTGCAATTCGTGAAGTAGAAGAGGCTCCGATGGCCGTGTTTGGCGGTGTCGATGTTTTAGATTTAAGCAGCCGCGGTAAGGCAGCTTTCCAGACTGCCCTCGAACGATATGATCGCAAGGTTGATGCAGTCGAGGAGAAGCTGGCGAAGCTTTTGCGGGACAAGTTAACTTCGGCCCAGGTAAGCATTCTTTGTGCCGAATGACAGGTTTTCCCGTGCGCTTATTACCTTGCATACGGCCTAATTCTCACACAAGTACCCCTTTCCTCTTGTCTTATTCTTTTCCTTAATCGCCAAGGATGCCGAGGATATGTTCCGAGTCTTTGCGAGGTTCAATCCTCTCCTTACCCGAACGCGCGTCCGTTCTGCTGTGAAAGAATTTCAGCTACAGCTCATATCCACAGTGGGACAAGCCATCGAAAGACTCCAGGCTAAGTTTATTCACAAGTACGAGTCCTCTCCTGCGTCTCACATGTCCGGTCTTCGTGGTATCCCACCAGTGAGTGGAAAGATCATGTGGGCGAAGCAGATGGAACGGCAGGTGCTCGCTCTCATGAAAAGGATGGGAGATGTTCTTGGTCCCGATTGGGGGCAGCAGCTCGAGGGAAGAGGGCTTCGTCGTAGCGGTGACGAGCTATTGACCAAGCTGGACGCCAAGAGCTTCTTCCGCGCTTGGGTCACCAAGTGGGAACGAGAATTGAGCTCCTACACCAATTCTCGCCTCAATTCGTATCCCATCATTATCGTGCCGGAGGGTCGAAATAATGCGCTTGTTGCAAAGGCCAACTTCGACGAAAATCATGAACATTTATTCCGTGAGATTCGGCATTTGAATTGGTTGGGCTACGAACGTGATGTGCCTCGCACTCTTGCCATCGTCTCGGAAGAGGCTCTTGGCCGGTACCCCCATGCAATGACAGTCAAAACGGCTCTTCGCTCGTATACTGTTGCGAGGGAGCTCATTCCTCCGGAACTTGAACTTCTTGTCAAGCCTCAGCTTCTTGCCATCCAAGAGTCTGTTGCTGAGGCATTCGATGTTTCCCTTGATGGGTCCAAGGTCGCGTCAAGACGTCGTGTCCGATGGGAGAGCAAGGAAATGTCAGACTGGGTGGCAGGCCTCACCGAGCACGTCAATCGCTTCGAGGAAAGAGTAGAGACACTGCTCTATGCTTGCGATAAGATTGATATGGCCCTTGTAAAACTCGGCAAGGTGGACTATGATGCCTCTAGATTCCGTGCAGTTGTCGAAAGCATTCAAAAGCAGGTCGACGAACTTAACTTGGCGGGATATTCTGACCTCGCGTCTTGGGTTGAGGTCGTTGATGATCGCATTGCTGAGGTTCTCCGCTCCAGACTCGAAGGTGCACTGAAGGAATGGTGCGATGCTTACCTCTCATGTAGCAGCGACGACGATGACGACGAGGAGGAGAAGAAGGATGACGGGACCGGTGGAGATGCACTGTCCCGAAGGCCAAAGCTAAGGGTGCCAACCATCCTCGTAGAGATTTTGCTGCGGAATCAAGAGATCTCTGCTTCCCCCTCGATCCCATCAGTCAGGGAGATCTTCCTCGCGGAACTTCATGACTACATGGCCATCGCCTGTTCTCTCCCTCGCCCGACGAGCGGCCGCTTTGAAGTCTTTGGAACGAAAACTTCGAAAGACGAAGACGGAACTTCGAAAACTTTCGACCATCTTGCCGGCACTGTATCGCCAGAAGTTCTCGCCTCAGCTTACGACGCCATTGAGCAGCATGTGCAAGAGACTTCCACCTTTGTCAGCAGGTGGCTCGCATACCAGACATTGTGGGACACTCGAGTGAGCGATGTTTCGGGCGCCATTGGTGATGATATGGATAAATGGATTTCCTTGATTGCCGAGGCCACCGAGGCAAGGACCGCGCTCGATTCGGTCGCAACAATCGCTGAGTTTGGTCCGATATCGGTCAAGTACGACAAGGTCCAATCACAGATCAACCTCAAGTATGATTCCTGGCAAAAGGAGTTACAGTCCAGCTACTCCGATGTCCTTGGTCACCGCATTCAAGATTTGCATGGCAAGGTTTCGACGGCAAGAGACAAGCTCGAGGTCGTGTCGCTGGAATCCAGCGGAGCTCAAACTGCAGAGATAGTCCTGGGCGTTACCTTCCTTCAGGAGATGAAACAAGTCCATGGGCTCTGGTCCAAGGACATCGAGAAGCTTGTCGATTCGGAACGTGTTCTCAAGCGTCAGCGCCATGTGTTCAAGGCAGAGTGGATGGAATCAAGTCGGGTCAAGGGGCAGTTCCAACAGTTCGAGCAACTACTCGGCAAGAAGAGCCGTGTCATGAGTGAGCAGGTGCCGTTGCTCCAGTCTCGTATCATCGCTGAAGACAAGGTCAGCGCTCAGCGATCCACCGAGCTCTTGAGCGAGTGGGAAGAGAAGAAGCCTTTGCGCGGCAACCTCACCCCGGAAGAAGCAATGGATGTGCTTACCAAGTTTGAGTTCAGCCTCAAGAAGGCACAGCTCGACCAAGAGAACCTCATCAAGGCTAAGGATGCACTTGGCCTGGAGGCCGCGGCTAGCGACAACACCCTTACCTCCTGCCTCAACGAGCTTTTGGACATCAAAGAGGTTTGGGGGGCCATGCACCAGCCATACGAATCCTTCGGTGCCCTCAAGGATACGCCGTGGGCCACTGCTGCAATGCGCAAGGTTCGGAAAGGCCTTGACGACATCCTCATCGAGTTGAGAGCCCTCCCCAACCGCATCCGGCAGTACGACGCCTTTGCTCACCTCAACGACATGATAAAGAAGTATCTGGCTGGCCAAAGTCTTTTGTCGGATATGAAGACAGAGGCTCTCAAGGAGAGGCACTGGAAGACGATATTCTCTCGATTGGGCATCCGGCTTCCCTTCTCAGAGCTGACCATCGGTTTGTTGTGGGACCATGGTGTCCTGAACCGGAAGAAAGAGATTGTAGAGATCCTCACTGTCGCTCAAGGTGAGATGGCCCTTGAAGTCTTTCTGGCGCAAGTGCGTGATCGCTGGATGAAGCAGGAGCTCGAGCTGGTGTTGTACCAGAACAGAGTGCGCCTCATTCGCGGCTGGGACAATCTCTTCACAGGATTGGACGATCACATGGGCGGTCTTGTCCTTATGCGAAGCTCTCCGTACTACCGCTCCGTTCGAGAATTCCAAGAAGAAGGCAAGTTGTGGGAAGACCGTCTCACCAAGTTGAGAGGAGCTTTTGACGCCTGGGTTGATGTTCAGCGTCGCTGGGTATACCTTGAGGGCATCTTCTTTGGTAGTGCCGACATCAAGGCGCAGCTCCCAGCAGAATGGTCTCGCTTCAAGAGCGTAGATGGGGAGTTCGTTGCTCTCATGCGCCGTATCTCTAGCCGTCCATATGCAATGGAGGTACTTTCCATTGAGAATGTTCAGAGGACGCTTGAGAGGCTTGGTAATTTGATGGGGGTCATTCAGCGAGCTCTCGGAGACTACCTCGAGAAGCAGCGCAGTGACTTTTCACGGTTTTACTTCCTTGGAGATGATGATCTGCTCGAGATAATTGGTAACTCTGGCGAGCCTGGAAAAGTTCTCGGTCATATTGGCAAAATGTTCGCCGGCATGGCCAGCGCCCGGATCGACTCAACCGCAGCTCAGTCGGAGGACCTTGTTGCCCGCCTCGATGCCATGGTAAGCAAGGATGGCGAGGTAGTTCCTCTCGAGAGCCCCATCGATGTCACGCCCAAACATGCCGTTAAGGAGTGGCTTCGTCAGCTTGAAGATGGGATGCACACAACCCTGGCGACCCTTCTCCAGCGCGCCGTGGAAGAGAGCACTTCTATCGCCGTTGCGACAAACACCGACGAAGGAAAGAATGGATTTGTGGATTGGTCTACAAAATACCCGGCTCAAATCATGATCCTTGCCACTCTCATCAATTGGTCCATGGGGGTAGATGCCGCACTACACGAGGGGGCTGGCAAGTGTGATGCTGCGCTTCGATCGGTTCTCAGTGGCATCGAAGGAAAGCTGCAAATCATGGCCGAGTCTGTTTTGTTAGACCTTCCCAACGATACTCGGAAGAAATTTGAGCAGCTCATCACTGAGTTGGTTCACCAGCGCAATGTCACTCGTAGCCTCATCGATGACGGGGTGTCCGATCCACGAGACTTCCGCTGGCTCTACCACCTGCGGTTTAATTACGATCCGGCCGCTCCCAAGCTGATGGAAAAGCTGCAAATCTCACTGTCGAATTCCAGTTTCTACTACGGATTCGAATACCTTGGTATCGGAGAACGACTTGTACAGACCCCCTTGACGGATCGATGCTATCTGACCCTCACCCAAGCCCTTCGCTTCCGCATGGGTGGTAATCCCTTCGGCCCCGCTGGCACTGGAAAGACGGAGAGTGTAAAGGCGTTGGGTGCCCAGCTCGGTCGTTTCGTTGTGGTGATGAATTGTGAGTGATGCTTCTTTTATCGATGCGGTTGTATTTGCTACACCATTCCTTGTTATTTTTGTCTGGACGTGTAGCTTATTCCCCTTGATTTACATCTTTTCCTTCACAACTGATTGCAGGTGATGAGACATTTGACTTCAGTGCCATGGGCCGTCTGTTTTGTGGTCTTTGTCAGGTTGGAGCCTGGGGATGCTTCGATGAATTCAATCGTCTCGAGGAGCGAATTCTCTCTGCGGTTAGTCAACAGATTCTGACTATTCAGCGAGGTCTGCTTGAACGTGAGAATTCCATTGAACTATTGGGACGGTCCATCAAGCTCCACGAAAACGTTGGCATTTTCGTCACTATGAACCCCGGGTATGCCGGCCGCAGCAACCTGCCTGATAACCTCAAGACTCTCTTCCGTTCCGTTGCAATGGTGATTCCTGATCGCAAGCTCATCGCGCAAGTGATGCTGTACAGCCAGGGCATTGTCACCGCCGAGCAGTTGTCTAGCAAGGTTGTCGATCTCTTCATCAAGTGTGAGGGACAAATGTCGAAGCAGAGCCACTACGACTTTGGACTTCGTGCCCTCAAAACGCTGCTCGTCAGTGCGGGTGGACTCAAGCGCAAGGCTCTCGAAGGGCAAGATCCTCTTGAGGGTGACGAGCTTTCAAATGTCGAGAGGGAGGTTCTGATCCAAGGAGCATGCAATAATGTCGTTCCCAAACTCGTCGCGGATGATATTGGCGTCTTCGACTCTATCCTTGGTGAGATCTTCCCCGGCTCAGAGGTTGCGCAGATGGCAGACGAAAAGCTCAAGGCCGAGGTCGTCGAGGTTTGCAAGAAGTATGCCTACGTTCCCGATGATAAGTGGCTCCAAAAGATCCTGCAGCTGAAGCAGGTTCTCGAAATGAGGCACGGTGTGATGGCCGTCGGCCCTTCCGGAGTCGGCAAGTCCTCTGCCCTACGTGTTCTACTGGACGCACTCGAAAAGACCGACGGTACCAAGGGCGAAATGTACGTCATCGACCCCAAGGCCATGGACAAGGAAGGGTTGTATGGTGTCCTCGATGGCACAACGATGGAGTGGACGGACGGTGTTTTCACGGGCTTGCTTCGTACCGTTCTCGCCAACCAAAAGGGAGAGGCCGACCGAAGGCACTGGATCGTCTTTGATGGGGACGTTGATCCAGAGTGGGCAGAGAATCTCAACAGGTGAGTCAGCCAACCATCGAAGCGAATTATTTGTTGAGGATATGCAGATAGCGATCTGCGCCTTTTGGTTTGCGCGTATTTTCTTGAATGCCCATTGCTAACTATCACCCCTCTACCTTTTCCACTATTTCAACTTGTCAAGTGTTTTGGACGATAACAAATTACTCACACTTCCCAGCGGAGAGCGCCTAGGCATTCCAGACAACATGAGAATCATCCTCGAGGTCGATAGTCTCAAGCAAGCAACTCCAGCGACCGTTTCTCGATGCGGTATGATTTGGTTCAGTGACGACACACTCTCAGAGTCAATGCGCTTACAGCACTTTGTCAATGATCTTCGCTCCGAAGACATCAGCGGTACCGGTGCCACCGAGGGTGATGAGCTGCCCTCCGCGCACTCCGGCTTCTTGGACGCGACCAAGCCAATGTTTGTCGCCGAAGATGACCGCACAACCTCCCTCGTCTCTGACGCTCTCGAATTCGCCCTCTCCAGGGAGCACATCATGCCGCCGACAAGGGAGCGTCTACTCACTACCCTCAGGGCCTTGGTTGTCAAGGGTATTCACGAAGCGATCGAGTATGACGAGAACCACCCCGACTTCCCAATGTCCGGAGACCACATGGCCAGATTCGCCAAGCGGTGGGTTCTGCACTCTCTGCTCTGGTCGTTTGCTGGCAGTGCTTCTTGGGCCGAACGAAACGAATGCAGCAAGATGCTTCTTCGTACCAGTGGCATGATCCTTCCCGGCGGAGATGGTTCCAACCTCTTCGATTACCGTGTTCGTGCCAGCGACGGCGAGTACGAGCTGTGGAGCGACAGTGTCCCAAGGATGGAAATCGAATCGCACAAGGTAACTGCCACCGACGTTGTCATCACTACCACTGACACTGTCCGTCACACCGAGGTCCTCGGGTCATGGCTCGAATCTAGAAAGCCGCTTATTTTGTGCGGTCCTCCCGGTAGTGGTAAGACAATGACTCTCACCTCCGTGCTACAGAATATGCAGGGCATTATCCTCGCTAGTCTCAACTTCTCGAGCCGGACGACACCTGAGATCATTCTGAAGACGTTCGACCAGTACTGCTCCTACGTCCGCAAGGGAAAAGACATTGTGCTGGAGCCTATCGAAAGCCTCGGCGCTCAAAGCTGGCTCGTTGTGTTCTGCGATGAGATTAATCTCCCCGAGGAAGATGCCTACGGCACTCAACGAGTCATCATGTTCATGCGGCAGCTTGTTGAGCAAGGAGGTTTCTGGAGAAAGAAGGACAATACCTGGATCAAGATCAATCGCATCCAATTCGTCGGAGCTTGCAATCCTCCCACCGATGCCGGGCGTGTCAGTATGTCTCAGCGCTTCTTGAGGCATGCCCCTCTCCTCTTGGTCGATTTCCCCGCCACAGACTCGCTCAAACAGATTTACCGCACCTTCAATGGCGGTATGATGAAGATCTTCCCGGATCTTAAGGGTGAGACTGACCCCATGACGGAAGCCATGGTAGAGCTGTACAGCGAAGCCCAGAAGAAGTTCAAACCCGAGATGCAGCCGCAATACTTTTATTCGCCTCGTGAACTAAGCCGCTGGGTCCGTGGAATCTACGAATCCATCGTCGACCAGGACCAGGGTCTTGAGAAGGAAGAGCTGGTTCGCATCTGGGCTCACGAGGCCCTCCGTCTCTTCTGCGACAGGCTTGTCGAGGACGAGGAAAGGAAATGGTGCGAAGAAAAGGTTGATGAAGTCGCCCGGAAGTGGTTCGCTGCCATCGATCACGATAAGGCTCTTTCCCGCCCCCTGTTCTACAGTACATGGCTGAGCAAGGACACTCGTCAAGTCAGCAGAGAAGACCTTCGTGAGTTCCTCGCTGCCAGGCTTCGCGTGTTCTACGAAGAAGAGCTGGATGTCCCGCTTGTCGTCTTCGATGAGGTTTTGGATCACATTCTTCGCATCGACCGCGTCCTCCGGCAACCCATGGGACACTGTCTTCTCGTCGGAGATAGTGGAACCGGTAAGACCGTACTGAGCAAGTTCGTCAGCTGGATGAACGGTCTGAGCATCTTCCAAATCAAGGCCCATTCCCGCTATGGTATTGAAGACTTCAACGAGGATCTACGTGGCGTAATGAGACGCGTAGGTATCGACGGCGAGAAGGTATGCTTCATCTTCGACGAGGCCAATATCCTCGGAAGCGGATTCTTGGAGGCAATGAATGCGCTCTTGGCAAGCGGCGAGGTCCCCGGCTTGTTTGAAGGTGATGACTACACCGCCCTAATGAGCGCCTGCCGAGACAGTGCCGCCAGGGATGGTGTCATCCTTGATACCGAGGAAGAGCTCTGGCGCCGCTTCACTGGCATTGTTCAGCGCAACCTACATGTTGTCTTTACAATGAACCCCTCGGGTGGAGACTGGAAGAACCGATCAACAGCCAGTCCGGCCTTATTCAACCGCTGCGTCGTCGACTGGTTCGGAACTTGGAGCCCCACGGCAATGGGACAGGTCGGCAAGGAGTTCACCATGAAATTCGACATTGGCGACGTCGAGTCTGTGGGAGGGACATGGGGCACTGGCCAAGGCGAAATGCTCATGGAGCAAGTTGCTGGAGCATTCGAAGGTATTGCCACCGGTGGACTGAGGCAAGCTGTCGTTGCAGCTCTCGTAGAGATGCACAACATTGTCAAGCAGATGGCCGACGAGGAGGCTCATGCTGCAAGCAGTGTCAGCAGAACCTTCCTCAGTCCCCGAGATTATCTGGCCCTCATCACTAACTTCTTGGATTGTGTCAATCACCGCCGCGAAGAGGTGGAGGACGAGGAGCTCCACGTGAATGCCGGTTTGAACAAGCTGACCCAAACGCAGGAGAATGTTGCAGAGCTTCGAAGCAACCTCGCCGCCAAGACAGCAGAACTTCGAGAGAAGGAGAGGCTTGCCAACGAAAAGCTTCAACAGATGGTGGGAGACCAAAATGTTGCCGAGAAGAGAAAGGAAGAGGCCGAACGCATGAGCAAGGATGTTGCCAAGCAGCAGGAACAGATCGACGAGAGGAAGGCCGAGGCACAGCGTGACTTGGATGAAGCCGAGCCAGCCTTGATTGCCGCACAAACTTCCGTCAAGAGTATTAAGAAACGTGATCTGGACGAAATCCGAAATCTTGCCAGGCCGCCCAACAACGTCAAGCTAACGCTGGAGTGCGTTGCTATTATGCTTGGCGAGAAGAAGATCGAATGGGCTGATATTCGCAAGTTGTTGGCGAAGGCAGACTTCATCCCGAGTATTCTGAGCTTTGACGCCGACTATCTTAGCGACCGCCAAGTCAAGATTGTTCATGAGAAGTACCTCGATGGTAACGCCGAGCTCACCGTGGAGAGTGTCACCCGCAGTAGCAAGGCTTGTGGACCACTGTACAAGTGGGCAGAGTCACAAGTAAAATACTCCTCGGTGTACAATCGCGTCGAACCTCTTCGCCGGGAGGTGGAGGAGCTCGAGGAGGCTGCACAGGGCGCCAAGGACGAAAAGGACCACATCGAGAACGAGGTCGCCGAGTTGGAGGAGTCTATCGCTCGATACAAGGCCGACTATGCCACTCTCATTCGCGACGTCGAGGCCCTCAAGACCGAGATGGAGGTTGTGACCACCAAGGTAGATCGCGCCGAGTCTCTCATCAAGAGTTTGGGCCAAGAGAGCGACCGCTGGACCAAGAGCAGTGAGACTTTCCAGATCATACTGCGAAGCCTTGTTGGCGATGGCTTGCTCATGGCCGCATTCTTAACGTACTGTGGTTTCTTCGACTTCAAGGCTCGAATTGCTCTGATAAAGAGATGGCGAGAAGTGCTCGATGTTCTCGGTATCGAATATCGGGAGGAATTGAGCATGGTGGAATGTCTTAGCAAGGCATCGCAACGTCTGGAATGGGAATCCCTTGGTCTTCCCGCCGATGTACTGAGTCTAGAAAACGGCGTTATTCTCGAGCACTGCGTCCGGTTTCCCCTCATTATCGATCCATCCGGACAGGCTATTAACTTTATCATGAACAAGTACAAGGACGAAAGGATCCAAAAGACGAGCTTCCTTGACAAGGCTTTTATGAAGACCTTGGCCGGAGCCGTCCGTTTCGGAACGACCCTCCTCGTCGAGAACGTGGAAATGGTTGATCCAGTTCTCAACCCTATCCTGAACAAGGAAATCCAACGTACCGGAGGTCGCTCTCTTGTTCGAATCGGCACCGAAGACGTCGACTACTCGCCCAAGTTCAACATCATTCTCACAACGAAGAATCCAGCCGCCAAGCTGACGCCCGATCTATGCTCTCGGGTGACTCTCGTCAACTTTACCATCACCCCGGCCAGTCTTCGGAGTCAGAGTATGAGCCGCATCATGCAAGAGGAGAAGCCCGAGGTAGAGAAACGCCGACGGGATCTTCTCAAGCTCCAAGGCGAGCAAAATGTTAAGCTACGAGAGCTCGAGGAGAAGATGCTCAATACCATCAGCGCCGTCGAAGGCAGCATTTTGGATGACGACCGCGTCGTTACTGGTATGGAGACACTGATGACGGAAGGAGTTCAAGTCGAGGAACAAATCGCGAAGAGCGCCGACGTTATGAAAGAAGTGCAGCAAGCGATCAGCACATTTGAACCATTGGGCGAGATATGCCGTGAGCTCTTTGTTCTTCTGAAGGCGATGCGAGACATTAGCTTCTTGTACGAATTTAGTGCCAAGGGATTCATGAGTGTCTTGGAGTGCGTCCTCGAGCGACTTGGTCCTGTCGGCGAGGGCGGCGACGAAGGACAGCGAGCTTCAGAGCTAAAGCTTGGATTGTTCACCGAAATGGCAGCACGCATCGGCCGTGGTCTATCTGCCGAGGATAAGATGGTATTCGGCCTTCACCTTGTCCGTCTCTTTGCCAAGGACGAGACTGTTGCAGACGGTTCCAAGCCCCTGTCGCTCGAAGATATTTTGTCCGTCATTGACAACGCCTTCGGTGGCGACTTCCCGTGGCAAGGCCGTGGCCTCAATGACCTCCACGCGGTTGTCGAGAACGATATCTCTTGCACCATCCCATTACTGCTGTGCAGTGCGCCCGGACACGACGTGAGCGGTCGGGTGGAGTCCATGGCCCGGGATCATGACAAGGAACTAGCCTCGGTTGCCATGGGAAGTGCCGAAGGCTTTGATACTGCCGAGAAAATGGTGGCCAGTGCTTCCAAACGAGGCTCGTGGGTTCTGTTGAAGAATTGCCATCTCTGTACTGAATGGCTCGGCAACACGCTCGTGAAAAAGCTTCACTCTCTTGGTGCTGGAACTCACAAGGACTTCCGCCTCTTCTTGACGAGCGAAATCAACCCAAAGCTTCCTACCGGCCTTCTTCGCCTCAGCGACATCATCGTCGCGGAGGCTCCCACCGGCGTCAAGGCTTCCATCTCCCGCTTCTTCTCGAGAATATCCAGCGATCGATTCGACTCGGCCATCAAGAATCGTATCTATCTCCTCCTCGCCTGGACGCACGCCGTCGTCCAGGAGAGGTTGCGATACATCCCTACGGGGTGGTCCGAAGCATATGAATTTACGGAAGCAGATGCCATCCACGCGATTGACGCCATCGATGCCTTGATCGAGGATGCCGCCGGTGGCCGGGGCAACGTCGATTTGGAGAAGATACCATGGGATGCCATTCGAGCCACCCTCTGTCGAGATGTCTTCGGAGGACGCGTGACAAAGGCCAGCGACCAAGTGATCCTCGACGAGCTGGTGGATTCGGTGTTCACTGCCCAGTGCTTCGATATCAACTTCCAGCTCGCCAGTGTCGACGGTGCCCCCACACTACCGGATGGCACATCGAAGGACGAATGCTTCTCTTGGATTACATCCCTGCCTTCTCATACCCCGCCGACGTGGATTGGTTTGGGCGCCGATGCCGAAGAGGCTCGCGCTGAACGAATAGCCAAGAACATCAATGGAAAGGTGACTTCGGTGGAGAGCGCTCGATCGGATGGCACCGAGTGAATAAAAGCTACCAACCGTACCAAGCCTAGTATATGTAGAAGCTATACTAACTCTAAATAAAGATTGTATAACGCTGCTGCTGCTGGGTGCCCCCCACTCTTAGTCAATCAAGCGGGATGGAGTTGATGCATGATGACGCGAAACAGAAAGATATGTACCGTAGTTGTACGTACGTACGTCGACAGTCTCAGCTGGCGATGGCCATTCCATTCCCATTCCCCCGCACCCTGCCCCAAGCCAACCATGAGCACCCCCACCGCCGCTCCGCCGGCTGACGTCGACGATGCTTCCAACACTACTCCGAGCATTGCCTCCATGCTGGGAAAGAATCCACCCCCCGATGCACTG
>Ga0115006_10001615_pt1 | contig 14235 bp, 12 predicted proteins | sample ArcOceMetagenome_3_FD_88943 | JGI IMG/M metagenome (GOLD analysis project Ga0115006, IMG submission 88943) | Marine eukaryotic phytoplankton communities from Arctic Ocean - Arctic Ocean- Svalbard ARC20M Metagenome | ecosystem: Environmental > Aquatic > Marine > Oceanic | place: Arctic Ocean...
CATGGTAGTTATTAGCAAGCCATCGCTCTAAAAGAGTTTCGTGAGCAGATAGATCAATATCGGTAATGCCCAATCCTGAAAAACCTAACTCTTTACCCCAACATTGAATTTTTTCAGCCAGTGTTTGGTAGTTGATAGAAGATGTTGTCATGAAGATACAGTTAACTTTTTTACTGAGTGATTAAACCGTGATTGGCTATGATAAATCGCTTATAAAATATGTCTAAAGTTTATCACAATAAAGCCTTAAAATATTACTTAACAAATCAACTGACAATAGGACTATGAATTCTATTTTTTGAACAGTAAGCCCAGGGTTGAAGTAAAGTATAAATGTAAAATTCGTTAGGCTATATTCATAGCTCTTGGGCTGATATCATGGATAAAGTCGCTCACAATTGCAAAATATTTTAAATTGATAATTTTTCAAATCGATATTTATTAATTTTTAATAGTAAGCTGATTACCCTTGTTTTTAATTAAATAAACGATATAGAACCATAATAATGAAGCAATTAGAATACTTTTTACCTGATGAAAATACGACTATTTTAATAGGTGACAGTCTGGCTCAGGTTATTCAATGTAATACTCGTCAACAAGCCTTGGTTGTTTACCTTTATGGTGACTTGGGTGCAGGGAAAACTACGTTAACGCGTGGTTTTGTTCGGGGTATGGGACATCTTGGTAATGTTAAAAGTCCTACTTATACATTAGTTGAACCTTATGAGTTACCACCATGGCGAATATATCATTTTGATCTTTATCGTCTGGCTGATCCTGAAGAATTAGAATATATGGGCATCAGAGATTACTTTAATAATGATTGCTGCTGCTTTATAGAATGGCCGGAAAAAGGGGCTGGCCTCTTGGCTAACGCTGATTTAATCATTACTATAGTCTATCAAGGTGAACAAAGGGTCATCTCACTGCAAGCTAAATCAACGTATGGTGAACAAGTCGTTACTTCACTTACAGAGATTATAACGTTATAAAATTGAGGTAAGTTAGATGTATCAAAACGTTATCATACAAATAATATTATTTCGTACATATAACCTATTAGCGATATTGATTTTATCTGTTTTATACTCAGGTACATCCTTTGCGGCTAACAGTATTGACGGAATTCGAGTGTGGCCTGCGCCAGAGAATACTCGTATAGTGTTTGATATCAAACAAAAAGCAGATTACAAGTATTTCACATTGACTGAACCCAATCGTCTGGTTATTGATTTTAAAAACACTAAAAATACAGTGTCATTAAAACAACTTGCTGCTTCTGATCCTCGTGTTAAGCGTTTTCGTTCTAGTACCAACAAAGGTAAAACTCGTCTAGTGCTTGAGTTGGCAAAATCTTATCAGCCTACCGTATTCCCTCTCGCTCCAGCAGGACAATATGGACATCGGCTGGTAATCGACCTTTACGACAAAAATCGAAGTAAAAAAAACACCTCAGATGTTACTAGTAAAGCGGGAGATATACTTATTGGTATAGATGCTGGTCACGGTGGGGAGGATCCTGGTTCAATAGGTAACAAGGGGACGTATGAAAAAAGAGTAACGTTAGCGATAGCGAAGAAATTACAGACAATGATTAATAAAGAAAAAGGTATGAAAGCCATTATGATCAGAAGTGGTGATTATTATGTCAATATTAATCGTCGAACCAGTTTAGCAAGAGAAAAGAATGTAGATTTTTTTGTTTCAATTCATGCAGATGCATTTCAAACGTCGATACCTAGTGGTGCTTCAGTTTGGGTAGTTACTAAACGAAGAGCCGAGTCTGAATTATCTAGGTGGCTAGTAAATCGTGAAAAAAAATCTGAACTGCTTGGCGGTGGTGGCGGAGTAATTAAAAACACTTCAGACAGCCACCTTGCTTTAGCCTTGGCAGATATGAGTAAAGAACACTCTTTAGGAGTAAGTTTTGGTGTTGCGAATAATGTGGTTAAAGAATTGAAACAAATTACTAAAATGCACAAAAAAACTCCCCAAAATGGTAATTTTGGTGTGTTAAAATCATCAGATATCCCCTCTATTTTGGTTGAAACAGGCTTTATTTCAAATCACCAAGAAGAAAAGAATCTTACTTGGTCGAAACACCAACAACGCTTAGCTAATGCTATTCATCAAGGCATAAAAACTTATTTTTTAGCGCATCCACTTACAGGCTCTTATTTTGCGTCTATAGGTTATAAAAAACACAAAGTACGCAGTGGCGAGTCATTATCTGTATTGGCAAAACGTTATAATATTTCGATGAAAGAATTAAAATCGGTCAATAAATTGAAGTCAGACGAATTACGTATTGGTCAAACTTTAAAAATTCCACGAACAGGTTAACAGACTATGAGTATTTCGATACTACCTGCAAGATTAGCTAATCAGATTGCTGCTGGCGAAGTTGTTGAACGGCCTGCTTCGGTAATTAAAGAGTTAATTGAAAATAGCTTAGATGCTGGGGCTACTTCTATTCAGATAGTCATTGAAAAAGGAGGTATAAAAAAAATAAAGGTTTCTGACAATGGTCAAGGTATAGGTAAAGAGCAATTAACTTTAGCATTAAGTCGTCATGCGACAAGTAAAATTAAAAACCTTAATGATTTAGAGGCTATTAATAGTTTAGGTTTTCGTGGCGAAGCGTTAGCAAGTATCAGCGCTGTAGCTCGACTAACACTTACTTCTAAACCAGCTGATCAAGTTACGGCTTGGCAAGCCCAAGCAGAAGGCCGAGATATGTCAGTTCATATCAAACCGGCAGCACACCCTAACGGTACGAGTATTGAGGTACTTGACCTTTTCTTTAATACACCTGCCCGTCGAAAATTTTTGCGTACTGAGAAAACTGAATTCCATCATATTGATGAAGTGGTGAAAAGAATTGCCTTGGCTCACTTTAACGTTAGCTTTACCTTAACCCATAACGATAATATTGTCCGTCAATTTAGAATGGCTAGTACGAAAGAACAATCTGCAAAACGTGTGGCTAAAATATGTGGTACTAAATTCATTGAGCATGCTTTAGAGATTGATTGTCCACATGATAATATGACCATTACAGGTTGGTTAGCTAAGCCCAGTTTTGCTCGTAATCAAAATGACCTTTGTTATAGTTATGTTAATGGTCGAATGATGCGTGATAAATTGATTAACCATGCAATTAGACAAGCTTATGCTGATTTATTACCACCAGATACTTACCCTGCTTTTGTTTTATTTTTGGGGCTTGAACACAGTGAGGTAGATGTTAATGTTCACCCAGCTAAACATGAAGTGCGCTTTCATCAGAGCCGCTATGTTCATGACTTTATTTATTCTGTTTGCCATAAAGCATTAACCTCGATTTTGTCTACCGACTCTTTATTGACTTCATCAACTGATGATGAAATGTTATTAGAAGGACGTATTTCTTCAACAATCCAACTTTCAGATACACCAACTAAAGATTCTTCATTAGGGGACTTTATGAGTGTAAATCAGCAACGGCCTGATTATATAAAGCCGTTGCAAAATGTGACTGACAGAACACAGCAAGTATCAGATTCAGTATCGTATGCTTCTAGCCAAGTTTCATTCGCTAGTAAGGTTTCACCTCAGGCATCAGCCAACTATCAACGTTTAATGACTGTCAGTCATATAGACTCAATACCAATCGATTCTGCAACTAATAAAAAACCTAAAGTAGCCAGTAATGAGTGTATGCCTGTTCTGACTGAAAATAATGTTGCTGTTGAGATGTTGAGTATTTATCAACCTGGTTATGCACTCTACCGAGATAATTCGACTATCAGGGTCTTATCTTTATTTTCATTAGCTAAAAGCACCTATCAACGCCTAGTGAAGCAAAGCTGGATATTAGGGAATGATGTGCTCAGTGATAATAATGAGGGGCTAGTCTCGCAACCTTTATTATTGCCTGTTATGTTAACTTTATCGGAACAGTTATTACGTATTGCCATGGATGAACAGGCGTTACTGCATAAAGCAGGTATTGTCTTTGTGCCTCAAAACAAAGGTAAAATTCAAATTAGACAGTTTCCTGCTATATTACGAGAGTGTGATGTGAGTAGTACTTTTAATCAAATTATTGAGTTGTTGTATCAAAAAAAATGTGAAGTAAGTCATAAAAAAATTGAAGAATATGATATTTTTCAAACTATTGCTACTGCTATGATAAACAGTGAATATGATGAAGTGTGTGCAGATAATATATTAAAATTAGCCTCTAAATTGTTTAAAGACAAACTTAGTCAACAATTAACCTTGAATTCTGTTCCGCTTGACCTTACTTCTCATATTGAGCAGTTCATTTAAATCAATTAAATAAGAGTTTGTATGTGAACGTTTCGAATGTCACTCAATTAAAACAGCAGCCTGTTATTTGTTTAATGGGGCCTACTGCATCAGGTAAAACCGCTCTAGCGATGGCTTTGCATGATGCATTGCCCTGCGATATAGTCAGTGTAGATTCAGCTCTTATATACAAGGGTATGGATATTGGAACAGCTAAGCCAACAGAACAAGAATTAGTACAATATCCGCATCGCCTTATTAATTTACGAGATGCTAGTGAGAGTTATTCTGCGGCTGAATTTTGTCAGGATGCGTTGCTTGAAATTAAAAAAATACGGAGTAACAACAGAATACCATTATTGGTTGGCGGTACAATGATGTATTTTAAAAGCCTAATTGAAGGTATTTCTCCATTGCCAACTGCAAATAAAGAAATAAGAAAAGCTATTGAAGATGAGGCTGAGTTAGTCGGCTGGCAAGCAATGCATGAACAGCTTTTTAAAATAGACCCTATTTCTGCGGCGAGAATTAATAGAAACGATTCACAACGGTTAACTAGGGCTTTTGAAGTGTTTAAGTTAACGGGTAAAACGTTAACACAATTAACTAAAGTTAAAGGTAAAAAGCTTGAAGGTGACGTTTTGCAGTTAGCAATAGCACCTGAAGAGCGAAGTACATTACATGACAGAATAGCTTTTAGATATCAGCAAATGATTGATTTAGGGTTTAAGGATGAAGTCCTTAAACTTAAAGCTAGAAATGATTTACACGAAAATTTACCGTCAATTCGATGTGTCGGATACAGGCAAATGTGGCAATATCTTAATGGTACTTTTGATCATGACGAAATGATTTTTCGTGGAGTATGCGCAACTCGTCAACTGGCAAAAAGGCAATTAACTTGGTTAAGAAGTTGGCCAGATTTGAATTGGCTAACGACTGATGATAAAGCTAATTTGTCAAAAGTATTAACATTGTTAAAACCCTTAAATAAGGGTATGTAAATATAAAGCAATAGTTGTAAATTAATGTATAATTGATGCTTAGCTAAGTAATACAGTATCTTATTGGATTATTGTTGGGCTAAGTTTTCAGATAATATTTATTGGTTAGGTATTTAACCAACAACATTTAAATAATAAAGGGACCAAATAATGGCAAAAGGGCAGTCTTTGCAAGACCCATTCTTAAATGCATTACGTCGTGATCGCATTCCAGTTGCAATATATTTAGTAAATGGTATTAAATTACAAGGACAAGTAGAGTCCTTTGATCAGTTTGTTATTCTTCTTAAAAATACAGTCAGTCAAATGGTGTATAAACATGCGATCTCTACAGTTGTTCCTTCTCGTGCGGTTAATACAACAACAGCTGAAGAACAATCTACTGAGGTATAATGTTTACTTTTAAAGTTATAGCTAAACTCTTGGGATTTAATTCGATTGTTTGAACGTTATCAAGCAGGTGAACAAGCTGTACTTGTTCATGTAGACTTTCCCGACGAAAGTAGTAGAGAAGATCTTAGCGAATTTAAAATGTTAGTATCTTCAGCAGGCGTAAAGTCGTTAGATGTTGTAACCGGTAAACGTAATACACCACATCCAAGATTTTTTGTTGGTTCAGGTAAAGCTGAAGAAATTAGAGATGCCGTGAGTTTAGTAGGCGCCAACGTTATTTTATTTAATCATAGTTTGACACCTTCGCAAGAAAAAAATGTTGAAGCATTGTGTGAATGCAGGGTAGTTGATAGAACAACGTTGATACTTGATATTTTTGCTCAGCGTGCGAGAACACATGAAGGTAAATTGCAAGTTGAATTAGCGCAACTGCGACACATGAGTAGTCGATTGATACGTGGTTGGACTCATTTAGAAAGACAAAAAGGCGGTATAGGCCTAAGAGGCCCGGGTGAAACGCAGCTAGAAACAGACAGGCGCTTGCTTCGAGAGCGTATGGTGAATATACGTAAGCGTCTTAATAAAGTTGAAGTACAAAGGCAACAAGGTAGAAGAGCTAGAACAAGAGCAGAATTGCCTACCTTATCTTTAGTTGGTTATACCAACGCTGGTAAGTCAACTTTATTTAATACATTAACAAAATCCGATGTTTACGCAGCAAATCAACTTTTTGCAACACTTGACCCGACATTACGAAAAATTGACCTTGCTGGTGTAGGGCGTGTTATCCTTGCTGATACAGTAGGTTTTATTCGTCATCTGCCACATGATTTGGTTGCTGCTTTTAAAGCAACGCTTACCGAAACTCGAGAAGCAGAGTTGTTATTACATGTTGTTGATATCGCTGATGAGCGACGAAGTGAAAATATTGAACAAGTTGAGTATGTACTTAAAGAAATTGAAGCGAGTGATGTACCACAACTCATTATTTGTAACAAAATAGATAGACTAGATGACATTGAGCCACGTATAGATAGAGATGAGCAAGGCTTACCCGTTCGAGTATGGTTGTCTGCACAAGCTAATATTGGTACAGAGCTTTTGTATCAAGCACTAGCTGAACGTCTTAATATTCAAGTTGTAAATCATTTTTTAAATATTCCCCCACATGAAGGGAAGTTACGTGGTGAATTGTACAAATTAAATTGTATTACCAGTGAACAGTTTGATGACAAGGGGAATTGTCTTATTGAGGTTAATTTACCCTCTCGAGACTGGCAAAGGCTACTTGCCAATGATAGTTACAACCTAGAAAATTATATAAAAAATTAACTAAATATTTTAATTGCAGGGGCGGATAGTTAATTATTTGCCAATTATAGTGGAGAACAGTATGGCTTGGAATGAACCGGGGAATAATGAAAAAGACCCCTGGAAAAATAAAGGTGACAAGAATCAAGGACCACCTGACCTAGACGAGTTACTAAATGACCTAGGTAAAAAAGTTACCGGTATTTTTGGTGGTAAAACAAGTAAGGGCGGCTCGGGTTCAGGTAAAAGCTTTTCCAGTATTGGAATTAGTATACTCTTGATTGTTGCTTCAGTTGTTTATGCCTTCAGTGGTTTTTACACGATTAAAGAAGCAGAGCAAGGTATTGTTTTACGTTTTGGTGAGTTCTCAGGCACAGTAGATCCAGGTATTAACTGGAAATGGACGTTTGTAGATCGCATTATACCTGTAGATATGCAAAGCACACGTGCTATGCGTTCAGAAGGATTTATGCTGACGCAAGATGAAAATGTTGTGCGTGTTGAAATGCAAATTCAATATCGCGTTATCGATGCACGTAATTTTTTATTTAGTGTTACCGATGCAGATGACAGTTTAAACCAATCACTCGACAGTGCACTACGCTATGTTATTGGTCATGCTAAAATGGATGATATTTTAACCAGTGGTCGTGAATCTATTCGTCAATCGGTATGGCAAGAATTAGAAAAAATAATAGAACCTTATAATTTAGGCTTAATTATTGTTGACGTTAACTTTAAAGATGCCCGTCCACCAAACGAAGTGAAGGACGCCTTTGATGATGCCATTGCTGCACAAGAGGATGAAGTACGTTTTTTACGTGAGGCAGAAGCTTATGCGCGAGGTATAGAACCAAGAGCCCGTGGTCGAGTTAAACGTATGGAACAAGAAGCGTTAGCTTATAAAAGCCAGATTGTGTTAGATGCTCAAGGTGAAGTGGCACGTTTTGAAAAGATATTACCCGAATATCAAGCTGCTCCAAAAGTAACGCGAGAACGCTTGTATATTGCTACTATGGAAAAGGTATATAGTAATACTAGTAAAGTAATGGTCGACGTTGAAGGTGGTAATAACATGATGTATTTACCATTAGATAAAATAATACAGCAACAATCAAATGTCCGTTCTCAAACAAATAAGTCTTATGCACCTAAAACTGAAGTGAATGTGAATACATCACCTTCATCAACAACAGATCGTGCTGACAGATTTAATAATGGGAGGGGTTAACCAATGAAAAATTTTGCCATTGCGATTTTATCGTTAATTTTGATTTTAGCGGTATCATGTGTATTTGTAATTTATGAAGGCCAAAAAGGTATTGTTTTTCAATTTTCAAAAATTAAGCGTGATAGCGTCACTCAAGAAATGTTAGTTTACGAACCAGGCTTACATTTTAAAATGCCATTTTTTGAAAATGTACGTAAGTTAGACGCGCGTATACAAACCTTAGATGAGACAGCTGACCGATTTGTTACTGCAGAGAAAAAAGACTTAATAGTCGATTCTTTTGTGAAGTGGCGTATTGTTGATTTTTCTACATACTACCTTCGTACTTCTGGATCTGTTGATAAGGCTCGGTTACTTCTTAAGCAAAAAGTCAATAATGGTTTGCGAACTGAGTTTGGTAATCGTACCATTAAAGAAATCGTTTCTGGTGACAGGGCAATGATTATGAGTAAAGCACTAGAGAGCGCTGCTAGTAGTAGAGAAGATTTAGGAATAGAAGTTGTTGATGTTCGCATAAAAGCGATTAATCTACCGACCGAAATTAGTAACTCTATTTACGAGCGTATGCGTGCTGAACGAACAGCCGTTGCTAAAGAGCACAGATCACAAGGACAAGAACAGGCTGAAATTATTCGTGCAACAATTGATGCAAAAGTAACGATAATGTTAGCAGAAGCGCAGAAAAATGCTTTTACAACACGTGGTGAGGGTGATGCCCAAGCAGCGAAAGTATATGCAGATGCTTACACTAAAGATGCTGACTTTTATAGTTTTTTCAGGAGTCTCGAGGCTTATGAAAATAGCTTTAATAGTAAAAATGACATTATGGTAGTTAAGCCAGATAGTGAATTCTTCAAGTTTTTAAAAGATGGTCGAGACGATAAGTCGTAAATTTATCTATTGATGATGAAAGCCAGCTTTGACGCTGGCTTTTTTATGTTACGGATATTATATTTTTTGATTATATGTTGATATTACAAAGATAAAGTAATAATGGTTATGGATAGTCTAATTTCAAATGAGGTAATACTATGTTTAATAAACAATATGAAAAATTAGCGATAATATTTTCTTTTGTATGCTTTTCTTCATTTGCACTTGAAGCTCCCCTTGTTTCTATTAATAGCCACGATGAATTTTTTGCTCGTATTAGTCAACTTTGTGGTAAAGCTTATGAGGGCACTGTAACTGTCGATAACATGAATGATGAGGGCTTTGCCAATAAAAAATTAGTCATACATGTAAGAAAGTGTAGTGATCAGCAATTACAAATACCTTTTCATGTGGGAGATGATGCTTCGCGGACATGGATAATCAGTAAAACTGGTTCGGGTCTATCACTAAAGCATGATCATAGGCAACAAGATGGTAGCTATCATAGATCTACCATGTATGGTGGTCATACTCTTGATAGTGGCTGGGCAGAAGTTCAAGCGTTTCCGACGGATCAATATTCGAAAGAATTATTTATTACTCAAGGAATTCCGCAATCTATTGGAAATATTTGGCAAATCTACATATATCCAAAAAAATTCACTTACAGACTGGTAAGACAAGGGCGTGAATTTAGGGTTGATTTTGATTTAACAAAAGCAATTACATTACCTATTATACCTTGGGGATATGAATAATTTATAAGCTAACTACATAACTTAATTACTTATTTCTAAATGTTCAGTAGTTCTAGTTAAAAATCATAGTTTTTTAACTTGGACTAGATAATATTTTTTGATAAAATCCCCGCCTAATTTTCTTATGAAATAGTAACACATGGGTAAAAATGTAGTTGTTCTCGGCACTCAATGGGGTGACGAAGGTAAAGGTAAGATCGTAGACTTACTAACTGACAAAGCAAAATATGTTGTTCGTTATCAAGGTGGTCATAATGCTGGTCATACGTTAGTTATTAACGGTGAAAAAACAGTATTACACCTTATTCCTTCTGGAGTATTACGTGATAATGTAAAATGTCTAATAGGTAATGGTGTTGTTTTATGTCCTAAGGCATTAATGGCCGAAATTACGATGTTAGAAGCTAAAGGTGTTCCAGTACGTGAACGTTTACTTATTAGCGATGCATGTCCTATAATTCTCCCTTATCATAATGCGTTAGATGCTGCACGTGAAATTGCTCGCGGAAACAAGGCTATTGGTACAACTGGTCGTGGTATCGGTCCTGCATACGAAGACAAAGTTGCTCGCCGTGGTTTACGTGTTGGCGACTTGTTTTGTGCAGAAACATTTGCTGCTAAGCTCAAAGAAATCGTAGATTATCATAACTTTTCACTTGTTAATTATTACAAAGTTGAACCGGTAAATTACGAAGAAATTTTAGCGGATGCTTTAGCTGTTGCTGACACCATCAAAAATATGACAGCAGATATTTCTGAATTGTTAGACCAAGCACGTATTGCAGGTGATTCAATCATGTTTGAAGGTGCTCAAGGTACCTTACTCGATATTGATCACGGTACATATCCTTATGTGACCTCTTCAAATACTACAGCAGGGGGCGTAGCTACCGGTTGTGGCGTAGGTCCTCGTCATTTAGATTATATTCTTGGCATTACTAAGGCATATACCACACGAGTAGGTTCTGGTCCATTTCCTACTGAATTAGACGATGAAATTGGTAACCATTTAGGTACTGTTGGTCATGAGTTTGGTGCTACTACTGGCCGGGAACGTCGATGTGGTTGGTTTGATGCGGTAGCTATGCATAGAGCTATTCAAGTCAATAGTGTCACTGGTTTTTGTTTAACCAAGCTAGATGTTTTAGATGGCTTAGAAACATTAAAAATTTGTACTGGATATAAGACTCAATCTGGTGACATTATTACCGTGCCCCCAACCGCAGCAGAAGGGTATGAAAAAATCAGACCAATTTATGAAGAGATGCCTGGTTGGAGTGAAGTTACTGTAGGTGCAACCTCTGTAGAGGCTTTACCTGAAAATGCCTTGGCATACATTAAACGTATTGAGGAAATTACCGGCGTACCTGTCGATATTATTTCTACAGGCCCAGACCGTGTTGAGACAATTATTAAGGTAAATCCATTTCTATAACCTAGCTTAATAATCTTTAAATTATAGTCTTAAAATCCAGCTGAATGCTGGATTTTTTTTACATTAATTTCAGAAGATTAAAAGGCTATTAACACAACGAAATTTAAGATAAATATATTATCTTTCAAGTAATTAATAATCTAATGTATGAATCATATAGTGTCCTTTATTTGTATAGGAAATGCTTGATAAAACATTCTCAAACTTGGAAGTATGCATAATTTTGTAGTGATATTTTTTTTAAAGCTAAAAGTAAAAAGTAAAAAGTAAAAGCTAAAATATCAAAATTCTAGTTTTTTATACTAATACTGATCAACACACTAAACTAATACGAATATAATTACATAGTCAGTAATTATACGGGTTTTAAACGATAATCTATGTTTAAACATAGTGTAAGCTAGCTAAGAGGTATAAATCCTAATAATAAATGAAAAGTTATATAGATATAGCCAATATTTAGCATATTTATTTTGAATTAATTAAAGTTGAGGTTATATTTGTAGGTGCCTATAGAGAGTTTTATTATAAAAATAGGGTTGTACTATTATTTATAGAAAAAATAACAGATAAGTAAATAAAATGGTGTGTTAATAATTTCAATAATAAAATAATAATCATGGCTATACTTTATATAACAACAAAATACTATTAATCACGCATTAGGGGTTCTTATGAAAGATTTTCGTCAACAGGCATTAGATTACCACGCGCATCCAACCCCCGGTAAAATTAGCGTTGCCTTGACAACGTCAGCTGAAACAGCAGATGACTTATCATTAGCTTACAGTCCTGGTGTAGCTGAACCTTGCCGAGCCATTGCTGAAAACCCTGGAGATGTTTATAAATATACGGGTAAAGGTAATACGGTTGCTGTGATAACTAACGGAACGGCAGTGTTAGGCTTAGGTAACATTGGTCCTCTGGCATCAAAACCTGTAATGGAAGGTAAAGCATTACTGTTTAAAAAATTTGCAAATATTGATTCGTTTGATATTGAAGTGACACATGATACTGTCGAAGAGTTTATTAATACGGTTGCAAATATCGCTGATACCTTTGGTGGTATTAATTTAGAAGATATCAAAGCACCTGAGTGTTTTATTATTGAAAAAGCATTAATTGAACGATGTAATATACCAATTTTTCATGATGATCAGCATGGTACGGCGATTGTAACTGCAGCAGGTATGATGAATGCTCTGGATGTTCAAGGAAAAAAATTAAATCAAGCCAATATTGTTTGCCTAGGTGCAGGTGCAGCTGCAATTTCATGTATGGAGTTACTTGTTAAATGTGGAGCGCAAAGAGACAAAATCTTAATGTTGGATTCAAAAGGCGTTATTCACTCAAAGCGTGATGATATTAATGAATATAAACAACGTTTTGCTAATAAGAGCTCGAAACGAACGCTTGACGACGCTATTGTTAACGCAGATGTTTTTATCGGGGTTTCTGGTTCTAATTTATTAAGCCAAGAGCAAGTTAAGCAAATGGCAACGAAACCTATAATTTTTGCTTGTTCAAATCCTGATCCTGAAATTAAACCAGCATTGGCAATGGCTGCTCGAGAGGACTTAATTATGGCAACTGGACGCTCTGATTATCCTAATCAAGTAAATAATGTGTTATGTTTTCCATTTATTTTTCGAGGGGCATTAGATGTGCGTGCGCGTAGCATTAACGACGAAATGAAAATTGCTGCCGTTAATGCCATAAGAGCGTTAGCAAAAGAACCAGTACCACAAGAGGTTCTTGATGCAAGTGGTTCGACATTATTAAGATTTGGAAGAGACTACATTATTCCAAAACCCATGGACCCACGGTTATGTGCAGCAGTTGCTAAGGCGGTTGCAAAAGCGGCTATTGATTCAGGCTCTGCCAGATTGAGTTTACCTGAAAATTATATGTGTTAATGGTTTATAAAAAATTGTCTTACCAAAGTGTTGGTAAACCTTAACTACTTCAACAAGACTATAAATAAAGGTCACGGTATAAAGTACTCTGACCTTTTTTAATGGATGAGACTAATGAAAACAACATTAACGATAAGTACATTACTGAGTGTTCTCTTTTTACTAGGGGTTTTAGGGTGCTCCCCAGTAAGTGAAGAGATTATACAAACTCCAGTTAAATTGCTAAATGATAATTCCAATATTGAAGAACAAGCTAATATGTGGCAGAAAGTGACGGTTAATTATTACAGTTTTGAAGGCGGTTTTTATGGACTTGTTACGTCAACAGGAAGCAAACTATTACCCATGAATTTAGTACAAAAATACAAAGTACCGGGTACGGTACTTAAGATAAAAGGTCAAATTATCAAAGATATGATTACTATACAGCAATGGGGACAACCTTATAATATTTCTGATGTTGAGCTTATAATACTAGGAAAAGTGGACAACCTAAATACATTTTAAAAATTATTAAGCCAAAGAAATCATTATCTGAGCGGACTAGTCCTATCAGTAATGATTTTTATTAATTTTTAAATACGTCAGTATAAACCGTTTGATACACCTCTTATACTGACTTATTTACACACTATTTAATTTAAAATAAACGGTTTAACCCATTCAATGCAGCGACACGAAATGCTTCAGCCATGGTTGGATAATTGAAAGTAGTTTCAACAAAATATTCAATAGTATTTCCACCATTTTTTTGCTGCATAATAGCTTGCCCGATATGGATGATTTCAGCTGCATTCTCGCCAAAACAGTGAATACCTAAGATTTCTTTACTTTCACGATGAAATAGAATTTTTAATGAGCCTACTAAATTATTAGAAATTTGTGCGCGAGCCAAGTGTTTAAATTGAGCTCGACCAACTTCATACGGTATTTTAGCTTCAGTGAGTTCTTGTTCAGTTTTACCTACGGAACTAATTTCAGGGATAGTATAAATACCCGTAGGGATATCAACAATCAG
>Ga0115006_10001617_pt1 | contig 14228 bp, 14 predicted proteins | sample ArcOceMetagenome_3_FD_88943 | JGI IMG/M metagenome (GOLD analysis project Ga0115006, IMG submission 88943) | Marine eukaryotic phytoplankton communities from Arctic Ocean - Arctic Ocean- Svalbard ARC20M Metagenome | ecosystem: Environmental > Aquatic > Marine > Oceanic | place: Arctic Ocean...
ATTTTCATTTTTTATTATAACATTTTACAATCTCTTAATAGAAAATAACGCAGATATTTGAAGTAGAGGATTAGGTTCTAAAGGAGATTCTGTATCTTCTAATTCAGTTTTTAATGGTTCTCCATTTGGTAAATATACTCCAAATCTTAAATTATCATTAGGTTTAAATTTTATTGTTTGAACCATATCATCACCCTTTAATTTTACGAATGGGATAGTTAACGGATGTGACGTATCGTCTATAGAAGCTCTAAATAACATATCTTTAGAATTAGGATTATTTGAATAAATAATATTTGTAATTCCTCTATTAGGACTATTAGAATTTTGAAGTTTTACATAGACATAAGGATATAAAGCTATTCGACCACCACTTTCAAGTTCAATATTTGGCAATACAAGTTTCAATAATTGTATTTCATAACAAACCATCTGTTGTTGTGAAACCGTGCTTCCAGTATAATTAAACGGGGACGAGTTATCGTGAGTTATCGGTAAAATTTCAAAAGATTCCTTGTCGTTTTCTTCTATATTTTTATCTACAGTAATCTCTTTTTCATCTTCACTTATTGAAATTACTTTATAATAATTTGTTAAATTTTTATAATTTCCTAAGTAATCTCCAATTTTATATGTATCTTTAACAGTTGCTACAGTAAAAACCTTTGATGGTTTTGGTTGTTCAAGACTTAAAGTTATAATCTGGGGTATATTTTTATATATCCCCACTTTCTTTATTCCAGTTAAGACAGAATCTGTATCTATTCCAATAACGTGTGTTTCGCCATCATAAGATAAAATATCTTTAAAATTAGATTGACTATCATCAGGATCGAGTAATATTTTATATGAATTATAATAGTTATCAGTTTCTATTGATTCTGGTAACCATAGAGTTTTTGTAGTATTATTCACCAACCCACGATGATCTATTGGTAAACTACCGCTAGTAGGCAAAGTTGTACCTAAATCACTATCTATAGTAAACCAAAATCTTATATAAGTTTCACCACCATTGTCTTCGTAACTATTAATAAATTCTGAAGACTTTACAATAAATGGATAATTAGGAGGTGTTAAGATGACATTATCTCCTGTAACTGGACTTATATTAAACTCAGTATCGAAAGTATCCCATCCAATTAAGTCAGCAACTGGTGAATAATTAAATCTCCAACTTTGAGTGGCACCCGTGAATTCTGCTTTACCAGCAGCGTTAATTGACCCTGTAATAGTCCCTGTTATATAACTTTGAATTCCAGCAACGACATCATCTAATAATGTTTGTGCTGTATATTGACCTGGGGTTATTTCAATATTGAAAACACTATTTTCTAAATATGTAGGAGCAGAAGGTGCTTCAATTAAAGAACCAATACCAGTAGGACAATTTACAGGAAGATTAAATCCAAGTATATTCATAATAGAAGGAGTTCCACCAACAAGGAAATCAATACCATTAACATCAACACCACCCGAAATACATTCAAATTCTACTCTATTTGAAATACTATCATAACTCCAACTTCCAAAACCACCATTATTATCATTTAGAGTAGTAATAAGAGAATTTAATGTATAAGTTCCAGCTGGAACAGGAACAAAACTAGTAATACCATTGATAGTATAATCTAAGGCAGCATTACTAGTTAAATTAAATTCTGTTCCAGTTTCAAGAATTAAAGTATTATTTCTTATATTCACATTTGTAGAAATCTGCATAGGGAATCCTGCGTAATAGTTTCTTTTACTATAAGGATTTTTTGGATCTATATATTGTTTATAATTAATTTCGACAACAAATTTAGTTTGGGTATTTGAATCATTATACTCGATATTATATTCACATCCTTTTATTACAGTATAATTTACTTTAATAATACTTGAATATTTTGAAACGGGGTCATTTCTATCATTATGACTATTCCCACCTGCTAATACAACCTCAAATTCTGACGGATTTGGGTATTCTTTACGGTTTCTACGAGAAGAAACTAATTCTATAAATCTTTTGTTCATTTATTATAAGAAGCTAATATATTTTTATATTACAATTAAAATTGGATTTAAATAATGTTAATTTATAATAAGTATAAATGAGTCAATACACATATAATAAATATTTAAAACGTAAATATAATCATTTAGACTTTAATCCAATAGTAAAAAAAGTAAAAAATATACATAAAGTAAAAATAAATAGAAAAAGAAAGATCGGAGACTTTTATAATGAGAATATAAAAACGACACAAAAGAAACAATTCGTTTCAGACTGTTTAATTCATACAGATAAATATATATGTAATATATATGAGTGTAAAGGGATATTTAAACTAAATGAAACAAATGTAAATATATGTACGTATATTATATAAAATTATATTATATATAATAAATAATGACAAAAGAAGAAAAACATAAGTATAGTACAAAAGATAATATATTTAAAATAGTATTATACTCTTTAACGTTAACAGTAGCTTTAGGTGTAAATGAACTTATGTTAACATTATTTTATTCTAAAAAAAATATGTATAATATATTATCAAAGATAATATATATTTTAGCGTTATTTTCGATAACTATTATAATAGGATATACATATAAAATATCATTTGATTATTAATTGTAGGGCATAATAATATTATCTGTAATATGTATTATACCATTAGTAGCATTTTGATTCCAATGAATAACTTTAGAAGTATTATTTAGAACTGTAATACCGGACGTATTTTCAACTAATAAAGCGGTTTGTCGGTTAAATGTTGGAACAGTAAAAGATGTATTAGATGTAAAATCAATGTTTGATAAACGACGTTTTAACAACGAAAATTTAATAATATTAATACACGTATCTGTTTCTAAAGATTCTTTTATATATTTAATTTCATCTTCTGTATATTTTTTATACATTTCAGAATCTGATGGTACAAATAAAGTATATTCATTGTAGTCATCTATCAAATTATGAATATTTTCATATTTTTTCATTATAGATGCAAATATAGTAAGATCTTTATGGTTATAAATTATATCTATTATACTATTTTTAAGGGGTTTTTGAGGTTTATTACACTCAAAATTTTTATGTATATGATATTGATCAATAAACGGAATTATACTAGCCATTTATTTAATATAATATTTTTTGTATTTTAATTATTATATTAAATAAATGGAACAACAAAATAGCAAAATAATATTTATAATGTTTATATTTATATTATTTTTAATGTCTGTCTTTATATATATAATATTACAAAAAGGTGATAATAAAGAAAAAGGTAAAAACACAGACTTATATTCTATGAGTGTAAAAGACAAAGGTAACAATACAGAAAAAGGTGATAATAAAGAAAAAGGTGATAATAAAGACAAAGGTAACAATACAGACTTATATTCTATGAGTGTAAAAAACAAAGTGTTAGAATATAGATACAATTGTGTTAATAATTCATGTGAAAAAACAACCGAACCTAATGGATTATATAAAAGTGAACAAGATTGTCAAAAAGAATGTAATAAGAAAATAAATGTTTATAATGTTCAATATAAAGATCCTTATTATCCAACTAGTTTATACCCGAAATTTTCACCATTTTACGGAATTAGACATTATAAAGGTTTGAGACGGAATCCTTTTAGACGCAACTTAAATAGAAGAGATAAGAAAGGAATAAGAAGAAGTATAAGACGTTCTATTAGAAGATAATAAATTTATTTTATAATTATATTAAGTTATAAAATAGGAGATAATTATGTTTGTTTATTTAATTGACCACCGATTAAGAGGGCTGTACCAGAAACTAAACACACGTTAGATAAAACTTCGTATTTCTGTGCTGTTATAGCAGATGAGACGTCGTTAGAGACCTGAGATGGGCTAGCAGTTTTAAAATCAAGAGTTTTTACGTTGATAAATGAAACAATACCAAATATCATTCCAAGTAAAATTAGGACAAGTCCTATATGAGGCATATATTCGAATAAACGTTGAGTAAGCATTTTTATATAATACAAATATTATTTTAAAAATGAAAAAAAAATAAATTATATTTATTTTTTTAAAAATATGAAAGATCTAGACAAAATTAAAAAATTTTATAAAGACGATATGATCAATTATTGTAAAAATAATAAACTTGATCTTTTACACAAGCTTAAACTGTATTCAGATGACTTATATTATAATACAGATTCTACGTGTATACCAGATAAATTATACGATATTCTTAAAGATTTTTTGATAAAAAATGATCCCGGTTATATTCCTCCTATTGGGTCTAAAATAAGAAGTAATCAAAATAGAGTTGAATTGCCTTATTGGCTTGGGAGTGCTGATAAAATAACACCTAATGAATTAAATAAGTTAGAAAGATGGAAAGATAAGAATGAAAAAGGTAAATATATTATTAGTGAGAAACTAGATGGAGTTTCTGGAATGTTATGTGTAAAAAATGACAAGAAAAAATTATATACAAGAGGGGATGGTATTATAGGTGCTGATATTTCATATTTAATTCAATATATAAAAAACATACCCAAAAATATACCAGATAATATATGTATAAGAGGTGAGCTTATAATTAAAAAGAGAAAGTTTGATAAAAAGTATTATAATGGGAATCCGAATTTAGATAATGTAAATGATAGAAAATTATATAAAAATGCTCGAAATATGGTAGCAGGGTTAGTTGGGTCTAAAATAATAAGAGAAGGAATTGATGATATAAAGTTTATAGTTTATGAAATAATAGGAGATGAAACTATGAATAAACCTTCATATAATTTTGATTATCTTAAGAAAATCGGATTTTCTGTTGCAATGAATACATATGTAGATAATTTGAATATCCAAAATTTATCTAAATTCTATTATAAATTTAAAAATGACGCTAAATACGAGATAGATGGTATAATTATTCAACCAGATTTTATATACGATAGAAATACTGAAGGAAATCCTTCGTATTTATTTGCTTTTAAGATAAATGACCAAGATGATATTCATAAAACTAAAGTAATTGATATAGAGTGGTCTATATCATCTTGGGGACAGATTATACCAGTAGCTATTATTGAACAAGTAAAACTTAGTGGTATTACTATAAAAAGAGTTACTGTAAGTAATGCTGGTTTATTAAAAGAAAAGGGCATAGGACCAGGGTCAGTTATAAATGTTATAAGATCGAAAGATGTTATTCCTTTTATAGTGAGTGTTGACAAAAAGTGTGAAAATTTTAAATGGCCAGATGTTAAATATGAGTGGGATAAAAATAATGTTCATATAAAAGTTGTTGATGCTTCAGATGACACGTTGAGACAAATGGAAGTTAAAACTATAGCTAATTTTTTTAAAAAAATGGGAATAAAATTTATAAGTGAAAAAACTGTATTTAAATTATATAAACACGGATTTAATACTCTAGTAAAAATAATAAGCGCTAAAAAGGATGAATTAGTTAAAATAGAAGGAATAAATGATAAATCTGCTACACGAATTGTAAATAATATTAAAAAAGGTTTAACTAATGTAAATAAATCTAATATTTTAGCGTCTTCAGGAGTATTCGGGTATGGAATAGGAAGAAAAAGATTATTATCATTACTAACGGATATTCCAGATATTTTAGATTACAATAAGGACGAATTAAAAGATAGAATATCAAACATTGAAGGATTTTCAGATATAATTGCTGATAAAATAATTTCAAATATAGATAACGCAAATACTTTCTATAACGAAATAAAAAAATATACTACTTTTGAAGAAGTAAATAGAGTGTCTAATGTTTTTGTTGGGAAAAAGTTTGTATTTTCAGGTTTTAGAGACAAGAATTTAGAAAAGATACTTGAAAATAAAGGAGGAAAAGTTGTTTCATCAGTTTCTAAAAACACTATGTGTATTATAGTATGCGATGAAAATTATAAACATACAAGTAAAATTAAAACAGCTATAAAATTAAACATTAAAATTTATACAAAAGAAGAATTTAATAATACATATAAAGTTTAAGTTACTATAATTATTTTTATTATGCTTAATAAAAATAAGTTATGCAATCACAAAAACAATATTCTATATGTAATTATATATGGGATGATAAACTTAAAAAATACGAAAAATTAAACGATAAAGAAGTCAAATCTTGTTGTACTAATACGTGCAAGCCATTTATAGATACATGTATGAAAGAATGTATAAAAACTGAAGAAATATATAGAAATGATTGTTATAATACATGTAATGATATAAAAAAGATGTGTGATATAGAGTGCAATGTAAAAACAGATTATAAACAGCTTCTATATGAATATAAATACAAAAAAAGATCAGAAACTAAATTATATACATTGTTATTGCCTTTAATAATAATTTTAGTAGTATTTTGTTTTATTTTATATTTTAAATAATCAAAAATGAATTTAAACTTTAATAATATATTTTTATTAAATGATTAAGGAAATACAAACACACGTTATATTAAATAACTGTTATCTAGATAATAATTATAAAAGTCATATTTTAAAAAAATTAAAGAAAACGTTGGAAAATAATTGTAACAAAGAGTATGGATATATATTAGAAGTTATTGATATAGTTAATATTATAGATAATATTATAGATAATACTAATTCATTTCCTGTATTTACTGTTTTATGCAACATAGAGTGTTTAAAACCTACAATAGGGGATATTTATCACGGAAATGTATGTATGATATTCGAAAATGGGGTATTTGTAGATATAAAGAACAAAATTAAGGCATTAATTCCTACTATTCACCTAAAAGACATTGAATATAATTCAGATGAAAATTTATTTGAAAATGATAATATTACTATAGATATGAATTCAGAAGTAAAAATTGAATTAACATCTATTAAATACGAGAAAAAACAGTTTATATGTATAGGGAAACTTTCTCAATAAATTTTTGTAATTAAAATATTTTTATATTTTAATTATTGTCTATTAGATAGTCTAGAAACATTTTTATTCATTTTATATCTATTATTTTCAGGGATATGTATTTCACTATTTTGATTATTACGTGGTTTAGTTCCTCTTCCAGACATTCCACCAGGAGATACAGTATATTTTAATTTATAATCTCTTGCATTATGATCTACAAAACTTCCCATATTATTAGAACCACTATTAGTTACGGTATTTGCATTAGGTCTGTTATTTTTCTTTATAATTTGATTTACATATTCTGGTCTTTTATAAATATTTAATCCTTTATTTGTGACTTGAGGACCTTTAAGAACTGTTCTGTTTAAATTTACATCTTTAGTTATAAATTCTTCATTTGTGTATCCAGTTTTTATAGGGGTATAAGAAATATTATATAAATCTTTTGTTTGAATATCAACATTTATAAGTTCTTCTAATGATTTAGTATTAATATTTTTAGTACGTTTTGTTTCTACAAAACTATGTATAGTATCTTGAATATATTTATCTCTATTTATCTCGGTGTTTATATTATATACGACAGTTCCAGATGATCCAGAATTAGTATTAACATTTTCAGGATTTAAACTTTCTTCGATTATTTCTTTTAATGGTGTTTTTACATCTGTTGTTGTAAGATCCATAGTACGAACTCCACTATTACCTGCATATGAATCAAACTTAGTACCTTCAGTAATATAATTTTTTATATCATAAGGCTCATCAATCTGAGTTTGTATATTATAAGTAGCTGTAGGTCTTATTTCAGCTTGTAATACTTCTTCTTTAATAGATCTAAAATCACAACTATTTTTGAACAATGTTTTCGAATAATCAGCGAACCCTTTTTTAGTAAAAGCTGATGTATTTGTACGTGGCTGTCTTGATAAAGGCATTAATTGACTTTGTGTTAAAATTGGTGGACGAAAAGCGCCATCTTTAGCTACTCTATATGGTAAATAAGGCATCGATGTCCCTTTTGTATTAGAAAATGGGTTAGATGTCTTATAATTTTGTCCACCATTAGAACCATTATTACTGTAATCAACGCTTACAAACGGGTTTACACCTCTAGCATATTTATTTATAGATTCACATATTCTATCACCACTCTGATCTACGTCAGAAATTAAATTATTATTATCACCTACTTTATCTATTCGCCGAGTTGTTATAGATTTAGGTGGGTCTCTTAATATATTATTATTGGTGTTCCAACCACCAGTAGCTGGCAATGTTACAACACCATAATTAGTTATACCTGAATAGGATATTCCGCCAGAACTCATTTATCTATTAACAAGAAACTTATAAATAACGTTAAAATATATTATCAAAAATATTCATATATATTACTCATATCATAAGTATCTAATATTTTAATATTAGGTTTTTTAATAGTATAATCACTATTCTCATTAAATATTTTAGTTATTAAATCTCCTGCTAAAACTTCGTATGAATTTACTGAAAAAATATTACTTTTAGAATTAGTTCCTTTCCCTTCATACTTTTTTAGTTTATTTACAAAACTATCAGGGATTACATCATATTTTTTATGATCACCTCTTTGTGTAGTTCTTTTTCCACCTATAAACATTCTTATTACATCTTGAACATCATTATAAAACTCGAATGGTGGTAAAATATAAGGATTTCCAAAGAAAGATTTAGTAGATGGATTTACGGTTATTTTATTATCAAATAAATAATTTTGTTGTTCTTTTGTCAATTTAGTCTTTAATAATACTATTTTATCAGTATCTCTAACTGATTTAAACTTACCACCTTTTGATTTAAGAATTTTAGAATCATTATCTACCCAACTTATAGTATTTGATTTCCTATATTTTTTATTAGACGTATATGAATAATAAGTATTAATAGGTGAAAAGACTCCATCCATATTTATAGCATATCTAGACCCTAGATTATACACACGTGTTTTCTTATTAGGATATAATTTAAAACACGGACTATACATAGTAGAAACACCAAAATCATTTAAAATAAATATATATCCATAATTAGGAATATAAAAGTTTTTATTATTAACTATATATTTCCAATATCCACCTGGACGAACTTTATAGTATAATATATTTTTTACTTTTATATCATTATGTAATATTTGACCACTCATTTGTATAGCGTGTAACCCGGCTAATATTTGAAATAAAATTGAAAAAAGCACTTTTTCTACCGGAAAATAATTTAGAAAAAAATACTTCAAATCACCCCTCCCTAGTTCTGTAGCAATAGAAATACATGGAAACTGTTTCTTATTGTTTTTAAATATAAAATCACATTTATCACATAAAAATGTGTCTATATATAAAGGTAAATTAGGACATATGCTATTCACTATAATTGGTTTTATTATATCTTTGAGAATCCATATCTCATACCAAGAATAACTAGAATCTGTAAATGGGTTATCATAATCATCTTGTGTTATTCTAGATACTTTTATAGCAAATTTATTCTTATTTATTATTTTATTTTTTAAGCTTGTCATATATACATTACCCCAATCTCCTTCTCCTATTCTTTTTTCTAACATTATATTATCTTTCATATAATTAGCCCCATCTTTTAATATACAACTTTTATTTCCATCATAAGATAATCTTATTTTATTCTTCATAAAATTTCTCAATATATTACGTGTTTTTGACGTTAAATACATTAATTTTAGATTATAAATTGATTTCTTATTCTTTAACTTTCGAAGACGTTTTTTTTGAAACTCTAATATTTTTCGATCGTATTTATAATAAAAAAATGAGATAGTAAAAAATTCATTTTCTGATTCATTTTTTATATCACACTCTTCGATAAATTTATCCATCTCTATTAGAATAGATCCATTTTTTATACAAATATCAGTATTATTATCTATTGACTCAAGTTTTAAACAATAGTCTGTATCATTGCCTACAATTACAGTAGATACTATTTCATCTTCATTAAAAGTCGGACGATCTAATATATATTTAGACGATTTATCGTATTTCCGTATAATACAACAATTAACACGTTTATTTGTAACTTTCATAATAAAGACCTTTAGTTTATTTAAAAATTCTGGAAACATATGAGAAGAAAATCTCTTATAATTCCATTGTGAATTTTCAGTGATCCATAAAGAATCAGACGTAGTGTTTTTAAATAAATCTTCTATTATACTATTAGTTTTTTTTATTATATTATCGTTGAATATGCTATTGTATACTACAACATTAGGAGATTTTTCACTAACTAAATATTTTAACTTTTTAAAATCTTTATCAATTACTATCATTTTATTATAAGGATAAAATTTCTATAATATAATAAATGAAACGAAAAACTATAATAATTTTATCATTAATATCTGCTGTAATATCACTTATTTATATTGTACTTTCAAATTACGGTCTATTACGATATTTATATATTTACATTAATTCTATAGAAAATTACACCAAAAATTATAATAAGATCCCAAATATGTGCGGTGAAAATAGAACTATAATTTCAATTAATAACGTATACTCTAACACAAACGATATTATAAAAAATACTAAAAAGACTCTAAAATCTCTTTTAGATCAAACTACAAAGTTAGACTTGATATCAATTGTTTTACATAAATCTAAACAGACAGATTTTCCACCAGATATGAAATCCACTATACAAGTATTCAATTGTTCAAAAGATATGAAACAATTGAATTGTATAATCCCAACTATAAACAGAGAACTAGAATCTACTACACGTATAATAACATTAAGCAATGACACTATTTACGGAAAAGATTTCATAGAAGAGCTTATAGGAATGTCTGAAAAACATAAAGGATCTATTATTTATAACAACAACAAAGATGTTATAGACTTGAATAAGGGAGTTATTTTCTATACTAACTTTTTTGATAAAGATTTTTTTAATACACCTTTAGATACAAATTCTGACGATTGGGTAAATACATACTTTAAAGATTTTCCGAAAAAACGTATAAATTACACAGAAAATTATAAAATTTTATAAATTATAATATATTTCAATATTATAATTTGTTTTAAAAAGATATATCTTTTTTTTTTACTTTACAATCCTTAATATTGCCATACAGGGATGATAGTATATTTTCCGATTCTTTTTTGTCATAATTATACACATAACTATTATCAGTCACATTAAGCATCAAATCATTTTTATTAACTTTATCTATATATTTATTATATTCATTTTCTACCTTATTAAAATCAACCATAGGTAAAATAACAATTCCTTCCCAGGCCTGTCTCTTCCCACTCAAATCAACTTTGAATTCTGGTGGGCAATACTTTTTTATTTCAGATCTAGAATCAATAAGTAACTGTGATAATGGAATAGGAATCAAACCAGCACTTTTAGGAGGCAATACACACAATAATTGTTGGAATGGTTTTGTAGGATAAGAATTTACAGATTCTTTAAATTTAAATGTTGAAATATGTTCAGCTAATTCATGCGCGAATGGTCCATAATGATGTTTAAAAATCCATTTCCAATCTGTCACACCAGTAGTATAATATGTAAGTATCCATTGTAAACCTTCTAAATATTCATGACAAATATCTTCTATATTATACTCATTAAAATACTTATTATAATATTTATCTTTATATTTATCCATATTTACATTATATTTACCATCTGAAAAGACTGAATTATTCTCTAATAAATCATCTGGATAAAACTTATCTTTATGTAATAATTTATTTTCAAGAATTCCTTTATTATACTGTGCAAATGTTCCCAGAAATACCTTAACGGAATCCTTTCTAAAATATACATAATTGTCTATTTTTTCAGTTAAATGTCCATATTTTTCACACACATTTTTATAAACATCTATCATTTGATCTATTCCTCCCTCTATAATCTCAAGACTTGGTATATGAGGGATAAAATCATTTCCTACCATAAAACACATAAAAATAAAATCATTCACCGCTAATTCCTTATTAAAATCGTTATTATGACCTCCATCATTCCAATCTAATAACTTACATAAATGATTACGAGTATTACCGATATTTATCATAAAATGATTACAACTATATAAATCCTCTCTCATTATATAAACTCTTTTTCTTTGAGTTCCTAATCCTAACATAATTAAATCAGCATCAAGACCATAAATACAATAACTTTCATCTTTATCCCCTATTTTTCTTATATAATTAATAATTTTATGTTCACCTTCCCCCGGACATTTCTCATTTGAAAATACTATTTCTAGTTTTTTCCAATTATATTTTTCTGTAATACTTTTATGAATATACCAATCTATATATTTTGTTAAATAATCCATAAATTTAGTTCCAGGCGTTATAGCATTAGAATCAAAACGTTTAAACTCTTCGTCATCTTTCTCCATAGCACTCTTGAATCTTCTTTGACGTTGTTGGTTTTGTTTAGATAAAGGTGCCGGTCCATCTATACATAAAATTAATCTTTTATTTGGTTGGGCTTTTAAAAGTATAGATTCTATATTATCACATACATCTTTAAAAACTTTTAATTGTTGTTTTAACCCACCCATTTTTTTACGTCTAGTTGTCTTTAATAATCTTTTACGTTTTTTAAATTCTCCATACTCATATATCTTTTGTGTAGATGAATGCAACAAACCATTTAAATCCAACATTAAATTATCTATTGAAATATCTATATCTTTGCACTTTTTATCATTTTTTAAAATCTTAATATCGCTTTTGAAATTGGTTTTAAACCAATGAAAGAAATGTTTTATTCCCATTTTTATATTAAAATACTTAAAGTATATTTTAATATCAATTTTATTTTAAACTAATAATTTTAATTTTCATAATATGTAAATTATTACTATTCTTATTTTTTTATTTCACAATATGTTCCTGAATCAGGATCATCACACTGACATGCTTGTTGTTTTGGTAACCAATTTCCGCGACCAGAACATCCTGTTTCACATTTATATCCAATCCATCCCTTTTCACTATCACATTTACATTTATTATTTGTATAATCAGGAGTACCATGATTATTACATAATATATCACAATTATCTCCTGTATAAAAAGGAGTCATACATATACAGTTTCCGTTAATAAAAGGTCCATTATTATTACATTCTATTTCACAATTTTCACCGCTAAATCCCTTTTTACATTTACATTTACCTGTATCATTATCTAATGGACCTCTTCCATTACATGGCAAAAAATCAATAGACCAGTTTTGTTTAGGATTAGTGTCATTAGGGTTAGGATTAGATGATGATGGACATTCATAAGACCCACTCCATTCGTCATCGTCATCACCAAACGAAACATAAGAATTTGGTAATTTATTAAAAAGAGTTTGTCTAAACGTTGGATTTTGATTAAAATCACCCCAATAAAGAGTACATGAACCAACTCTTGAATTATCTATTTCACAATTTTCACCACTAAACCCCTTTTTACACTCACAAAATCCTGGGGACGAATATGGATTGGAATTATTATTACATACACCACCATTATAACAAGTTACATCTTTACACAAATTTTTTTCACATGTACCTGATTTTTTATTACAAATCTCATCTTTTTTACAAGGAGTAATACAATTGAAATTAGTCGGAGTTACCGGAGTTACCGGAGTTACCGGATTTACCGGATTTACCGGATTTATTGGATTTACCGGATTTATTGGATTTACCGGAATTAACTTTTCACATTTACCAGTTGTCTTATTACATACTTCACCCTTTTTACAAAGAGACTCGTAATTATTACAACTTAGTTTTGTAATAATAGGATCTGAATTAGAGTTTGTTGAGAAGTATATAATTAATGAAATTGTTACTGTTACTATTACAAAAATAGTTACATATTTTAGATTAAACGTCATTTATTATATACACAAGTTATATAATAAATTATTATATAACTTGTGTATATAATGAAAAATCGTATCCTAAAATGGAAACTATAACTGGTAATAACAATAATGCGTGTTATTTACAGAGAATGTTAATTTAAACATTCTTTTTTCTATGCAAAAGTCTTTTTGGTTTAACTGTTTCATCGTCTGAAGAGTCTGAAGAGTCTGAAGAGTCTGAAGAGTCTGCCTCAGTATATTCTTCTATATTAGAATTTTTTAATAATTTTTTAACCAAGTTTTCTAGATTATCAACCTTATTAGTTAATTTGATAACCATATTTATAAGATCTTTACTTGAACTATTACTTGAACTATTACTTGA
>Ga0115006_10001618_pt1 | contig 14228 bp, 6 predicted proteins | sample ArcOceMetagenome_3_FD_88943 | JGI IMG/M metagenome (GOLD analysis project Ga0115006, IMG submission 88943) | Marine eukaryotic phytoplankton communities from Arctic Ocean - Arctic Ocean- Svalbard ARC20M Metagenome | ecosystem: Environmental > Aquatic > Marine > Oceanic | place: Arctic Ocean...
CGCATCCGGATCATCATGCCGCTCAACGCGTCCTTGACGCCGTCGCTCTCCTCGACCGCGCGGCCCATCTCGTCGTGCAGCTGCGCCTGCAGCGTCGCCATCCCGTCGATGGCGCGCTGCCGCGTGGCCTGCCGCTGCCAGTCGCTCCACGCACGGAAGCAGCGCGCCGCCACCGCCTTGCCGATCGAGCGGCCCAGCTTCTTGGCGAGGCGCTCCTTGCTCTCCGACGCCGCCACCTCCTTGGCGAGCGCCAGCTGCGCCATGTGCCCCTCGATGCGCAGCTGGCGCGTCCCCGCCGTGTCGGCGCGCCACGCGCCGAAGACCAGCGCGAGGTTGCGCTGCAGGCTCGCGCCGAGCAGCCGCCGCGCCATCTTCTCGCGCTTGGCCTCCGCCTTCTCCTCCTCGGTCTGCAGCAGCGTCGCCGCGTCGTCGATCTGCCGCTGCAGGTCGGCCTGCGTCCTCTCGACGACCTTGCGCCGCGCCTCCGCCTGCACGTACTTGGACCACGCGACGAAGCACTTGGACGTCGCCGAGTTGAGCATCTGGTGGAGGATCCGCGCGCTCATGCGCTCCTTGAGCCGCTCGTCGTTCGTCTTGAGCGCCTCCACCTCGAGCTCGTACCGCTCGAGCGACGCCGAGAGCTCCTCGGTGCGCGCGTCGGCCGCGGCGAAGCGCGCGGCGTGCTCGCGCTCCTTCTGCTCCTCCTGCACCCCGTGCGACTTGAGCCGCTGCACCTCACGCGCCTCGGCGACCAGCCGCGAGCGGAGCGCCTCCGCCTCGGCCTGCAGGCTGAGCATCGCCTCGCTCTCGGTCTTGATCTTGGTCGCGTCCATCCCCGCCATCTCGAGCTCGACCTGCGACGCGCGCTTCAGCGCGAGGTGCTGCATCTCCTGCTGCGTCTCGAGCTGCTGCCGCGCCGTTTCGAGCGAGAACGAGAGCGCCTCGTTGCGCGCGGACATCTCGGCGACCTCGACGCCGTGCGCCGCCGCCATCTGCCGCCGCACGACGTTGATCTTGTCGACCATCCGCGCCGCGCGCCCGCGCCGCGCCACCAGCTGCCAGCGGCTCATCGTGTGGAAGAGCAGCCGCGCCGACGAAGTCCGCGTCAGCCGCGACACCAGCTCGCCGCGCGACGTCGCGCCGTGCGAACTGCTCCGGTTGAGCCGCGACTGCAGCTCGTGGACCTCGGCGCGCGCCAGCGTGCGCGCCTCGCGCTCCTTGTCGAGGTCGAGGCCGCGCCGCTCCATCAGCAGCCGCGCCTGCGCGTGCGCCTCCGCCTCGGCGTCGAGGCGCTGCTGCAGCGCGTGCGCGGCGTGCGCGTGCGACGCGCCGCCCGTCCGCGCGATCGCAAGCTCGGCCTGCTCCGCCGCCACCTCGGCCTCCCGCCGCGCCTCGTGCAGCTGCTGCTTGAGCCCCTCCTCGCTGATGAGCGCCTGCCGCTCCTTCTCGCTGCTCTCGGCGGCGCGGCGCGACTGCATGTCGTGCAGCCGCCCCTCCCACGAGCGGCGCAGCTGCTTCTTGTCCTCCTCCGAGTCGGCGAGCTGCTTCTGCACGATCTCGACCTCGCGGCCGTGCGCCTGGCGGCTCTCCTCCTCCTGCGTCTCCGCAAACGTCTTGAGCATCTTCGCCTCCGCCTCGAGCTCGGCGATCCGGCGCCGGTACCCGTCGCGCTCGCCCTCGTAGTCCTTGTCCGTCGCCTCGCGCAGCCGCCGCTGGAAGGTCTTCACCAGCGCGCGCTCCTCGTCGAGGAGCTCCCTCACCTCGCGCACCCGGTTCGTCTTCTCCGCGAGCACGCGCACGTCCGCCTTGGCGTCGCCCGCCACCGTCAGCGCCTCGAGCACGTTCATCAGCTTGACGACGCGCTTCTCGTGCAGCTCCACCTCCTTTGCCCGCTGCCCCTCCACCTCGCCGAGCCGCTTCTCGTGCCCCGCGCGCGCCGCGCGCGTCTCCTCCTCGGCCTCCGCCAGCTTCTTGCGGTGGTACGCGTCCCTCTCCCGCAGCGTGCTCAGCTCGAGCTGCAGCAGCTTCGTCGCGCCGGAGGTCTTGAAGCTGCGCACCTCCTCCTCGAGGTGCGACATGCGCTTGCGCCCCTCCTCCCGCTCGTGCAGCTGCGCCACCTCGAGCTTGAGGCGCTCCACCTCCGCGCTGCGCTCCCGCGCCGCCTCGTCGCCCCGCTTGCTCTCGTGGTCGTGCGCGCGCCGCAGCGCCGCCTTCTCCTCCTCGGCGCGGTCGCGCGCCTGCCCGACGTTGCGCAGCCGCTCCCGCAGCTGGTGCAGCTGCGGCGCGGGCATCGTCACCTGCCCGTCCGCCGACACCTCGAACGACGCGTCGAGCCGAGAGTCGAGCGACGGCCCCAGCCCGTTGCCGCCCCAGTAACTCGACGCCTTGCTCATGTGGCTCACGTGGCTCACGTGGCTCATGTGCGTCAGCGGCGGCGGCGAGCTCGGCTGCGTCGGCATCGGCATCGTCATCACCCCAGCTCCGCCGCCACCACCGTAGCTGCCTCCGGCGTAGCTTCCGCCGCCGCCGCCGCCGTAGCCGCCGCCGTAGCCGCCGCCTCCATAGGAGCAGGACGAGCAGCAGCCGTCGCCGCCGCCGTAGCTGCCGCCGCTGCCGCCGGGCGGAGGGCCCCACGCGCTTCGCGAAGACGGCGGCGCGCCGCCTCCGCTCCGTCGGTGCCTGCCACCGCCTCCGCCTCCGCCGCCGCCGCTGCCGTGGTTGGTACCTCCCGACGGCTGGCACGGCGTGTGCGGCACATGCACCGGCTGCGGCCTCGGCCGCTCGGGCGACTCGCCCAGCAACGCGCCGCGATCGCTGCCAATCGAGGTGCGATCTCGCGTGTACGGCGTCCGCCCCGACGGAGGTGGCGGCGTGCCCCGCCCCGCCCCACCGCCGCCGCCGCCGCCGCCGCCGCTGCCATGCAGTCGCTCCGGTGGCGGTGTCCTGTCGTTGCGATCGCGCGAGGGCGGCGCGGCGCCGCTGCGAAGCGACGCGTCGCTGCCTCGCGAGAGCGGCGTCGCTCGCGGCCCGCCACCGCTGTTGTCCCGCTTGCTGCCCATGCGCCGCGGCGGTGGCGCCGTCTGCGGCGTCGCGCCCGCGCGCTCGCGCCTCCCGTCGCGTGCCGGGTCACCACCACCGCCTCCTCTGCGCGCGGGGTCTCTGTCTCCTCCTCCGCCGGTGCTCGCGCGGCGCTCCCTCTCTTTTTCCCTCTCCAACGCCTGCGCCGCCTGCTTGGCGCCAATGTTGACGACCGATCGCGCGCGCGACGCAAAGTGCAGCGTGTTCAGCGTCTCGGTGATGGCGGCGGCGCTGGGCGAGACGGTGCACAGCATCACCGTCAGCGCCGAGCCGCCCAGGCTGTCCTTGAGCAGATGCGTCAGCTTCGAGTTGCGGTAGGGCACGTGCGCCTCCTGCTGCGCGCCGCCCTTGCCGCCGTGGTCGCGCGAGGCGAGGGTGGAGATGACGAGGCCGAGCGTCGTGAGGCTCTGGTTGATGGCGATGCTCTCCTGCCGCCGCAGCGCCGCGCCGCCCTCGAGGTCCTTGGCGCGCTCGCTTCCCGCCAGGTCGACGAGCGCCGCGCGGCTCGTCACAAACTTGCCGCGGCCCTCCACGGCGGGCATCGTGAGCGAGAGCGTGAGCACGACGTGCGAGCGGCTCGACTCGGCGTTCTTCGTGGTATCTGCCACCACACGGTTCTGCTCGCCGCTCTCGAGCAGCCGCGCCAGCTCGCCTGCCGAGTGAAGCCGCTTCTCCGAGAGACCCTGCACGTAGACGCCGCGCGTCTCGCTCCGCCGCAGCCGCAGGTCGGCTCCGGAGAGCGGCTCGAAGAGGTCCATGAACGCCTCGTTGTAGAGCTGGAGGTACGACGCGTGTACCTTGGCACCCTCGTGAACCGACGCGCGCTCGAACAGCTCTCGGCTGAAGCGCGGGATGATGCCAGGGTCGTCCTCGCTGCCGACCATCGAGAACGTCTTGCCGGAGCCGGTCTGGCCGTAGGCGAGGATGGTCGAGTTGTAGCCATCGAAGAGCGCCTCCATCGGCGAGGTGACCAGCGCGTCGTACACGTCGCTCTGCTCGGCCTCAGGACCAAAGTAGCTGTCGAATGTGAAGGCAGCCTCCTCCTCGCCCGACCGCACCTTGACGGCGTCGCCGTCGACGGTGACGCAGCCGCCGCCGGGCGCGTCGCGCGAGCCGGATGGACGGCAGCGCACCGCCACCTGCACCGGCTGGCGGCGGACCATGACCTGCAACGCCGACGCCGGGCTGACGAGCGAGGCAGATCGACGGCCTCCCAAAAGGTCGAAAGTTGAATTGAGAGCCACACCACCTAACACAACCTTTGAGTGTTGTGTCGCAGTGGGCTAGGCTCCGGGTTGGATTGGTTGGGTGGTTCTCTCTCGTTGGGCGAGAGTGATGGATTGGGATGGCCCGCAGACATTCACGTCTGCGAAACTGCCCAACGCCTTGCATTCCTCTGTAGACGTGTGTTTTTGGTTGCGGCACGACGATCACATCACGTTGCAAAGACATCCCCGCCTTCAGCGGATAGTGCGCGCAGACAGGTGTCCATACAGTGGCGCTCCTCTGGCCACCAACTGCACGCGTGTCGGGCCACCCTGCACACGCGAGGCACCTGCGAGGTCCTCTCACTCACCAGACGCGTCCTGCCTCGCCTTCACGTCGCAGCGGCATATCCATGGCTGGCGAGGCACAGGCTGACCCGATGAATGGTTCTGTCAACGGACACTCTGAGGTACGCCTCGCTCGCTCGTGACCTGCAGACGCGCCCAACAGGCCTGATCAGACCTGGCCGGGCCTAGCCACGCCTGGTCGGTCCAATCCAGATCTAGCAGCCCGTCAACCACACCACACCGCTGAGCGCCTCTGCCGCTGCCTGCCTCTGGCAGGCACCACCGACGCAGCCCCCGCCTTCCGCTGGCACCGAGCCGCCCAACGGCGCGCCAATGATGAAGCCCGACGGCGCGATGCCGGCGGCCGATGGCCTCAACGGCAACGGCCACGGCGCTGAGAACGGCGCTGCTGGCCTCCTTGGCGCTGGCATGCCGGCGGCGCTGCTGCCAGGTGCCGACTTGCCGACCAACGGCGCTGCTGGTCTGATGCTGCCGCCCAACGGCGCCGCGGCGTTGCTGCCGGGTGCCACCAACGGCATGGGCGTGCCGGGTGCACCGGACGGCGGCATGACCGCCGCGGAGGCGGCGCTGATGGCCGAGAACGGCGCTGGGCGCGGCGCCGCCGGCGAGGGCGGTGGCGCCTCCTTCCGCATGCGCGGCCAGAACACGCAGATCTACACGGTGGAGGGCGACACGGTGATCCGGCTGCACCAGACGAACATCGTGACGATCAAGGCCAACGGCGACCTCGTGCTCTCGTCGGGCGGCTGGCGCACGCACCAGACGCTCAAGGGCATGAACACGACGCTCAAGACGTTTGCGCCGGGGCTGCAGGTGGCGAGCGACGGGCACGTGGCCGAGGGCGCGTGGCGCGTGACCAACGGGCGCGAGTGGAACCTCTCGTTCTACGACGGCGTCGTCGTGCAGGGCGCCGGCCCGCAGAACCTCGCCGCGCAGGCGGCGCAGGTGCCCAACCTGTTTGAGCAGATGTCGATCAACGCGGGCGGCTTCGACGCGGGCGGCGGCAGCGGCGGCAGCGGCGGCGGCGGCTACGGTGCGCGCGGTGGGCGCGGCGGCGGCGGTGGCGGCGGGCGGGCGCCGCGCGAGGGCGGCCGCGGCGGCGGTGCCGGCGGCGGCGGCGCTGGCGGCGCTGGCGGCGGCGGCACGGGCGGCGGCGGTCGTGGCGCCGAGCGTGCGGCGCGGCCGCCGCTGCCGCAGCAGGTGCCCGCGGTGCCCGAGCCGGAGACGGTGTGCAACCTCGAGGCGTACGACGACATCCCGGTCGAGGCGTCGGGCGAGGACTGCCCGGCGCCGATCGAGCTGTTCGCCGACGTGACGCTGCACCCGCTGCTCAAGCAGAACATCGAGGCGCAGAAGTTTGTCAAGCCGACGCCGGTGCAGCGCCACTCGATCCCGTGCGGCATCGCGCGGCGCGACCTGATGGCGTGCGCGCAGACGGGCTCGGGCAAGACGGGCGGCTTCCTCTTCCCGGTGCTCCACCAGATGCTCGAGGAGGTCGACGCCAACCCGGAGGAGTTTGGCGCGCGCAAGGCCCGCGCCGAGCCGCGCTGCCTGATCCTCGCGCCGACGCGCGAGCTCGCGACGCAGATCCTGCGCGAGGCGCAGAAGTTTGCGCAGGACACGGCGGTGCAGCCGGTGGTCGTCTACGGCGGCGCCCAGATCTCGACGCAGATCAACCAGCTCGAGCGCGGCTGCAACCTGCTCGTCGCGACGCCGGGGCGGCTTTGCGACCTGATCGAGCGCAACCGGCTCTCGCTCGCCAGGGTGCGCTTCCTCGTGCTCGACGAGGCCGACCGGATGCTCGACATGGGCTTCGAGCCGCAGATCCGGCGCGTCGTCGAGCACGAGGGCATGCCGCCGAGCCCCGCGCGGCAGACGCTCATGTTCTCGGCGACGTTTCCCAAAGAGATCCAGAAGCTCGCGAGCGAGTTCATGAGCCGCTACATCTTCGTCGCCGTCGGCCGCGTCGGCTCGACGACGGCGCTCATCACGCAGACGGTGCTGTGGACCGAGGAGCACGACAAGCACCGCGTGCTCGTCGAGCTGCTGCAGCAGAACACGGGCGCGCGCACCATCGTCTTCGTCGAGACGAAGCGCGCCGCCGAGCAGCTCGAGGACTACCTGTACCGCGCGCAGATCGCCGCGACGTCCATCCACGGCGACCGCTCGCAGCGCGAGCGCGAGACGGCGCTGCTGGCCTTCCGCAAGGGCCACCCGTCGACGCTCGTCGCGACCGACGTCGCGGCGCGCGGCCTCGACGTGCCCGACTGCCTGCACGTGATCAACTACGAGCTGCCGCGCGACATCAACTCGTACGTGCACCGGATCGGCCGCACGGGGCGGATGGGGCGGCAGGGCACCGCCACGTCGCTCTTCTCGTGGGCCAACAAGGCCGTCGCGCGCGAGCTCGTGCCGCTGCTGCAGGAGGCGAGCCAGGCTTGCCCCGAGTGGCTCGTCAAGATGGCGCAGGAGGGCGGCGGCAACCGCGGCGGCGGCGGCGGCGGCGGCGGCGGCGGCGGCGGCGGCGGCGGCGGCGGCGGCCGCTCCAAGTTTGGCGGGCGCGACTACCGCTCCGGCGCGCAGGTGCGCGAGTACCGCCACGCGGCGCCCGCGGGCGGCGTGTACATGGGCGGCGGGCCGGGCGGTGGGCCGCCGGGCATGTACGGCAACGGCCACGGCGGCGGGCATGGGGGGCGCGGCGGCATGGGCCAGGGCGGCTACATGGGCTACGGCGGCATGGGCGGCAAGTCGGGCGGCGGCATGTACGGCCAGGCGGGCGGCAACCCGTACGCCGGCGGCGCCGACGGCGGCGCCTACGGCGGCATGGGCGGCTGGGCGGGCCAGATGGGCAGCTACGCGCAGATGCAGCACGCGGCGCAGGGCGGCCGCGGCGGCGGCGGCGGCGGCTACGCGGGCGGGATGGGCGGGCAGGGCGCTGCGGCGACCGAGTCGTGGATGGCGCAGCAGGCGCAGTACGCCGCCTACTATTCGCAGCAGCAGGGCGCGCAGGGCGCCAGCGACGGCCAGGGCGGCTACGGCGGCATGGTGCCGATCGCGGGCGGCATGCTGATGGGCGGCGGCCAGGACGGCGGCGCCTCGGGCTACGCGGCCTACGCACAGCAGATGCCGCCGCAGCAGCCGCCGCAGGCCCCGCCGTCGTCGCAGCCGCAGCCGTCGTCGCAGCCGCCGCAGCCGCCGCAGCCGCCGCCTCCGGAGTCGCAATGATGATGACGCGGGCCCCTGGGCCTGCCGTCCAGCTACGTGCAAAAAACGGAGAGAGAGGGCTCAAGCTTCGGACTTTCCCGGCGGTCATGGTACGCCACGGCCGGCATGCTGCCGTGAGATCTACGCCAGGGCCGCGTAGGGCGAATGCGACCGACGCATGTGTTGATGGGGAGACAGTAGACGGGGAACGGGAGGCAGGCAGCGGCAACGGCGAAGAGAGCAGTAAATCTGTCATTATACGAGAACCGATGAGGTTTAAATCGCGAAATCATGCAAACCCTACAGCTGCTGCCTCACCGCAAAGTGCATCGTGTCGCCGTCGACGACGCCGTAGTCCTGCAGCAGCAGGTGCTCGCCCATCAGCTGGGAGCGGTAGATGAGCTCGTGGCCGCCGCTGCGGCCGCGGAGCGAGTCGTACCGCAGCCTGGGTGGCAGCTCGAGCTCGTGCTGCAGCTGCTGCCGAAGGTCCGCCACCGAGTCCCACAGCGAGCACGCGACCTCGCGGTGCACGGCGTCGGCGCTGAGCGAGTCGGCCGCCGCCGCATCGTCGTGCGACGCCGGCGGCGGCGGCGACGACTTGCGCGGTGTCCCGTCGCCAACCTCGCCCTCGTCCTCCTCCTCAAGCGCGAGCCGGCACGTGTACACGGCGTATCGTGGGTCGCGTCGCAGCGCGTCGATGGTGATGACCAGCACGCCGCCGACGCTCCTCACGCCGCTCGGGCCCGCCGCGCCGCCGCCTCTCGCGTCGCCGCCAGCGATCTGCTGGTAGGCGTCGACGACGGCCAGGAACTGCGTCGCCGCGTCGGCGCTCGGGTTCGTGTCCGGGTGCAGCGAGAGCGCCAGCTTGCGGTAGGCGTCCTTGCACTCGTCGAGGTCGGCGCCGCGCGCCACGCCCAGCACGGCCCACGGGCTGGTGGCGGACGGCGAGGTGGATACGCAGCGGCGGAGGAGGAGCGCGGTCGGTGTGGTGGCGGGCAGGGAGCGGCGGAGCGCGGCGGCGGCTTGTCGTCTTGCGAGCATGTTGTTTTAGACAAGTATGCTCGTAAACAGGCAGTTTGGTTCTAGGTGGACTTTCGTGCCACAATAACCTCAATTGTGCTATGGAATGGAAACGCGAAAAAGGGCCGGCCCACGAGAGCCTACGCCGTCACGAGTCTATCTCGCCTGCTCCTGCGTCCTGCCCTTGCGAATTCAAGTCGACACCGCGACTTCGACGCAAATATGCAAACCACCGCAATAAGCGCCCCACCCATGGCGACCCAGCAGAGACGCGCACGATGCTAACCAGATCTGCCGCCCTCCGGAGCTGCACCCTGTCCCGCGCGGCGGCGTCTCGTGCGGCGGCGGCGCGCGGCTTCTCCGCGCAGACGAGCCCTCGGCTCGCCGCGCTCCGCGAGCAGCTAACCGTCGACATTGAGGCGGAGGGCGAGGCGTCGTGGACGGATTCGGTGGCGGTCGTCGAGCCGGTGCCGAAGAAGCGGGTGCAGAAGCAGCACACGCGTCACCCGGACTGGCTCCGGGTGCAGCGGCCCGGTGGCGACGACTACATGCGCATCCGCAACGGGCTCCGCGCCAGCAAGCTGGCGACGGTCTGCGAGGAGGCGCGATGCCCCAACATTGGCGAGTGCTGGTCGAGCAAAAAGGGGGCGGCGACGGCGACGATCATGGTGCTCGGCGACACGTGCACGCGCGCCTGCCGGTTCTGCAACGTGAAGACGTCGCGCCGTCCGCCGCTGCCCGCCGAGGACGAGCCCGAGAAGACGGCGGAGGCGATCGCGTCGTGGGAGGTCGACTACGTCGTGATCACGTCGGTCGACCGCGACGACATCCCCGACGGCGGCGCGGAGCACTATGCGCGGGTGGTGCGGCGCGTCAAGGAGATCAAGCCGTCGATGCGCCTCGAGTGCCTCACGCCCGACTTCAACGGCACGTCGGGCCTCGCCGGCGTCGCGACCGTCGCGACGGCCGGGCTCGACGTGTACGCGCACAACATCGAGACGGTCGAGAGGCTGCAGAGCACCGTGCGCGACCGCCGCGCCGGCTACCGCGAGTCGATCGCGGTGCTCGAGCACGCCAAGGCGTCCAACCCCAACGTGGTGACCAAGACGTCGATCATCCTCGGCTTCGGCGAGGAGGAGCACGAGGTGCGGCAGACGATGCGCGACATGCGCGACGCGGGCGTCGAGATCTTCACGCTCGGCCAGTACCTGCGCCCCTCGAAGCGGCACATGAAGGTGGCGCGGATGCTGCCGCCCGCCGAGTACGACATGTACCGCGAAATGGGCGAATCGATGGGCTTCAAGTACGTCGCGTCGGGGCCGCTCGTCCGCTCGAGCTACAAGGCGGGCGAGGTCTTCATGGAGGCCTTCCTCGAGGAGCGCGAGGCCGCCGCAGCCGCAGCCGCAGCCGCCGGCAGCGACACGGGCGCATCGCGGCAGCTGCCGCTCTCTGGCACGTGGACGCCCGACGCAGTGGACGAGCGCGCGACGCGCGTGCTGAAGGGGGGTCTATGAGACGTGTAGCTCTAGAGCTCTCTACTCGCTTGAATTATTTACTGATTACCATGCTGATTACGCTATTTTCCGTGCCATCGAGCCATTCTTGCCGGAATGGCGCATCGACTGAAGCGACGTGGCGAGCGCCTGGTCCATTTGGGGATTGGTCGGGAACTTGCGGACAAAGAAGGAGGGCCACTGACGCGCCTGCGCCTTGCTGATGAGCTCCGGCAGGTCCGTCGCGCCAAACATGCGCGAGTGGCCGGTCTTCGCGTCACCAGGCTGCATGTACGTCAGCAGATGGTTGTACCGCCTTCCGCCCTGCGCCTGCACCAGCGTCGTCCAGTACCACTCGTCCGGCACGCCGAGCCCGTCGACACCCGTCACGTTGAAGACGGTAGCGTGGACGGCCTCGCGCTCGAGAAGCGGAAGCACCTGGTCACGATGCAATGCGACCCAGCCGGGCCCATGCCGGTAGTCGACTGCGGAGATGTTTGCAGCGGCACACGGCGGGCACGCACGCGCAAAGTGGCGAGCCCACGCCGCGCCGCCCTGCTGCTGCTGCGGACTCGGCGGGTCAGCGTATGCAAAGCTGGAGCCGCCACGGCGCGAGAGGTAGCGGAGTAGGTCTGGGCAGCTGCGAATTGGCGCGTCCGATTCCGAGAAGAAGAGGAACCAATCGGCCGGCTGCCCTGCGGCGGACGCCGCGTGCCGGAGCAGCAGCATCCGCGCCTGCACCATTGTGTAGCCAAACCGTGCGATGTGCACGTACGGTGGTGGCACCAACGCGTGGGCAAAGGCGCCCTGAGTCGCTAGCTGCTGCTGCGAACGGTTGCTAGGTGCGCGGAATGCTGGGTCGGAGTGCACGTGGACGCGGTAGTTGGTCTGTGGGCAGGAGCGGAAGAACGTGTTCCACGCGCGATTGAGCGGGTGCCGATCACGGCGCAGCGTGAAGAGGAAGGCCACGAGGGGATTCGGAGGGCTCGGTCTGGTCGCGTCCGGCGAATGCGCCATTGCTGCGGCGTGAGCGGACAGTACCAGGCCCCAGTTACCTCAGGCCGGCCGCGGGTCGGCGTCCGCTCATGCAAAACATGCCGAACTATTTCCCTTGATTCCAAGTTCCACTGTTATATGCCCAACACTACCACGCGGCAAGATTCCAGTTTGGCGAGTGTGGCCTTGGTGAGTAAACCAGACATGCCGAGCCTCATGCGGATGCGATGCGACATGCCTCGAGCCTGCGGCGAGATGGTGAGGCCGAGCTGCTCCATGCCAATCAGAACGCACCGCCAATGGGGAGGCATTGGGAACATGATGCCGAGCTACATGTCGGCCGCGCAGCAGGCGTTTGCAGCCAATTGCACGCTCGCGCTCGTGGAGGGAGGTCGGTCATTCACCTTTGGGCAGCACTTCCTGCCGCCGCAGCTCATCACGCGCTGCATGGCGTGCACCACCAGGCAGCGGACGCAGTGCGCAGCTCAGGCGGTCACACGCACGCCGACTGCTGCGGTCTCGCGCACGGTGGCCTCTGTGCACGACCGACTGATGACCAGCGCTCTGCGGCCTGGCATGCAGCGCGCCGGCGCACTAACGACGGACTGCTGCGGTGACACGCACAAACCGCCACCGACGCTCCTGGTCGCAATGCAAGTGCGCACCTTCTGGGCCGACCAGCGCGAGCGCGCCGAATCGTACCAATGCCCGCCTGCACAGGCGAGCGATGCTCAGAAGCGCATGGCAGCGGCCGATGAGATCCATGCTCTCTTCGTCCCACCTGTCGCCGTGCGAGGGCTCGTCGACGCCATGGTGGGCTCGCCGACGCTTGAGACGATGGTCGATGCTGCCGTAGCCGCTGGAAGACGGGAGCTGCCGAGCTCGTTCCCCGCCGACGACGTCCGGAAGCGGTTGTCGCTGTTCGTCGCGTCCGATGCCCCAGCGCTCCGGGAGGCGGCCGTCTTGTACGCGCAGCGAAAGCACGGCATCCGCGCGGCGCACTCGGGCGGGCGTGTGCAGCACAACAACCTGCGGCGCAACCACACCTCGGTCGACAGCGACGACGCAAGCGCCGCCGCGTCCATAACCGCAATGGCAGACCTGGTACTGCTTTCGCAAGCAGACGTCCTGTTAGCTTTCGCGGCAGGAAGCAGCTTCCACGGTGCTGCCACAACGATGGCGCCATGCTTCCAACGGGTCTATAAATTGCCCACCTCCTACCTCATGCTGCAGCCGCTCGCGCATGCGCTGTTGCGCTTCCACCGGAACAACTCGTTTGCGAGCCGAGCCTCCGCCGGTGTGGCGCCGCTCGACTGCCTTCGGGACTGCATGGGGGTCGACCCATCGGCCCCTCGGCAAGCGAACATGAGCCGCACACCGCTGCTCGCCGAGATGGGCGGTGGCAGCGCGGTGGTCGAGCAAATGTCGGTCGAATGCCGTCACGCGTGCACGTGCTGGCTGATATCGGCGCTGGGTGGTGGCGCGACGGCCATGGCGACGGCGTTTACACAAAGTACGGGTAGCTAGCATGCTTTTAGTGTAAATAAAGTGCATATCATTTCGTGACGAGATCTACAGCACAGCCTGAGCCTCACCTCCGACCACCGCGGCCCTTGCCGCCGCCGCCGCCGCCGCTGCCACGGCCCTTGCCGCCGCCACCACCGCCGCCCTTGCCCTTGCCGCCGCCCTTGCCCTTGCCGCCGCCCTTGCCCTTGCCGCCGCCCTTGCCCTTGCCGCCGCCGCGCTCGGTAGACCTCGCGACGAAGCGTGTGCGCTTGATGTCGGTGTTCGAGACGTGCAGCACGCCACCGCGCAGCTTCTCACCAAACGAAAAGTCGCCGTGGTGCGTCTTGCCGCCATCCGCCTGCGTGACGCGGTTCGCGCCAGCGGCCTGCGGCTTGCGGCGCGGCGCCATGCCCGCTTGCCGGGCGAGGTCGGCCATGTCTTCGTCCTGCTTCTTCTGCTTCTTGCGCACGGCGAGCAGCCGCTTGTACGGCATCTTCTGCGCCTTCTGCTCGCGAAGCCCGAGCTGCGTGCGCACGCGCGCCTGCTGGTCCTTTTTGTCCAGCCCCTCCAGCCGGGTCGCGCCGAGCTTCTCCACCTTTTTGGCGAACGCACCCACGTCGAGCACCTCCTCCTCGCGCTCGGCTGCGGCAGGTCGCGGCGGTGGGCGCGCCGGTGCGCTCGCGTGCACCTTCGACGCCGACGCCGACATGAACATGTCTCGCTCGGCGAAGCGCGGCGCTGATCCTCGTCCGGGCGGCGCTAGCTTCGGCCTCTTGGCTGAAGGCACCGACGAAGACGACGACGCGGTGGGTAGCGGCCTGGCAGACAGTTTGGCGGCCGCCTCCTCGTGCACGCGCTTCGTGCGGGCGACCAGAGCGGCGAGGGCGCTGTCCTTCATGTCTTCTACGCGGGGACTGGTGTCCTCGTCGGCACCTTTTGTAAACTTCCTTTTCCGCTAGCTAGCGAGGTCTTCGGAGCGCCAGTAGTCACAGGTCAATCAATCAATTGATTCGGAGGTGGCCATCATCCCGGTCGAAAACCTCGACAGCGCTCGCTTCACCTGACCACCTGACACGTGGATGGACCGCAGGTGGCAGGTGCGCGCGAATGATCGTGAGGTTTCATTCACAATCTAGTCGCACAACGTGCGTCCGTTTTTTCAATGTGTAACTCGTGGGTTTATTACTGGATATCGAAGGTGTGAGTGTACGTGGTGTGTGTGTATCGCACGTGTTCTTCAGCCGCTCTACGGCGGCGACGCCGGCGGCGACGGCATGCGCAGCTGCGTCAGCGTCGCGGCGACGTCGTAGCCGCCGACGGTCAGGCTTCCCTCGATGATGACGGTGTCGTGCGTGAG
>Ga0115006_10001620_pt1 | contig 14217 bp, 9 predicted proteins | sample ArcOceMetagenome_3_FD_88943 | JGI IMG/M metagenome (GOLD analysis project Ga0115006, IMG submission 88943) | Marine eukaryotic phytoplankton communities from Arctic Ocean - Arctic Ocean- Svalbard ARC20M Metagenome | ecosystem: Environmental > Aquatic > Marine > Oceanic | place: Arctic Ocean...
TGTGCGACCAAAATTAAAGTGCAAAAAGGGCGAGCTCTGCCTTGATCGATCCCATCCATGCATGCTGATGATATGAACGTATGTATCTTCATCTCGTGAAACCTCAACAAAAAAAGACATCCATCACTTGACTTGTACTTCATTACTTATGCCCAATCCGCTAACCTCGAACCGAAACTTTCACCTTTTACCCCACCCAACCAATCTGCAGCTCACCGTCCAAAGCGTAACTCCCAACTACAGGGAGCCATGGAGGCGCAACACCCAGGACTCGTGGTCGGGCACCGGCTTCGTCGTGGCGGGCCGGCGGCTCGTTACCAACGCCCACGTCGTGCAAAACTCCAGCCACGTCCGGGCCCGCAAGTCCAGCAGTCCCATCATGTTCAGCTGCACGGTGGAGTGGATCAGCATCCCGCTGGACCTGGCGCTGCTCAGCGTGAACAACGAGGATGCCTTCTTCAGCAGCGATGCGGGTTTGGACAACGTGACGACCATGTCGGATGGTGCAGCCGCCAACGGCACCGATACCACTGCTACTGCTACCACTAGCAGCAGTAATGGCAGCGCCAGTGCCAACGGCGGCGACGTCGAATCTCACCTATCGCTTTGTCACACTCTGCCCACCCTGGACGATAACGTCACCTGCGTCGGCTTTCCCGAGGGCGGCAGCCAGATATCGGTGACCAGAGGAGTCGTCTCCCGCGTCGACGTCGGGTCGAACGGAGTGCTGCGGATACAGATCGATGCCGCCATTAATCCTGGCAACAGCGGCGGGCCGGTGTTCAACGAGTCGGGGGGCGTCGTCGGCGTGGCCATGAGTCACCTGAAGTCGGCGTCCAACATTGGCTACATCATTCCGACCTCGGTGCTTTCCAACTTTCTCGACATGTGCACGCGAGACGTGGAGGCGAGCCCCGCCGAGAGGAGCTCCCTCAACGTCACCGACGAGCCCTGCGGCGGTATGAAGGAGGTTGCCGCTGGTGATGCGGTGGGCATTGAGGGTCCCAAAATGGTGCCCGGCATTGCGGCGGTAGATGCCTACACCCAGAACTTGGAGAGTAATGCTCTGAGGAGACGTCTTGGATTGGACGACGACGGCATCGGCGGCGGAGTCCGCGTCTCTGGACTTTGGTACTCCACCCCGAGACTTCCCTTTGAGGGCGTGGAGCCCGCGCAGACGATGGAGATTCGCGAGAACGACGGATCGTCCGTGTGCAGGGACGACGTCCTCCTGAAGGTGGACGGAATTGAGGTCGGACAGGACGGCACTGTACCTCTGTCGTCGGTCCGACCGGACGAAAGAATCAGCAAGAGTCATCTCTTCACGAGGCGCCGCGTTGGGCACGTTTTGGACATCGAGGTTCTGCGCGATGGCAAACCTGTGACTCTTCGGCATAAGCTGACCCCTCTTCGCTATGTTTGTCCCGTCCACGATCAGTTCGACGCCCACCCATCTTACGTCGTCTGCGGAGGGTGTATATTTGTGCCCATGAGCTGGCCATGGATTAGTGCCCACAAATACAGCGATGGATGGGAAAGCGGCTTTCCCTCCTTCAATGCCATTTCCTCCCTCCCGGCACAGGGCAGCAAACAAATAATTGTTCTATCCGGTATCCTTGCCGATGAGGTCAATGTGAGTATGCTTTCGATGCTTTGGTTGTGTATTATTTGAACGCAATGCACGTACACGATATTTATTTACATATTATTTTGGTTCACCATTCTCATGAAAGTGTTGACATGATCCCATTGACGTTCTTCCTTTGCAGGTCGGCTTCCATAATAAGAAGTGGCTCATCCTCAAAAGCTTCAACGGAGAAAAGCCGACCAACATTCGCGACCTCGTCCGTCGCATTGCAACCTGCAAGGACAAGTATCTGGAGTTTCGCTTGCACGCCGTGAACCAAGAGGACTACAACGAGCAGCTCATATGCCTTGAGATGGACGACGTGAAGAAAGCTGAGGAACGCATCCTCAAGCAACACATGATCGCCTCCTTCTGTAGCGAGGACGCCATCCCTCCCGAATACAAAAACGGAGATGATGCCAAGACGATGGTGGAGCTCCTGGAAAGGGCGGCAGCCGGCAAAGAATAGGAAACATGCGTAAACGGCGCAATAGTCATAGATTTTCCTCTTAAAATGTTATTATACAAATCAGTCCCTTTTATTTCGAGCAACGATCAAACATAAAGTCGTAGGCGAGCGCCGTCATGAAGGATTGCTGCTTGGAGTCAGCAGCACCGCCGTGACCTCCCTCGATGTTTTCGTAGTAGTAGACGGGCCAGTCCTTTCCCTCCCCCATGTCCCACAGCTTCTTCACCATCTTTCGAGCATGTCCAGGATGCACGCGGTCGTCCCTCGTGGACGTTGTGACAAGCATCGGGGGATATCGCTCCACATTTGAATCAATGTTATGATAAGGCGAATACTTTTCCAGAAAAATCCAGTCATCTGTGTCAGGATCACCGTATTCCGCAACCCAGCTGTGTCCAGCTAAGAGAGTGTGGTAACGCTGCATGTCCAGCAAAGGTACTGCGCAGTGAATGGCACCAAATAGGTCGGGTCTCTGAACGTACATGTTGCCCATGAGCAATCCGCCATTGGACCCACCTCGAGCCGCAAGGGTGGCAGGAGAGCAGACCTTATTCGCAATCAAATCCTCTGCCACAGCAATGAAGTCATCGTAGGACTTTTGCCGATTTTCCTTCAACGCAGCCTGATGCCATTGCGGTCCAAACTCGCCACCTCCACGGATATTTGCCTCGACATAAACACCGCCCTTCTCCAACCAAGCGATGCCCGATGTAGCGATGTATTTAGGGCCAAGCGACACCTCGAAGCCGCCATATCCATACAGGAGCGTCGGAGTGCTGCCGTCGAGTGTCATGCCCTCCTTGGACACGATAAAGTAAGGGATTTTTGTGCCGTCTTTTGAGGTTGCTTCTTTCTGTGACACCACTAACCCCTTCGCATTGTACATTTCAGGGAGAGACTTCATTTTATCAACAATGAATCTATCGTCAAACGAAGATTTGACATCATCCTCGTCGTTGGCACCTGGTGCATCTACTCTACTTGCATCGGCGAGGTAAAGAGTTGACGGCTGAGTGTAACCGCTCTGGGTACACCAAAATTCATCATTCTCGTAGGGATCGATGGCGCTTGCATGGCAGGCACGAATCTTGGCCTCGTTTTCTTCATAAACAAGCTTGAGCGACCCATCTTCTCCGAGCTTGTAGAAGAGAAGCTTGGACTTCACATTATCGAGGATACCCATGATGAGATAGTTCTTCGTGCACGAATAAGTCTGAAAAGTCGTTCGCTTGGATGGCTTGAAAAGGATGTGATATTCACAATTCTCTTTGCCTTCGGAAAGGAATGTTTGAGCATCCACGTAGAGCAATGATCCAGTGGCATATGTTTTGCCGCCGGGAACCGGACACCAATCGGACCGAAGCGATATGAACATCCATTTACTGTAGAAACTGATACTCGCATCATCTTGTATGTCCACCTTGACAAATTCAGATGGCTCCTCCACGCCCTCGCGAAGCGGGTCATTTGGAGCAAGCAAGTGCTCATACTGGACTATGCGGGCATAATACACTGACGTATAAAAGGTGAGGGAGCGATACCTGACCTCGTAAATAGGTCCATTGCGAAAGCGTTGGTCGGAAACGTATGCACCGACAGACACGTCGGTCTTCTCCCCCTCAAAGACGGTGGGCGCATCCCGCACGTTGGTCCCACGCACCCACTCACGTACCGTGCGGGGATATCCAGAATTGGTCAGCGAGTCGGGTCCAAAGTCACTCCCGATGCTGAGTACATCCCTCGACCGGTAGCTCGCTCTGGTCTTGGCTTCGGGCAGGACAAAGCCGCCCTCTTCCGCAGGTACAAACTTCTCCTCGAGAATATCAAATTCCTTCAGATGGATGGCATCGGCGCCACCGCGGGACAACTTAAGGAGGGTGCGCGTCACCCTCTGCCCATCGTTGCTCATGGGGTCGCGGGCACGGGGCAGCGACGTGCTGCCTTTCCACACCCAGCTTATGTCATCCTCCTTCGCCAGTTCGTCCACATTCAACACCGTCGTCCACTCCGGATTGTCGGTCCGATACGATGAGAGCGTCGTGCGTCTCCATAGACCCTTGGGGTTGTCCCCATCCTTCCAGAAATTAAACATAATCTCTTCTCCGTCGTCGTCTCTGCCGTATTTGCTGACGTGGGGAATGCGATCATTGGACGTGAGGGCCGCGAGTACCCGAGAGTATGTGTTGGTTTCGCTGGTCGTTGGGTCTCCCAGCGCGTCGAGGCATGCCTCATTGGCCGACTTTGCAAAGTTGAGGGATTCCTCGCTTTCCACGTCTTCAAGCCACAGGTACTCGTCTTCGCAGTCGTCAGCGGAACTTTTCATTGCCCCACTTCTGCTGGACCGGCCAAGCGCCTTTGCCGAAAAAGCCCTAACTGCGGGGATGAAAACGAGAACACCAAGCACCGCCAGAGCGGCGGCGGTAGCAGTGGCCGTGGATGCCGGCGCCGTTCGAGCCGTCATCGTCGTTGTAAAATAAATGCGGTTGCGGTTAACGGCCGGTTCGGTTTTCGGTTGGTACCGATACCTCGAGCTTGTACGTACGTTTTCTGACTCATCGCTCTCATCGATCATCGACCACATCGACAATCGATGGGCCAATCGTCATTCTTTCGTTCAACTCATCGCAACCATGAAGACTTCCTGCCTCCTCGCCGCTTCCACCATAGGCTCGACCTTGGCCTTCTCCCCCAATCCGGCCATCAAGGTGGCCGCCAATGGGATGTCTTTGCTCAAGCCAATTTTTGGGGCGGAAGCCCAGCTTCAGGCCAAGCTTTTGGGGGGCAACGTTGATCCTAAGACCGTTGCCGCCGACATTGCCGCTGCCAAGAAGGCCAACAAGGCCCTCATCTACACCTACGGCCTGAGCCCCTTCTCTACCGAGGCCGTCGCCATCCTCGAAGCATCTGGATACGATTTCGAGAATGTTGAGCTCGGCGCCGAGTGGTTCGCCCTCGGGGGCTACGAGTCGGTAGCCCGCGTGGAGCTTTCCAAGGAGGTCGAGAGTGGTGCCACCTCCCTGCCCAAGGTATTCATTGGGGGCCAGTGCATCGGTGGATGCGCCGAGCTTGCTGCGTTGGCGGAAAGTGGAGAGCTCGATGCCCTCATGTCTTCTGCTCGCGTTCCTAAGAAGGGTGCTGCCAAGAAGGGCGCATTCTCCTTCTTTGGCTAAAGCAATACATCAGTTCATAACTTTTAAGTAGAAATTCTATATTCTCAAAATTAATTGTATCGCTGAATCGAATCACCGTTTCCAATGCACAACGCGAGATTTTCGATCAGGCGAAGACTTGTCCAAGGCCGATGCTTCCTTTTGTCCATTATTTGACAACGTATCTTCGTCCGCATCACTTGCCAGGACAATTGCACTTGATCTCGGAAGTGAAGCTCGTTTCTTGCGAGTGCCTCGAGGAGGTTCTACACCGCCATTCTCAGCAATCTTAATGGCCTTCTCATTCAACCAAACCCGAAAGTTTGCGTCCGTCATTGTTATGCCAATTGTGATAGATCGAGGATGTGCACCAATGGCAATCAGACCTTCCAACCGGGGTTGGATTCTCTTCTTCAGCGAGTATCCAAGCAAAGAGGGCTGTTTAAGTATCACCGCCTTCAACTCTTTCTCGTCATTGTTGAATGATTCGAGCAAATATTCAGCCTTTGGACCAAGATTGGAATCGATGGCACATGCCAGTAGTGTTGGCATCCCAACAACTAACTTGCGTGCATCATCGTCGTCAAGTCGAAAGGTCTCGCGGAGGAATCTGATTGTAGCCGCCAGATTGTCATCAGACAAACCAAGCGTCGGCGGTGACTGATATATCACCCTCTTCACTTGGGACGCATCCAAATTGAACTCGAATCGAAGGAATCCGACGACATGCTTGATCTTTCGGAGTGAATTGGTAACGAGACGGGGCCACTTCAAAAGAATGCTACGAAACTCCGTTGGACTGAACTCTAAATCGGTCACGAAGAAGACAGCAATGGGTAGAATGGTATCGTCAAGATTGTAGTCCACAAACTGTGGAAACGCCAACAAGAGCTTGGCAATATGTGCCGAATCCATCTGCAATCGCATCACCAGAAATGATATGAGTTTCTCCTTGAGATTGTACTCAATACTGTAGAGCAAGATCCTGGGATTCTTCTGAACGATTTTGCGGACATTCTCGATAGGTATGGCCATCTCTCTGCATAGAAATCCCATGCGAGGCCACAAGCCTGTTTCTACCGCCGCGCACATGAGCCTGGGTTCATTCACAACCAACTTACGAGCTTCATCAACCGAGTAACCCATTGTGGACGTGAAGAATTCAACCTTGCGAAGCAAATTGTTGGAGCTGTATCCCATTATGCACGGATATTTCACGACCATACTGCGCAGCTCGGCTTTGCTCAGGTCCAGTGCTCGCACCAGCAACAAAATGGTTGGAGCCAGACCCTTATCGGCCGACTTTTGCAATATGGCAGGATACTTGCTGATGATTTCGCGAATATCATGATCCGATAGCTTCATGTTTCGCCTCAGAACCGATACTTTCCAATCGAGGTTCTTTGCGGTCAAACCCAGAACGGTTCCTGCCTCGAATGTGATCTTCCACATGGTCTCGTCACTCAAACCGATCTTATTTTTGAGGTAAAAGTAAGCAATGTCGGGCTGTTCCGTCATAGTTGGAGTGGCGGCAAATGTCAGATTGCCAACAATGTTGGAGAGCGATTCCGATGATATGAATTGCTCGTCTTCGCCGCCAGAATTGAACAGAGCCAAGTTGCCGTCTGGATACAAGTCGACGATTCCGTCCATGTCATCTTCGAACTCATCCTCCATATATTCGCCATCCCAATAATCCATCATGGTGTTATCATCATGAAACGGTCCGGTCGGAGGATCAAGATTTTCGCCTTCATGACTATTTTTGTCGTCCGACTGAATACTCATCGAACTGGGTATTATTGCGAAAGGCCTTCTTCGCTTTCGAGTGCCGAAAAGAAAGTTCACACAACAACCAGCACCATTACTTGACGGCATTGCGTTAGAAACGAACGCATCAGCGGTGGGGCAAATGGATGTAAAAGATGATCTCGACACCGACAAAGCGAAGGACAAATTAAGCGCGAACCGAGCACGTGGGGTTCGGATACCGACGTGTCGTTTTGCCCATGTCTTCAGCCTGCAATTCCCCATTCGGTCAACCCTACCGCCCGCATATCTGACTACTGCACTCCTTGCAGAGGTGCAGTCCCGGTCCATATCGATTGACGCAGGCTGAGCAGCACCGACCGCTACAGTAACGGCAAATTTTGGGATTGTTTGCCTGGCACTTCGGACCAGAACACAACTGCTTTTGGCAGCCGCCCTCACACTCGAGCAGCGTCCCACTGGAGCCGCAGTCGGAACAGCACTTATCGCTAGCTTGGGATGTGCCGTCTGGTCTCAATGGTGGGGCGGCCGACATGCTGGTGCTCACATCACTCGACTGCTGGATGTGTGGTAGTTTTGCAGTTTACCAGTGTACCCCCCGTTTACTAGTAGAGTACGGTCGGAGGCCAGACTGAAAGAGCGATGATGAGCGATCGCGAGCGAGCGAGAGATGCTCGAGCCGCGCGAGAAGATAATAGAAGCGAAGAACCAATTGATTGCATGTTTGTTATTGTAATGTCTATCACTCATCTTTGGGTAGTTGAACCCCCATCAAACATTTCCTCTGTTACACAAAAAGGAAATATATGCGCGTCCCGCGCTCGAAGCATGTCTATGTAACAATTCAAATCTCGATCTTTCATTTCGGAAAGTGTTATGTCAAAATTTGACAAGACACTTTCCAGATCCTCTGGGGTCACCTTGACCGTCGTTGTGTCCTCTTCCCAATTATAGGTTGCCATATCATCCCAACCAGTGTACAGGCCCACATCTTTCATTGTCTGAGAAACACTTTGCTGCATGCTTTCAAATGTGACCACTTGAAAGGGCACATTCATTGACAAAGCCATATCCATCATGCCCCACGTTTGAAGCCAACAACTACCGTCGAGACGGTCGAGTTCTTCCTCATCAAAGTTGGTCTTGCCGATGCTACACTCGTCTTTGCTGGTGACATTCTGGGGCTTCAAATGTCCGCCGCCGCCACCAAATCTACACTTCTCGGGAAGCTGCATAACCATGCCCTTTCTGATCATTCCCACTCGTCGCTTCACCACATTCGTTCGCATAAATACCACCAATGCTGCACCGGACCTTTCAAAGACGTCGTCCCAATCGATGTCTTTCCCATGTTTGCTTGGTGAGATTGAAAATCCACGGTATTTTTGTTCGAACTTGGGCGTGGTGAGATAATCGACCAATACGTCCGTCTTGTCTTTCGGTGTGTCGCTGGATCGAAAATATTTCTGAATCTCGTGCGTAAACTTGATTTCGGGATGATTAGCCAGGGTTGAATCAAACCAGGTGGAACCGGATCCTCCTCTCTTGAAGACCACAATCGGTACGTTCTCCTTCAGAGTATTAGTGTGCGTTTTGTTCCAAATCTCTGGTGTTGTATATCTAACACCGTCATGGAGAATATCCTCCAGAGTTTGGCCAGGGCATACAATGCCTCGTTCCGATAGAAGTTCCAGTGTGCCCGGCACAAATTGATGGTGCGCAGCAGCAGATGTGCCATCGGCATAACGTTTGCGCCGCATCTTGGTTCTGGATATCCGATCTCGCTTCGATTTGTGCGGGGCGAGGCATGCGTTCTTATCGGTGTGCATGGATTTGGTCGTTGGCGTCATTGGTGGCATTTCGTTCCCATCAAGATACGGCGAAACATCTTGCGAAGGGATGGACTGCCGGTCGCTACTTTCGGCATTATTCTCCTCGTCTTTCAGAACGAGGTTCCGGATGCTTAAAGCTAATAAAAGCGACAAGAGGAGAGCTCCCACCGGTGGCCATAATATCATGGTACATGTAAGTCCCCGTCGTCAGCTGGTGCTGCCGTTTTGCAGGCGTTTGCCGTTTGTGTCTGTGGTCTCGTCTGTGGTTCTTGTCGTTGTCGTTGCAGTCTACTGCCGGATGAAGGTCAGACCTAACCTTTGACGACAAAATCGACACAAGATGTGCCGAGGGCGAAGATACCGTTACATGTACTCTGATAGGGGCAGAGGAATATGGAGCTCAACATTGCGCCCGGCGACAGGGACGCTGACTTTGCGTCGGCCATCACGGTGCCCTTGACCCCTCTGCAGAGCGAGGCAATTTCTCTCATCCGTTCGAAGCAATACAAGTCGGCCGAGTACGTCGGAACCTTCGCCTTGAGTCAGCAGCAGCAGGCCGGGCAGCAGCTCAATGCCTCCAATGTCACCACCGACGGCGTTTCGCTGTCGATAACGTACGAGATTTTGGCCGACTGTTCCGCCAAGACCGATCAGTACAAACGGGCGCTCTGGCTGTACCGTCGCGCCGCCGGTCTGCGGCACGTGGCTGCCTCCACGGCGGGAATCAGCCCGAACCATGCCGCCTCGGCGTCGGCGTCCGGGGGGAACTTCTCCACCCCCGGTACGGCGGCGATACCGACGACGACCCGGACGACCCGGTCCAAGAAGGCGGCCGTGGCGGCCTTCACCAGTCAGGACGTCAGCGCACTCCAGGCGCAGCAGGGACAGCTGATGAAGACGATCAACCAGGCCCTGTGCCCGACCGAAGCCAACCTCCGTCTCAAGGAATGCCGTTGCCTGGCCGAGATGGCCAAGGCTGGGGAGACCATCGGGCGGTCAAACGCGGTGAACCAGGAATGGGCGACCGAGGCGGCACAGATTCTGGACCTTTCCGTCCCCGCAACCTCTCCGTTTCGGACCTATGCGCATTCCACGTTGGCGGGCGAGCTGTATTCCATCACGCATGGGCGGACCAATGAGGCCAAACGCAGCTATTTGGATGCTCTGAGGCGCAATGCCTACTGCTTGGAGGCGGTGGAAATGCTGGCCGTGCTGGGAGCCGAGTTGGAAGATGTGCAGCAGGCTTTGGCCGATGGCGTTGCCTTGCGAAGCAAAAAGATGGAGCAGAAGAAGAAGGCCGAGAGTAGTGGGGTCGGAGATGGCGTTGAGGAAGAGGATGATGAAAACAATATGGACACCGATGACAAGGAGGCCAGTGCAAGTGTCGCCGCCCTCCTACCCATTCAGGAAGTCACGTCGGCACTCTTCCTTTCCAAAAAGAACAACATCGTAGCCGCCCTCGAGGCCTACCGCAAGCTTGATGCCGCCTATCCAAACAATGCCTACATTCTGCGCAAGATTGCCACACTCCAGCTGCACAACTACGACTTCGGTGGGGCTGAGATGACGTACAACCGCATTCGGCAGATCGATGAGCACTCGGTGTTGGGAATGGACGAATATGCGCAGATACTGCAACAGAAGGGGGCGATTTTGGACCTCGGGCGGCTGTCGCAGGACCTTTTGGCGTTGGACGATAAGCGGCCGGAACCCTGGACGGCGCTGGGCCTTTATCACTTGGCCCATAGCGATTCTGAAAAGGCCATTGCCTTCATCGACAAGGCCATTTCTCTGGATCAGAGGCATTCCTTCACTCATCGCCTCAAGGGTGGCATTTTGCTGGCCGAACAGAAACCGAACAACGCCTTGGTTTGCTTCCTTCAAGCGAACGATTTGTCGAAGGATATCTCCACCTACGAGGGTCTGGTGGAGGCCTATCTTGCGTCTGGCAAGCACAAGGAAGCCCTGTGTGCCGCCAAGGAGGCGATTGCGGCGGCACCTCGTGATGCCAGGGCGCTCACACTTGTCGGTCTGGCGCTAGCACGGTCTCCTCCTGCCAACCCATCGGGCCAACAGGCCCAGTCGGAACGAGCCAGGAAGGCTCTGAACAAGGCTCTTGCCGTGGATCAGTCGGCCATGCGTCCTCTGATGGCCCTGGTGGACATCCATGCCGCTGAAGGTGATACCACTGCTGCCGTTCGATTGCTCAATGACGCCATTGAAGGCACGGCGATAGCGGGCTCGCCCTCCAGCGCCGAGGGTGGGCTTGGACAGCTGGGACGGGTTCAGCGCGATGCTCTCTTCTGCCGGCTGGCGCAGATTTACACCGACGCTGATCCTCCCAACTATGCCGAGGCTTTGTTGTGCTACCACAAGGCTCTGTCTGTCCACCCCGGCAATGCGTTGGCGCAGCAGGGAATGGAGCGCCTCGAGGCACTGATGGGAGGGCACGACCCTGACGATTCGATGAATGATAGCCAGGAAAGCAGCTATCAAGCTTGAGTTTCTACATAGTTTCCTGTAGATTCTAGCGTGAGGAATAAATTCACTGAAATATGCCCAATCGAAAGTGCGTGCTATTGTCTGAAGAAGCGTGTTCGAGATTAAAAATCCCTACATGTACATGTAAATCGGCAATCGACAGTCAGGTTGGGTTCGCACTCGGATGCGAACCTTTCCCACGTCATCGCGATCGCATCGTCAGCAACGCAACTGCATCAGTCGAATGGAATGAATCATCATAAAAGGAAAAGCGGCAAGAAGCAGGAGGCCCGACGAGACATAACTTTCAATTTATTTGTGCGTTAACAGCTATGTTTAGACATCTTCTCCTGATCCTACTTTTGCCGCCTGCCGTGGCAGCCTACTCTGCTGGTGATGGCGCAAAGCAGCAACTCGCCGTCACTACAACATCACGTCGACAACTCATCCGCAAGGCGTTCGTTGCCGTTTCGGCTGCCTCGACTGTACCCCTCGTCGGCCCATCTGTGGCATCTGCGGCCGTATATGTTGATCCTGATCGATATGGTGACAAAGAGTTAAAGTTGGCGACTGTCAACCGGCTTCGGCAGACAATTCGCGACGCGTTGCTGAAGGACGCGTCTCTTGCGCCGTGCCTTCTCAAAATAGCTATCTACGATGCAATGACGTACAACGCTTCGACCAACGAGGGTGGTCCGAATGGAAGCGTTATAGACATGATCTTTTCCAAAGATTCGCCTCCTTCGCTGGCAGAGTTGCGGCCGGCCGCAGAGGCACTGGTGGCTATGTACAACAAGGTGAAGAGAACGACGGAAACGACTCTCGCTGATCTCATTGCCTTTGGCGGCAGTGAGGCAATTGAAAGCTTTGGTGGTCCGAAATCGGTGGTACAGCTGGGAAAATTGGACCCGTCTAAAGGCGCACCGCTTCTCGGAAACGATCAGTATCCAGATCTATTTAGTCCTCGACGAAGTGGACAAGATATTGTGGCACAATTCGCATCGGCTGGGCTGAACGAGAGAGATATCGCGCTTCTATTTGGGGCAATAGGAGCCATGGAACGTGTATTGGAAATGAGAGTACAGGAAGAGGAGGAGGAAGAAGAGGAGAATGAGATGGGAGATAAAGCCGTTTTCATCCCAAGTAGTTTCGGAGCACCAAGTGAAATTTACGGCGAGAGCATCGGGAAGATGGACGAGGCCATATTTGTTGAAGCAATGGCGGATATCAAGAACAAGAGAACTCCAAAGTTTACTGCATTTGGGGATGAAGGAGTGGGGAAATGGGTTGCGAAGTATTCCGATAAGAAAGGTGGCTTCCTCAGAGATTTACCATCGGCATATGGCCGGCTGACCTCGCTTGGAACGACCTACACTGGGGGCAAAATTGATGCGTTGCTAGGCACTACGGATGAATGAGAAAGCAAAGATGGGTGATGCATTGCTCGGCACGGATAAATAACAACGTAAAATGGGTGCTAAGTCTACTTTTATTGATTATTCTTTGTCGCTACTTTGCCAGGAACCTTCATCCTATATTGCGATTGGTCTGTTGTGTGAGGAAGACCTGGACAAGGGATGCCATCTCCATCTCGATCCAACTTGGCAACATCGCCATAGTATGGGTAGAAAGTTTCATAGTACCTCAAGCTCTGCTCATATGTCTCAAAATCAGAGCACCCCTTTGCATCACCAGGATTCCTTGGTTTCTCTTTTAAACCATCATTTCTCTTTACAATGACTTGCTTCCCACCATCGTCTCCGTATTTTGTTTCAACTGTAAAATCAAGAGGTTCAAATTGATCGTCCAATGATATCGGGTCAATTTCTACTTCATCGCATCGAGCGTACAACCCCAGTCCCCTTTCCTTGGCATCTGTTTGCATGCGATGTAAGTCTTCCGAAATCCCCGGCAATAATCGCTCAGAAATATTTATACCACGTGCCGAAGGCTTGGCAAATCCAGACCTAACCAGCTCGGCATTGACCAGTAATGGCCCCTCATTCTTCTGTTGAACAATGACGAGCGCCTCCCTTGGTCTGCCATTTGTGTTGCCACTTCTCGCCTCGTCGACAAATCGAATTCCCACTTTTGTACCAGCCGGTAGAAACTTCCTTATTTTGGATGACGGTGATTTCGACATACAGTCGGGGAAGGCATCGTTCTTCTTATTGCCGGATGGCGTTTTCGCCAATGCCGTGGTCACGAGACCATTCTTTTGTAGCTTCACTGTATTTGCATCGAGGACTCGCACCACTTCGTCCTTCTCAGCTTTAATCGTCGACAATGACGACTCCCAATTTGTTGATGCGAGAAGCGATGATGAAGAGAATCCAACTGTGTTCGAGTTTGCTAATCCCACCAGCAAATTCGACGATTGTGCTACAAGTGGTGGCGGTGACGTTACGAGCACGTGGTGGCGTATCTCGTGCGCCGTGCTCACTGGAAATGCCGGCGCCAGAGCAACGCAGGGTACTGCGCCCAGCAACTGCGCGTAAAGCAGAGACACGGACATGGCAGCGCCCATTCGCAACTCGATCAGAGATCTCGTCCTTTGCTGCCTCAGCCAAGGCTGACAAACTGATGCTCCTCCCGGCTTTCGTGAAAAATGACGCGCATGCATGCAGTACCGCGGTACTCGTACGTACTACCTAGGTAAGGTACGTACTAGAGTACCTACGTAGCTAGAGGTACACGTACACGTACGTACGGTACGTAGCCCAGCGAGACGCGACGAGACAGGGTTCACACCCGTACCCAAAAAGTCTTTTATGCGATGCGGCAATTAGATCTACGTAGCTAGCTACTAGATGCCGCCATCTCATCTTTCTCAGTCTGCTCGAAATCTGCACATGGAACAACATCGATTCATGGCAATGAAAAAAAGAA
>Ga0115006_10001621_pt1 | contig 14214 bp, 10 predicted proteins | sample ArcOceMetagenome_3_FD_88943 | JGI IMG/M metagenome (GOLD analysis project Ga0115006, IMG submission 88943) | Marine eukaryotic phytoplankton communities from Arctic Ocean - Arctic Ocean- Svalbard ARC20M Metagenome | ecosystem: Environmental > Aquatic > Marine > Oceanic | place: Arctic Ocean...
TCAAGACTGGGTTTCTCCGGAGGTGGACGCAATGCAGTGGTCAAAGCGAATCAAAAGCTCGAGCACGGGCGACGGTGTGTCTATGGACGGCGACTTTGAGATTTGGCATGCGCATATGCGTGCCCTGTGGCAGCGACAGGCAGTGACGCGGGAAGAAAAACGGCAGGCAGCCTTTCGCACACCACGGCAGCGCCAGCATGACTCTGCCTTGGAAGAGAGGGCGCAGAAGCTAGATGAAGCTCGCACGTCTCGAGTGGCCGGCAAGCTGAAAGCTGCCATGAGCGCTGCCAAGGGGGTGGGCGGCAGCTTCAGCCTGAGTGATCAGGGTCGCGATGCTGCTACTGCTGTTGGTCAAAGGCTGGCGGGATCGCTGCCTGTGACCTGGACAGTCTCGATGATGCGCGATGACGCCACAAGCACTCTGCGCGTGCTGTACCGACCGCCGAAAGCTCCTGATCAGCAGCCCGTCCCTCCTGCGCAGGCTGTTGCACATGCAACACATTTGAAAGACGGAGAAAGGACCACGTCCCAAGATGCAGGCAATGCAGCACAGCCTGAAGCGTCGTTTGCCTGCCCCGCAGCCTCGCCAGCAGCTGCCGGCTCGCAGCCTGCCGTCGTGACGTTAAATTCTGTGACGCAGGTTCAGAAATACCTGAGCGACGAGTATGCAAGGCAGCCTTCTGGTGCCGAGAAGAGGGTTTTGGCGCGTTCGTTCCTCGGGATTGAAAGCATGCTGCACCACGAGATTGCTGAGAGGCGAACAGCTGCTCTTCAAGCTGAAAAGGCACGCAACCAAGCTGAAAAGGCACGCAACAAAGCTGCAGCTTCTGCTAGGCCGCAGCACAAAGTGGACGAGGCACTCATCGATGAAACACGAGAATGTTTGATGATGCTCGAAAAAAGGAAGATGGAATTTGAGAAGCAGTTGAAGGAGGCGGAGGACTGGAGAGCATGCCTCTTACAGAGCAATGCCCAGCTCAAGCAGGCGGTGCGATGCGTCCAGCCGACCAAGACGGTCATTTCTGTTCCAGGTATTCAGTCCTCGCATTGTCCAGCCCCGCCATACTCGCGCACAGTGGTGGATCAACGCTCCGGGCGAGTTTTCACTGAGTATCCGATGGACAAGAAAGGGATGCCAGTGCGGAGTGCGCTTGGCACCTTTCGTCGCGCCGCTCGTGCCCTCGACCGCAAGCATGCGCAAGCGCACAGTGGTGAGGCAAGCTGTCAGCGCTGGACGCGTCTCAAGCTTTCGTGCACCGAGGAGAGAGCATCTGAGAACCGTGGGCGTCAACGCCTGGGTATTAGTGAACAGGCGCGCTGGAAGCCTCGGTTCGGTCGCTTTTGGTGGGAGGCCTCGTTGCGCCAGCGCGCGCTCTCAAAGCCAGCCGTCGTGAATCCTAACCGCCCCCGCCTCGATCACCAGGACTCTGGCACAGAGACCGACATTGAGAGTGAGAATGAGGATGCAAGGCCCGAGAAGTTGAACGACCTGCCCAGGGACGCGCTGCCAAAGACTCCCCTGGAATACGTCGGGCAACGCGTGCAGCGATGCTCTCTCGATGCTCAAGGCCGCCCTGTCGCGGCGGCCATCGCTGTCGTTGTTGCCTACCTTCCAGCGGCTCAGACGGGCTTCATAAGCAGCCAGACGGGCTTGCCGTCTGGGCTGTGGCGTATCAAATTCCACGACAGTGCTCTCGGCGAAGAGGAGCTAGAGCATGACGAGCTCGTCGACGCCTATCTTGCGTACCGCAGCGTGTCCAGTCTTGCTACGCTGCAGTCCGATGCTGACCGATTCCTGCGCAAGATTAACGCCCCGTGGCGCGTGAGCGGCCATCCACTCATTGGACGATTAGTGAGGCGTGGCATTGTAGACAGGCACTCGCAGCACACTGCCGCGGGCAGGCTTGCAGGGTTTGTGGATGGGACCATCCGCGCTTGGCTGCCTCCCGAAGCTTCAAATTATTTTCCACATTGCGCTTCTGACCCCCAAGCTCTGTTCCGAGTTGTATACCATTGCAAGGAGATTGGGATGGAAGATTTGAATCTGGAGGAGGTGCAAGAGTCTATTGCCGCATACGTTCCTTGCAATGCTCCAGCACGGAGCGACGAGTGGCTGCCGTATGGCAATGCCTATGTTGGGAAGCGCATCCGGCGCAGTGTGATGGATCCGGGCGGTCGCATGTCTGCTGTCGACGGCATGGTGCGCGGCTGGCTTCCTGCTGAACTCTCCAACTTTGTGAGCGAGCAGACCGGGCGCCCAGCAGCATTGTGGCGTGTGGTCTACGACCATGTCGGCATTGGCCAGGAGGATCTCGAGGATTTCGAAGTAGAAGAAGCTGTGCAAGTCTATCAGAACGAGGTCCTGCTGACGTCTGCCCATCCCGCCCCCCAGGGCGCTGGAGCAGCACAACCAAATGCTGGTGCTGGAGAACTAGCAAGTGCCCCCCTCGGAGAAGCAACAATGACCAAAGGAATAGGTGCAGGTGCCTATGATGAATGGTGGACCAGCGGCAACGCGTTTGTTGGCCGCCGTGTGCGACGGTTCATCTTGAATGAGCTTGGGCAAATGGTCAACACAGCCGACGCCGTCATCCGTGGCTGGCTTCCCTCTCAGGTATCAAACTTCGTGGACGAGCGCACGGGTGAAATGGCTCCCCTGTGGCGCATTCGCTACGATGATACGCGCATTGGAGAGGAAGATCTTGAGCTGTCTGAAGTCGAGGAGGCCATCGAGCTATACGGCAAAGACACGAAAGCCCCCTCGCACCACTCCCCTCAGACGTCTGACCCGTCGGCACCGCAGCAGCCGCCGTCACAGCAGCACGTGCTGCCGCACCAGCCGTCTCAGCAGCTCTCCCAGCCCCAGCCCAAGCCCCTTCCTCAGGCCCAGCCCACGATCAAGTCTGCACCAGAGCAGCAGCCGCAGCAGCCGGCAAAGATGCCGCAAGCAGACAAGCCGCAAACCGACAACGTGCACGACGCGTCAGGAGGAGACGAATGGCTGAAACAGGGGCATGCTTTCATCGGTAAGCGAGTGCGTCGAAGAATCCTGGATGCAGAGCAGGCCGGACACACTGCGGCATCGGATGTCGACGGGACCGTTGTCGGATGGCTCCCAGCGCATATGTCAAACTATTTCAAGGACGATGATCCAGGCCAGCCCGCTGCCTTGTGGCGCGTGCAATATGATGATCCCGCCATCGGGCAGGAAGATTTGGAGGAGAGCGAGGTGACGGATGCGGCTGCGATGTTCTCAGCCCATGCGCGTCCGTCTCGCTCGGAAAGCCTGCCCATAAAGGAAAAGCAAGCACAACCGAATGCTGTCACGACCCCGCAAGAGAGGTCACCCAAAAAAAATCAGCAGCACGTGTGGCGCAGCGAGGGCAACGCGCTCATCGGCAAGCGCGTCCGGCGATCGTACCTCGACGGCGAACAAAAGCTAGCTCGCTTTGTGCACGGTACCGTCAAGTCCTGGGTCAGCGCTGACCACAGTGACTATATCTCGGAAAGTACAGGGCAGGCTGCTCCCTTGTGGCTCGTGGTGTACGACGATGAAGGTATTGGCGAAGAAGAGCTCGAGGCGGCTGAGGTCGAGGAAGGGATGCTGGCATATGAAAGGCAGTTTGGCGGAGAGAGGGAATGCGAATCAGGCAGCAGTGGAGGTGGGGCTGATGCAAGCCAGATGCATGCACGCGCTGGGCCGGTGCATGGACCTGGAGGTGCTTCTAGCACCGGTGACGGTGCGCGTGCACAAGACGCTTCTTGTCGAGGCGCTACCGAGCTGCCTCATGACGAGTGGATGACCACTGGCAGCAAATACTTGAGGCAGCGCGTGCGCAGATCTGTGAGTGTGGTTGCCACGGCTGCGGAGCCCGAGGCCTTTGTCATGCTCGACGGCACCATCACGGGATGGCTCCCGGCTGAGAAGTCGAACTTTTTCAAAGACCCAGAAACAGAACTTGAGCCAGCGGCACTCTGGCGCTGCAGTTTCGATGATTTGCGTGCAGGCGAGGCAGATCTCGAAGAAGAGGAGGTGCTGCACGGCATGCGCGAGTACGAAACAAACCAGAAGCGGGGCCGGGGCACGGGTGGCAGAGGCGAGGTACGTGGTCAAGGCGAGGCGCGTGGTCAAGGCGAGTCACGTGGTCAGCCACGTGGTCAGGCTCGTCGTGCACGAGGCGGCCGCTCCGCCGGTGCTGCTGGCGCCGGGCGCGCCCTCGGGCCCAAGTCAGGGAGTGTTGGCAGGGATGCTGTTGCAGAAAACTCTGGTCAGGACCATGCATGGCTGCAAACCGGGAGCGAACATCTGTGCAAGAACGTTCGTGCGCACGGTGCTGTGGGTCAAGTTACTGCGTGGCGTGCGCCTGACAGCTCCCCGCCGTCTGCTGGTTTGCTGCCTCTTTTGCTCGCTTTTGCCTGCTGCATTCACGCGTGTGAGCATACGTGATAATTGCAGTGAGCATGCGTGATTCTTGCATACCGGCCACCCCCTCGTCCTTTGACGCAGATTGCAGAGGGAAAGGCAATCCTTTTGCCGAAAGACATGTCTTTTGACGAAAGACATGTCTTCTTCTGCCGAAAGCCAATCCTTTATTCTTGTGCCGAACGCCAATCCTTTAATCCTTTGCCCTGTCCTTGCCCGCAGTGATCCTTTGCCCTGCGCTGCCCCAGCTGTCCTGCATCCGGCTGTCCGTGTGTGCGTAAGAGTGCGTTGTGGGCAAGGGTTGCAGGCCCAAAGTTAGAGGGCCTGGGCACCTCAGGCGAGGGCCTCCTGACGGTGATGCGCGCAGACGCAGGCCCGCATCATCATCTGCCGCCGCTGTGGCGTGTGCAATACCACTCAGAGCCTTTGGTTGAAGAAGTGCTGTCGGAGGAGAAGCTCTTGAAGGGGATGCGGGAGTATGCTGTGTGGAAAGACGCTGAGCTCCTCCGCCTCCGCCAGGACCAGTGGCTTTTGTCCGGTTTAGGGTTTAGGAATTAGCGTTAGCGTTAGGTTTAGGGGTTAGGGTTAGGGTTTAGGGTTTAGACGCGAGGACCAGTTGCTTTTGTTCCTGATCCCTGCGCCGACCCTATGCTGTCAATGTTCAGACCTTGCCTTATGTGCTCAATGTTCAGACCTTGCCTGCGCTCCTGCACTGCCCCACGCGTTTCCGCCTTGGTGCCGCACTTGGTGTAGCACTTGGTGTAGCACTTGGTGTATGTAGCACCGGGTTTAGCACTGCGTTTAGCTCTGGGTTTAGCACTGCGTTTCGCACTTGGGCGCTGCATCCCTCGCCTACACTATCGCCTACTGACCCTGTGGAGCTGGCCCCGGGGCACAGGGTCAGTAGGCGATAGTGTAGTCGTGTGCTCGTGTGTGTGTACGTGTATGCATGTGTATGCATGTGTGTACGTGCATGCAAGTGCCAGCAGAGACACATGCAAGTGTCAGCAGAGATATGTCGCACTGCGTCGGGTGTTGCACTTGTGCGCTCATGCCCACAGCGTTGAATGGCAAAGGGCTTGCGCGTTTTGCAGACTTGCCTGCGGTTCTTGGTGCATGAGCACACGCGTTTAATGCTCAAGCAACACTCAAGTGCTCAAGGATTCGGTGCCTTTGGCGCTCCTCTGACGCCTGTTATACAACATTTGGCGCCTGTCATGCAACAGAGATGTGCCGCCTGCCATGCATCATAACGCACGCGCGCGCACACACACACTCTCTCACTAGGGAGCGAGTATCTGGAGCAGCGAGTACGCAAGGCGGTGCCGAACACGGAGGGGCAGCTCGTCTTGTTGAACGCCACCGTCTTTGGATGGCTGCCTGCAGAGAAGTCCAACTACTTCGTCGATGATGCTTGCACCATCCCCGCCGCACTCTGGCGTGCAGGTGTGTGTGTGTTTGCTCAGTGTTTGCCCCTCACCTTTGGCCCCGGGGCACAGGGTCAGTAGGCCCCGGGGCACAGGGTCAGTAGGCGATAGTGTAGGCGATGGTGTAGGCAAGGGTGTCGCATTCTTGCATGCTGGCATGCAATCATCAATCTGCACCTGACTGCAGTGTGCAAGGGCACGGCGCTGCTGTTCGAGGTTTTAGGACCGGCTGTTCTAGGGTCTTGGACCAGGGTTTAGGACCAGGCTTTTCTAGGGTCTAGGGCCTGGGGCTCGCGTCTATGGTCTAGGGCCAGAACCTGAAACTTGCTTGCGCTCATGTGCATGGTGGCCAATGGGCGGTTGCTCGGTTGTGACATATGGGCGGTTGCTCGGTTGTGACATGTGACAACGTGCCTGTTGCCATGTGACAACGAGCCTGTTGACATGTAACAACGTGCCTGTTGCACGGCTCCCTTGTATCAGTGTACGACGACGAGCGAGTGGGTGGCGAAGATCTTGAACACCACGAGCTCGTCGAGGGCTTGGCGCAGTTTAGACGCTGGCTTCTTGCCCAGACCTCCGCCTTGCAAGGTGCTCGTGTCTTGCTCGTGTTCACGTGCCCTTGTCCTTTGTTCGTGGCCTAGGCCTTTGTTGTGGGCACTCGGCAGGCCCCTGCGACCCTTTGACTCTTTGTCAGAGGGCCTTTGCTTTCGACCGCTGTGTATAGTGCCACCAAACGTGTGCAAAGTATGCGTCATGCTTGCCGTGCCGTCTGTGTCAACGCAAGGTGTGCATGTGTATCGAAACGGCAACGTGTGCTCACTGCGCACGACACTGCACGGCACTGCACGGCAGGCGGCGCCTCGTCACAAGCGTCGCCTGCCTCAAAAAGGCGGCCACGCAAGAGTGTCCGGCAGGACGGGCAGAAGCAAGAGAGCAAGGAAGGCGAGAGCAAGGAAGGCGAGAGCAGGGCAACCAAGCCCCGGGTAGCGGAGCTTCGCGGCAAGAAGACCGTCGCGGGCAAGGTCCTTTGCGTTTGCGTTTAGCGTTTAGGGTTAAGAGGCTTGCGGGCACGGTCCTTTCTCCCTCTCTCGCACGGTCCTTTCTCCCTCGCTCCCTCCCTCTCCCCTCCTTGCTAGGCGCGCATGACCGGCACTGAGCGCTATCGCGATGTGCTCGTGCTGTGAGCCAGCATCAAATCCTCTGATGGCATCCACCTCGCCTCACGCGCTCTCTGCTCCCTCGCCTACATTATCGCCTACTGACCCTGTGCCCCGGGGGTGCTGTGGCCGTGCCCTGCTTGTGGTGCTGCCTCCTACCTGCTCCCTCCTACCTGCTCCCTCCCTTGCTTTCTTGCTGCCCTGCCCTGCTCGCTCCCTCGCTCGCTGCGTCGTGCAAGCAGGTGCTGTACTTGGTGCACTGGAAAGGAACAAGCTCTGGTGAGGACACGTGGGAGGAAGCCGCAGCGCTGGGCCAGGATGAGTGGCTTGTGAGTGAATGGGAACACGACCAGCTGTCGGCCGCCCAGCAGCCCGCTCCGCACCAGACCGCTCCGTCAGCCTTGCCTCCGGCGCAGCACGACAAGCAAGACAAACACGACATGCAGGGCAAGGAGGACACGCACGACACGCATCACACGCATGGCAAGCCAGAGGGCCGCGAGTCTGTGCCGTCCGACAACGAGGAGTGGCACGTGCAAGGGCACGATTGGTAAATAGCTCTTGCCCCTTGTGGTTTGTGTGTTAGCAGCTGCGCCCATTGCCTTTTTGTGACGCCGTGAGCCGTCGTTGGCATGGCGCGCATGCCTCGGTGCCGCGCTCCCCTGCTTCCTCGCAGGCTTGGTGCCCAGGTGCGGATCATGGTGCCCAAGGACGTCGGTGGGGAGGCGCCCATGTTGGCTACGGTGCTCCCCCGCCATTCCATGTCCTGCGCGCACTGGTCGCATTCGCGACACACTGCAACTGCGTGTGTGCGGGCGAGAATTTGAGCGCCCCGAGCTCGCGCATGCACTGCAGGTGGTGGGATGGCTTCCAGCCGACGAATCCAACTTTTTTGATGACAATGGCGACGCAGCAGCGTTGTGGTGCGTGTCCGGCTCCCGAATCCTCCAAAACATGAAATCATGCGGATTGTCAGCGTCGCGTTGGCACGAGTCGTCTAGCCCCACGGCGGCGGGCGCCCTCGGCGGCGACGCCGGCTCCGCCGGCGGCGCCGCCGGGGGGGTCCGCCACGAATCCTCCAAAACACGCCGCGTGAGTGTAGTTGCTACGAACAACTACACTCACGCGTGTCACGCATGATTTGATATTTTGGAGGATTCGCTCCTGCCATCCCCTTTTCTTAAGCTTATGCTCCCCGATGTGCAGGCGCGTGAGGTTTGATGCTGCGAATGTCGGGTACGGAGATCTAGAGGCGCACCAAGTTGCTGACGGCATCAAAGCTTTCAAGGAAGAGTCGTCTACGACAGCGCGGGATTCTTCGACCTTGGGCAAAAGGGGGAGGAAGATGGAGGTGGTCACGGGGAGGCATGCCAGCAAGGCCGACGCACGCGAAGCGAGCCCCGAGGCGGTGGATACGCACGGCAAAGCGAGGCGATCAGAACACCATCGCCATCGCCATCCTGCCAGCGCCTCTGGCGCCTCCGCGTCCCATGGCGGTCAGGCCATCAGCAAGGCCACGGGTGGCGTGAGTGATGGTGCGAGCACTGGCACAAGCCCAAGCCCCCATCCCGTCAGCCCTGGCCGCAAACACGCGCGTCCGCAAAATGCAAGCGCGGCCGGAGAGGGGTCGGATGCGGCCGCAGACGGCGGACGAGGCAAACGCGTGCGTCGGCCCAAGAAGCGTTTCGGCCAACAAGATGCGTCAGACTGAGCTGCTAGATCTAGCAGCCTCTCTCGGCCAAGCGCGCCTGGGCGACAGAGGAGAACACACGTGAAGGTCCCGTGCCGGTGCCAGCGTGCCAGGCACGGACCGTTGGACCCACTTTGACTGACTACCAGTCAGAGGTGTGTTCTTTTAAGTTTGCGGCACCCGAATAAAACACTGCCGCAGCTCGCCTGGTTTGGCAAACGCGCTTGCGCCCCGCAGCTCCTCGGGATTGTCCGCAGCCAGGTTTGCCGCGTGACAGGCGCCGTCACGCGTCGCGTGCGGCGCGCGACAGCGAGGTGCATGCAAACGGCCCTCGCCACGGCATCGCCGGACGCGCCCCTGGACGTTTCTTGGCGCGACACGCACCGTTCTTGAGATAACAAGCGCCTTGGCCGTCACGCTTGTCATTCATAACTCGCCCTCATACACCAATTGATCCTTGGCATGAATCGTCCCCTTCCCACATCTTTTGCTAATTTCCCACTCTCCGCTGTGCACCTCAGCCTTTGCAACCCGGTACGGGATAAGTGTCGTGTTAAAGCTACACGGTGGAGCACCAGCGGAACGCTCGACACGCGTGTCGCTCAAAGGCACGCGACACGCGTGTTGTGTTTCGCTGTATCACGTTAAACCCTCAGTCATTAGCAAGCGTGCTTGCGCTTGACCAACCCCGCTCCGCCTCGGGACGGCCAGAGGTTGTCACGCCCTGCGTGACAGCGATATCACGCACCCCGCGTGACAGCATGCTGTCATGCGCCGCGCGTGATATTTCTGTCACGCAGGGCGCCCAGGGTGCGTGCGGGCTTGCCTGCGGGCGGTTGCCTGCGAGCCAAACCCAGGTCTGGGTGACCGCTATCGAACCCAAAACGCCAGGGTGGGAGACGAGCTGTCCCACCAGCCTGAGCCCATCAGGGGATCTGGCGCCCGAAGTTCACAAGCCTTGAAGCTCCCGGCCCCGGCTCCCGGCCCCCGGGAGAACGAATTTCATCGGAGGGCCACAGAGAGCCACAGCTGAGATTTGAAGCTCAGATACAATTTCAGGCACCGAAAAGCAAGCCTGTGGTAATTTACCACAGGGGAGCCAAGAGGGGAGCCTTGCTATTTTTTGGCAGGAGCAGGGAACGGACGCATCGAGCGCGTCGAGGGGCGTGTCCGGTGAAATTTGTGGGAGGGTTTTTGGAGGTCGGAAGGGAAACGACCGCACGGCGGGTGATGGCGGGGCCCGGCACCGAACCTCACGGACAGCCGCCGATGCCCCCGGACGGCCCCGCGCGGGCTGCGCGGCGGCTGCCGCGCGGAGCGGACAGCGCCGGCGTTACGCTCCCCAGCGACGCGCGCGTTGCACGGGGACGCGAGCGCCACGGAAGGTCTGCGGGGCGGTCTGCGGGGCGGCGGTCGGTGGGCATGGTGTTTGCGATCTGCGCCAGCATGTTCCTCAGTCAAGCAGGGCCGGCCGTGGGCGTGGACCTCATGCGCATGTTCCGCGCGCGGGGCCTCTCGGTGAGTGCACATCCAGCGCGCGCGCAACGCGGGCGGGCGCTGCCGGCTGCGTTCGAGACGAGTTGAGGCCTTTTGGATCCGCTCCCGACTGCTTGCGCACCGACAGTCTCCCCCGCTGACACTAGGGTGCGCAGCACGACCACTGCGTCAAGTGCTCACAAGAAACAGCCGAATTCGTCGCCGCAACCGCGCGGGCCGTTGCGTGCACTACCAGGGGCGCCGTCGATCCCGACGACGGCGTGTGCACGCACGACCCGCAGTGCAACCAGATTTACGAGCAGGTCTCCTGGTCCTCCACGGTGCTGTCTGCATGGGGCGCGCTCGCGTGAATGCGCTTACTCCCTGGACTCCGCTCTCCCGCGCACGGACACGCGCTGTCCGCGCCCGACCCCACCACTCCTCGGCCCTCTCTCTGTGCGTGTCTGTGTGGCAGGAGCGATTGCGAGGAGGGCGTGACTTCTCGCCAAGAGAGCTCTCGTCAGCTGTCAACTGGGCGCAGTCAGCCCTCCGTGGCATCGAGCAACTGTCCAAGGCGGAGGCTCCCGCTGAACTCTCGCTGTCGCAGGCATTCTTTCTCGCCCACCCCCCCTCGTGCATGGGCTTGTGCGCGTGTGCGCGAGCGCCTTACCACGGCCAAAGGCAGCGGCGCATGTTTGCGCGTCGATTCTCATATTGTAGTGACATCTGCGTCGATTCTCATGTCGTACTGCAATCCTGTGTAGATTACAGCTCAGTGCATGTGTTTCTCGTTAGTGCTTCTATTCTCGTTAATACCCGTTCTCGAGAAAGGGCGCGTGGTCTTTCTGTGAAAACGCAGGCGTGAGAGTATGCGCGTGCAACAAAGCACGCTTCACGTACTTGCTGAGTGCGCGCACTAACATTCGAGCACGCGTGCCACTGGGCATCTTGGTGCATATCACTGCGCACAGGCCGACGACATGTCTCCTGCATCGCTTGCATCTTCCGTCGAGTGGGCACAGTCGGCGCTGATGGAAATTGAGCACCTTGCCGCTACTGAGGCCAAAGTTCTGGACAAACAAGCCTACACCAACCCCGCAGTGTGCGACACGACTGACGGCCCTGACCAGCACAACTCCGCAACCGACACTTCGGACGCTTGCGACGCTACCGACGCATATTCACAGCCAGCCCTTTCGGTTTCAGATATTTTAGAAATTCAGCGCCTGCGAGAAATGGAGGGACTGCAGGGCGGGGAGCAGGACTCCAGTGACGCGTTCGCGCTCGAGTCGGCGGCGCCGTCGCTGCGGGAGGCGCAAGGGGTGGCAGCATGCGAGGCGGGGAGAAGGAAAGTCGGCGTGGAGGAAGAGGTGCTGCTGTCGTTGCAAGGCGCGCAGCAGGCGTTGTGCTCGCAGCTCCAGCACTTGCGCTCATGCCTCAAAAAGAAGTGCGAGATGATGCAATCTTACCAAAACAAGCTAGCGCCGCACAAGGGCTTACAAGGCATCTCACAACAGCTCATCTCCTCCCTCGAGACCATGCAGGCTAAGCTCAAACGCCAGGTCTCTCTTCTGTCTCTCTTCATTCTCTTTTCAGTCTCTCTTTATTCTCTTTTCAGTCGTATTTCAGTCGCTCTCCAGTCTCTTGTTCATCTCTCTCGCACTGCTCCCCGGGCACACCGCCAGAGAAAGATCAGCAGCGAGAGGAGCACGCACGGGCACGCTTGTCGCGCTGTCTCGTAGCGCATCCGCGCGGCATTTTCGCACCACGTGTCGTGTGGCGGGCGTTGCTCTGCAAGGAGTGAGCATGCAGTTGTCTGAAACGCAAACGCAAAACCAGATGCACAAGCTGCACTTGCGGCTGGTAAAACACAACAGGGCTCTTCGCGCGCTGTTGCCCAAGGTCGCTTCCGACACTCAGGTCTCCGATTGCGTGGGGCAGTGTCATGGGGACCCTACTTTCACAGCTCAATTTCCATAGCTGAAATTCCGAGCCCCAGTCCTTTAACGCGCCCCCTAAACGTTGAACCCTGAACTTGACCATACACCCTAAACTCTAAACCATTCAGGTGGCTCTTCAGGATGTTCACCGGGCGCTGCAGGCGCAAGTGGATTATTTCCAACAACGACTGATGCATGCAATCGGTAACTCGTCAGGCTCTCCCCCCGTGCCGTCTGTTCCATGCGTTTATGCTATTGCTCCACATCCCGCAACCCTCAACCTAAACCTTCAACCCTCAACTCTGTTTCACGCACACATGCACTCCCGCAATTGTATCGTGCGTGTGAGCGTATGCGTGAGCGTGTACGCGCCCTCTCTTGCCTCGACCTGTGTTGAAGAGTTCATGCTGCGGTCTCTGTCGCGACGCCATCCCTCACTCTCGTGATGGCGTTTCTGCAAGGTGCGTAAGGTGTTGGCATCATACAACCCCTCTCATGCAAACCCTCTCGACCACCTGTTTTTCTCTTTGACAGTGCCAAGGGCGGCAAAGGAAATCAGAGCACATGTCGAAGCTCACAGGCTCGACAACGCGGGAGCGGCGGGTGAGCGCTCATGCAGGAGACTGGAGGAGGCTGCTCCTGGGAATGCAGGAACTGAGCACAGGTCATCGCAAGAGGGCGGCGGTGCGACAGGCGGAAAGGCGCATGCTGTCGCCGAGAATGACAGCGCGGCACGGCAGCTCAAGGAAGAGTTTGGCGTGCAAGATGCGGTGGTGGCCTTCGCTCTTGCGGACAGCGGCCACGATCTCGCCAAAGCCCGCACGCTCCTGCGCCAAATATTACCTCCGGACTACCTTGCTACCGATGCCGAGCATGCAGGCCAGCATGGCGGGGATAGCGCACCAGGTTCTCCGGCACCAGGGCACACCATGTGCGAACTGGGTAAGCGCATTGAGGATCTCTCCGCTCATGAGGTCGCAGAGCTTGTTCTAAGCTATGGCGGCTCCAAAGAGGTGGCTGAGGGCATTGTGCAATCCAACCTTGACGGCACTGAACTCTCCAGGTCACCCTCCACACCTTGCGCCCCTCCCTCTCTCGCCTACGTGTGCGTATGCGTGTGTGCGTGTGTGTCGATGCATAGGTGTGCGTGTGTGTCGAGGCATAGATACCACGCGTGCATACAGGGTGAGCGACAAATGTGAAAGAACTAGCGCGCGAGTGTTTGCTGAAAGCGCGCTCCCTGCACCCCTCTTCCTCTTCAGGTTCCCGAAGCTGTACAACCTGGTAGCGGGCGTGGCATGTTTCTACCACGGCCGCATAGGCTGCAAACTCAACATTTGAAGCCTCGAAAATCTTGGCCCAGCCAAAAGCTTGGCTAAGCGGGCCGCGAGCGCCCTTTTGGCTTGGCTAAGCGGGCCGCAAGCGCCCATTGCCACGGCATCTTCAGTCTGTCTGCCCCGCGCCCTGGCTGTGCATGGGCTTCTGTGACGGGGCTATTTTTTGTCTCCTGTGTCTATCCTCAACTCTCGTGTCTATGCTTGTCTATCCCCAACTCTCGTGCCTATGCGTGCCTCTTGTCTCTCGTGTCTATGCTTGCCTCTTGTCACGTCACACTGTGTCCTCATCTCTCTTCTGGCATCAAGTCACATGTCTATCCTCACCATCTCTCTATAGCTTTGTTTTTGGCATAGTAGTCACTTAGTCACACTGAACAAACTCAATCGCTTTCGCCACACATGTTAGATCCATCCCGCCCTGTTCCTGTAGCTTCACTTGACCGCATCTTAGTCTGTACAATGATTAGGCCTCCACACACCAGGGCACACGGCAATTAAATGTCTACTCTTGATTTGGTTTCGCAGCATTCTAAACAATAAAACGACGCTATGAACGTCCGGGGGGGGGGGACGGCGAGGGCTCCCGTGTCTAGCACCACAGCCCAGAGTCCTTGATCAGAGTCCTTGACAGAATCGAGGCGTCATGTGTCCGGGCATGCAAGCGGGCGTATCTCCAGCAGCTGCGTCTGCACCGACCGCGGATGCGTATCGTTTTCTGGCGCAGGATTGACAAGGACATAGTAACATTGACCATGGTGTGA
>Ga0115006_10001622_pt1 | contig 14212 bp, 25 predicted proteins | sample ArcOceMetagenome_3_FD_88943 | JGI IMG/M metagenome (GOLD analysis project Ga0115006, IMG submission 88943) | Marine eukaryotic phytoplankton communities from Arctic Ocean - Arctic Ocean- Svalbard ARC20M Metagenome | ecosystem: Environmental > Aquatic > Marine > Oceanic | place: Arctic Ocean...
GCAAGCAGGGAGCACGGAAGCGGATGCAGACGAGTATTTTTTGGCGGCGGGGGGCTCGAGTGCAGACGGCTTGCGCTTGGTCCATCGCTTGGTCGGCCTCCTTGCTGGGCATCATGATGTCTCCGAGTACGCACGTGCTCGGTTGAGTCGCAAGCTACTTGAACACGTGCTCTCCCGTCCGTTGGCGCACGTGCTGGCATTCGTGCAACAGTTGCACCTCGAGCGACATGCGCCTGCCGCGCGCCAAGAGCAGACAGAGCAGACAGGAGTGCAGCGAGAGGGGCAGCCAGTAGTGCCAGGGCACGTGTTCGCCTTGCCCGCGTGCGACAGCGGGCGTTTGCGAGGGCAGCGCTGTTCAGACGGGGAAGCGAGTGGCAGAGGCGGAGGAGCAACGAGCACGCAGCAACTCTCGCTAGGGCTGCTCGAGTGGTGGAGCGGCGGGACGGCGCGGGGGTTGGGCGGCTTGCAGCGGGTGGAGGCAGAGGTAGCGGCTCTATGGGGCGACGCCGAGAGCGCTGTGCTGGCCAGTAACACTGTCGCCCATCCACCGCCGCCCTCGCCCCAAGTTTCCCCAGACTCCTCACCTCCCTCCTCCCCGCGACGAGCGCGGCAGCTGCAGCTGGGCGAGCTCTCCGCGCTCCACGCGCCCGCCGATGCCGAGAAACGCCTGCACTTGGACGCTGAGAAGCCCACCAGCATGGCATGGCAGGTTTCGCAAACGTGGCGAAGCGACTTGCTGAGGTCTCGTCTCTTGTTGCGCCCCTTGATGGAACGAGATGCCATTATGGCATATCAGCAGTTGCTTGTGCCGGCGGGCCGTCACAAGGCCAGACTAGACTATCTGTGCGCTTGCTGCGGCTGGGGAGCGCGGGAGAACTCTTCCATTTCAGCTCTTGACAGCCTCTTGTCGTCTCTGTGTGCCCACTCATGCCTGTGCCCGCTTCTCCCTCACCCCTTGCCCGCCCCCCCCCCTGGCATATTGGGCACGGGGTGCGGCAGGTGTGTGGATGGGACAGCCTTGGTGCTCTCGTACACTCTCCCGCGACGGCAGGCACGTGATCCCGACATGGCTTTGCAGCAGGCTTGCATTGAAGCAGGCTTGCTGCTGGCGATGCGGTTCATGCCTCCTCGCACTTGCGCCCGTTGCCTTTGTGTGCCTTCCCTCCTCATCCATGCTTGGACATGTGCATGCGCGTGCGCGCGTTCGTGTGCGTGTATGCGTGTGTGCATTCTGTGTGTGCGCGCGCGAGTGGGTGTGTGGGCAGATGGTGATCGTCGGATCGCACATGCACATGGTAGCGTGTATAGACAAGGACAGCGGCGAGCGTCTCTGGACCTGCCGCCTGCAAGGTCGCGTCGAAGGCCCCGCTGCTGTCAGGTGTCCTCTCTCACACACTGACAGGAACACACACTGCTAGCGACACACACCGACAGCAACGCACACGGACAGGCAACAGCGGGAGAGATGCGCATACCGTGCGCGTTGCCAGACTCTGCGCTTGCCGCCTCATCTCTTCTCTCCTGATTCGAGGGGCATGTGGGGTCCATGGTCCACATGAACCCTAGCCGACGGCCCCTGCGAGAACGGGCGCGAGGCAGTGACGCTGGGTTGACCTGCAGCGCCGGGGGCCGGATCATCATAGTCGGGACCTACGGCAATGTCCTTTACTTGCTCCACGCGGCCTCTGGCGCCGTGCTGCAACGCCTGCTCCTGGACCAGCCTGTCAAAGGCGCCGCGTATGTCGACAAGCTGTCCAACATTATGTGCGTGCATGTGTATGTGGGTGCGTGCGTCTCCTGCCGTGTCTCAGCGCCTTGGTTGTCTGTCGCGTGCGCGTGCGCGTGTGCCGAGGGAGCGGGCGGGCATCTTGTGTGGGTGTGGTGATGGCATGTGGCATGGCATGGTTGTGCGCTTCCCACCTCCTGTCAGTCTTGCTCCATCCCGCCGTGCATGTTCTTATCCTGTGCAGCCTGCACGCAGGTATTTTGGAGGACACGACGGCCAAGTGAGGTGTGATGAGCACGCGCGATGCATGCCACGGGGAGCATGGCAGGAGCTCGCTCCACAGCGCCGCCCCCGCCCCTGTGCGCCGCTCTGCTCGCGTACCCCACGGCCCTGTGCAAGGGCGATGCTTGCGGGGCACGGGTGCTGACCGAGGGAAAGCGGCGGCGCTGGCGCACGCAGGCAGGTCTACCTCTGCCACTCTGCCCTCTATTCGTCTGGCAACGGGAGCGGGGTGCGCGTGGGCGGCGAAGGCGTGGGCGCGCCCATCTACTCTGCTCCTGCTCCTCTCTCGCTTGGCATGCACATGCGTGCAGAAAAGGCCCCCCGTCAGGGCGAGGAGGGGTGCGTTGCGCCTTCTGTTGGCAACCCGCCTGGTCTATCCTCCCAGGAGATCTCTCACGGCGGGCAAGAAGCGCTTGCCTCCTCCTGCGTGGTGGTGGGCTCGACAGCGGGGCGGGTGGTGTGTCTGCAGTTTCCCTGTTGGCCCCATTGGTCGCCGCACCTTGAGCACCAGGAAGTAGCCGCCGGGCAGCTGCCCAGTCCTGGGCGCACTGCACGCGTAGTCTGGTCACGCAACGTCGGCTCTCCCGTCTTTGCACCGGCCTCCGTGTGCCCGGCGGAGTCTACCGTGTTGATTCCGTGTGCGGGTGCGCGCCTTCTGTCTGTGCATGCCCAGACGGGTGAGGAGGTGTGGAGCTTTGCGGCGCGCGGCCCTCTGATGTCAGCGGCGCTTGTGATATCGCCTGTTGCTCTTGATGACACGATGCGCATCATCGTGGGCTGCCACAAGGGCTGGGTGTATTGCGTGGATGCCAAGCACGGCCGCGCGTGCTGGCAGAGGGAGCTCGTGCCCCACTTGCCTGCACCCGTCGCAGGTGTTTATGTGTGAGGGATGAGAGTCTCCACGCCGCGGCCAGCGGCGTGCGCATCACCATCACCATCATCATCACCACCACCACCATGCCGTGCGCATGCTGCAAATTGCTGGGGGCGTCCTCTTGTTCGCGCATGAGCCCTGCAAGTGCGGCATCTTGCGTCTTGCACAGGATCCGCCTGCTTCTTTGAGAGCCACATGGGGCCAAGCGTCTGGGTGAGCAGCAGCAGTGGCGTCGTCGTCGCGCTTGCTGCTACAAGCGGCCAGAGGTAGTGTGGTTGTGCCATACAACTGACAGCCAATGGCGCCTTGCCGTTTCGTCCGTCGCCCTGACACGCGCTGCTCGTGTGTGTGCTCGCAGCCTCGTGGCAATCGATCTTGGCACACGCACCTTCTCGTCGCCGGTCTTTATCCCGGCAGAACAGGGTGCGCACCAGGACGCAGGCACTGACACAAGCTCGCACAAGCGACTGTCTCGGATGCGCTTGGTTGAGGATGCAAGCTGCCTGCGGAGCATGCACGGACAGCTCCTGCTTGGCTGCCGGGACAATCATCTCTACTGCTTCCACATCTGTTGTGGCCCAGCTGGGCCGAGGCCTGTCGCGAGTGCTCCAACTGATGCAACTGAGACAACACAAACCCCATACGTCTCGACAGTCACGTCATCTCCCACAGTGCAACCGTGAGCTCGTGCTGAATTAGGCTGTATTCAATAATAATTCTGCAAACACCTTGTTCTGTGATGGTCGCTGCGAGTCTGCAAGCAACATGATCTGTTCAAGCAACATGATCTGTCTTGCCTCCCTTGCGCCTCCTCCCTCCGCCCCGTCTCGCTGTCCTCCCACCACCGGGCCCACAAGCATGTAGCTCCCCTCCTCTCCTCTTCGAGAAACAGAAGGAGAAACGGCCTTTTACTCGCTCTGAGTCACTCACCTTTCCAACTACTTCAGAGCAGGACCACTGCACCAAACGAAACGGAAAGCTGCGCAAATTCTGGTATGTACTCTACTGTGCTGCGCTCGAGCCTGTGGACAACGGCCTTGCACTAGTGTTGGAGGGTTTGAGCAGGATCGACAGTGTGGTTGCGGAACTGGGGAAGTCTGGGCGCGAGGAGGAGCATGGTTCTCTCTTGCGCACTAAGGGTAACGAGCACGACCAGGAAGCTCTCCAACACCTCGTTGACATTCTCGACCTCGTCGTCCAAGTCTATCAGCGCCGCCCCCGGCCGCAGCTCCAGCAATGCATCTGCGCCCGCAGCAGCAATCACACTTGCACTTCTTCAGACAAGCTGCCGATTCGGCCACGAGACACGCAAGGCAGCGACACACGCGCTGATGCTTGCACGTCTCTCACACTGAGCCAGACGACACAGGTGGAACGAGAGCAATCGCACAAAACACGAGTGCAAAACACGAGTGGCCGACACCTTTGAGCGCGAGGTGGACAGCAGATTGCTCCATGAAGCGGAGCATGACAAGCTCCTGCGCCTTGACGGCAGCATGCACTTGCTCCAGAGCAGCCTCCCGTGACTGAAAGGTTCGCGTGTTCCACACCTTGCCCGTAGTCTTGACGGCCATGCTTGCCTCTTCAGCCGAGCGCGCGTTGCTAGAGAGCGACTGCGCCGCGTCCGCGTGAGCTTGCGCGCGAGCCTGTCTCCGTCGAGTTTGGGTTTAGGTTCAAGCATAGGAGAAGGTATCGCTAGGTATAGGGGTGAGCTTGAGGCAATGGGCGCTTGATGAGGCAAAGAGACTGAAGCAATCGTTATGCAAACAATCGTGCTAATCAGCTTGGGTTAAACAATGAGACGGCATTGGGACCTGCCGCAGCTCACAGAGCTTGGCCAGAATCGCCTCCAGCTCCCTCCATGCTCCATGTCCGCCGCGCGCTCTAGTGACTTTGCGCCAATCCTCCAGCCTGCCCCCCCGCTCCGCTGTGTCAGGTGCGTGTCTTGACCGTACTCGCGCGGGGTACATGCGTGCACACTCGAGCATGCGTACTGTACGTGCATGCAGCTTAGAGTAAAGCAGGGATGATGATGCGGGGTTGATTGTGAGCTACGCAGGCAGTGGCCCTGCTGGCAGGAGCAAGCAGGTGAGAACAGGCAACAGGGAGGCGGCACGCACATGCCCCAATGGCGTCCATGGTCGATGATCTGCTTGTGCCGCAACCAGGCCGCAGCATACTCAGACTCGCTCCGAGCCTTGTCGTCAAACATCTCCTGCTGGCTGCGCACGAAGACGCTGCCTCTCATGCTGGCGCGCTGCTGGATAGGCACGTTGACCACGCTCCAATCCATCATGTCTGTTCCATGCCCTCACACGTGAGCGCAGGTAATCATGAGCGTGGCGTGCGGCAATATGCTGCAGCATGCCTGGAGCATGCAAGCAACTGTGCGGCGTCATAACGCCATGCCTTGCGCGTAGGAAACGCGAGCGCATGAATGTATGCGAGCATAAGCACAACATGACGGCTGGCGCACCAGCCCACTCCTTGAAGTCGAGAACGCCGTCCTGCACATGCCCTGCTAATGTCAGGTGCACAACACAAGCTATCGCCACGGCGCTCGTCAACGATGCGTTCGCCCGCACCGCTACGTGCCAGACCAGCCAATCAAGAACTGTTACTCTCACATACCTTGCAGTTGAAATCGAGGAGGCGCATGGCGGCGCTGATCATACAGTCATTCCAGTAGATGTACTGGTGCTCGCCTGCGCACGTTTGCCGACGTCATCAGCATTCATGCAGCATTCATACAGCATTCATTTAAGATTCAAGCAGCATTCACGCAGCCTTGATGCAGCATTCATACAGCAGTTGCCCTGCAGCTGTGCATGCCAAGAGCCACCAGAAACGGATGCAAGTCATCGCGCAGTCATTGTGCAGTCATGCCCGCACGTGCGCATGCCGCAGGGGCGCCCCTACGCGGCACGCATCACTGTCACAGCCGCATGGCATGGTGTGCAAGCAAGGTTACCTTTCGAGGTGCCCCAACCCAGATCGACCGGGCAGCAGTATTTGACGCACGTCTCCTGGCTACACGTCCACATCTCCTGCGCTCGCTCGACCAGCAGAACGCCAGGATGTCAAGGTGTAACACAAAGGCGTAACACGTTGGTCGTGCTTACACTTACGTTTGGCATGCCAGGACTAGGTTTGTGAGACCTGGAGGTTAAGGCGAAAGATGCCGCGCTTCAGTTCCGCGAAGGAGATTGTGTACGAGGCGTCGGGGTCAAAGAAGATAAAGGCTTCCGCCGCATTCTTGAAAATCATGGCGAGCTTCTTGTGCAGCACGCGAACTGCGCGGTCCAGCTCGCGCATGCTCACCCTGTGGTATTCCGAGTTGCACATGCCAATGGTCACTTCCTTTGTTCCACATGCGTCATATCGTCGCATCATTTCTGCCAGGGGCATCTGCGGCGCGCACGCCAAAGAGACACGCCACAGAGGCATGATGCTATGCTATCCAGACTGTGACTTTACCACACGCGTAAAGCAGCGCGCCCCGCTCCTCCTCGCCAACCTCCTTGCTCACAATCTCCCCTTCCCCCGCGTTCACTAGTGGGCAGGGCAGCGCAGACGGCGCACAAGAACGGGTAAGTATGTGGGAACGGATGGAAACATGCCGCGAGTTGTTGCCGGCATAGCCATTCTGGACGTCCATGACCGTTGCTAGCGCCACGCGTGATCGCATGAGCACCTTCCACCCTTCAAAGATTCTCCTGACATCAAAGCCCATCTGCGCAAGACAGCGGGGCGCGAATGCATGCGTGAGCGAAAGGACTCGTCACCTGCCAGCCTTAGGAGCATGCGGCCTGATATCACAGGTAAATCACAGCATGCGGCCTGCTATCACAGTAAGATCACAGCTTAGTGCTTGCTATTACAGTTAGATCACAGTTTAGTCGCAGCTTGGTCACAGGGGAGGCAACACAAGCGCATACGTAGCACGCACTGACGCCGCCAAGCACGCAGAGGGTGAAGAGCAGAGAGTGAAGACAGGCAGTCACCTGGGACTGGAAAGAGGTCAGCACGCTGCTTTTTGCCATCTTTTGGCGCCAGGCCAGGGAGCCCACCACCAGGCGCCTCTCGCTCATCGGTTTCTTGCCCAAGAACAGCAGCGGCGCATGTGGCTCTGCGGGTGCTGCAGGCAGAGGAGGAGGAGTTGCACTTTGTACTTCACCAAGTCTGTCGACGGGCGTGGGGAGGCCAGGCAGGGCAGCAAGGGATACATGATCTTGGTCACGATGATGGTCATCATCATCATCGCTTTCGTCCCTGCTGGCGTGTCTGCGACGCCGCCGCCGTCGTTTGGCCCCGCTTGCCGAGTTGGTCGCTGGCCGGGACTCAGCTGCGTGCTCGCCCGCCTCTTGCTGCGGCGGCTGCGCCCGCGTGCCTGCCATTGCATCTGTCTCATCAATCGTGTCGCATCCCTGCCTCTCTGTCTCATCAATGGTGTCAGTGTCTATGTGTGTTGTGTCTCATCAATAGTGTCAGTGTCTATGTGTGTTGTGTCTCATCAATAGTGTCAGTGTCTATGTGTGTTGTGTCTCATCAATGGTGTCTCGTCTCTCTTGAATGCCTCGTGTGCTGCACAGGCGGTGCCACGCGCATGCTCATGATATGCAGCCTGTAACGCATCCCTGCACGCACGCCGTCGCACAAGCAAGCAGAGCAAGGGCGGACATCTAAGTACCCTTAGCTGTCAGGCTCGACAGGCTCTCGATGGCGTCGAACTTCCAAACCACCACAGCCTCCTCGGGGGCTTGCTGGCGTGCACTTTGTCGGCTGTCAGGGAGGAGATGCGGTGCAGCAGCTACATCAACACCGCCGACGCTCCTTGGCCGAGGGGCGTTGCAGGCCACAGCCGTTGCTCTTGCATGCCACAGCGCGCGCCGCGGTTTCAGGCGCGAATGGAGGCAGTGGCTGGTCGAGGCAGGGGCGGAAGCAACAGCGGGAAGGAGGGGCAGTAGTCTTTCGGGCCGCACGCTGTCAAAGCCCAGCGCACACGCCATGACACTGCGCCACATGCCGTCTTCCGCGTCCTCCAGCTCCTCCATCCATTGATGCAGCGGCCGATTGCGCGCCCGCCCGACCATCATGGCACACGAGTGTATGGAGGGAGCTCTGCTGGGCATGTGTGCGCGCCCGGAAGCTTGGAGGAGAGGAGAGGGCCAAGAGGCATCGGGCATGGGTGATGAGGGGGACACTGGTGCAGCTCCGGTCGCCACGATGGACAGGAAACACTTGGAGCTAAGGGCAAGCGCGCGCAGAGCTCGCCACTGCCGCCCCAAGCGCTCATTTCCGGCGCGCCATTGCCCAGCCAGCACATCCCATTGGCCCTTGGCCGCCTTGGCCCCTCCTGCGTCGGCCGAGTCGAGCCCAAGGGGAGCACGCTTCAAGGCATGCTTCATCACGTCCCGCGCTGGGAGCCCTTTGCTGGCCGCTCCAGAATGAACTGACATGCTCAAGTGCTTAATCCTTCCGCGCCCCCTGGCGAAGTCGGGAAGTAGTTTGCATTTCAGGGCTGCCACTTTTCCAGCCATTGCCTCCCTGCACCTGCCTTGTGCGCCTTGTGCGCCTTCTTGCCCCTGCTCCCCCTGCGCGCGGTCCACAAGGTGTGCCGGTTGAGGCTGAGGGGCCGGCACCCGCAAGCGAAGCCGCTGGGTGATGGAGCCGGGGCGATTGGTGTAGTTGCCGTCTTCGCCGGTTCTTCCTTCTCCCGGCCCTGCATGGCGCAGGCGCATGCCCAGTGTCACGCACAGCAGTTGCGCGTGCGACAGCAGCAGGGCAGGCAGTTGATGCTGTGTGCAGTCAACTGCCCGTCGCCCTTTTGTCGCATCTTCCGCGCGCGTGCCGCACGCGGGCAAGGTTCATGAGCGGGGAGCGAGAGGAGGAGGATACAGACCAGGGCGGAGAAGGCGCTCGGACAAAGAGCCTAGCCGCGCGTGAGGGGCTGCGGAGAGGCGAGGTGGGTGCAAGGAGTTGAGCTGCAGCCGCATGTCCACCTTGTGGCATTGCAGTGACTGCACCGTCCCTTGCCTCCGCCCGTGCCGTGCTGGAGTCGACTCCCTTCCGCGATTTGGCGCAGCATGTGGTGCGACGCTCGCCTCGTGCGTGCGCAGTGCGAGAGAGGGAGAAGTGGGTGCCGCCCCAGGCAAGGCGTCGCTGGGCGAGCGCGGCATCTGCCGCGCGTGATGCGCCTCATCCGCCAGTGCGATGTCAGACACAACGTGGGCGATCTCGGCTATGTCGGCGGCGCGCTGCTGAGCTTCGTCGGCATCCTCCTGCTCAGCGTCCTCGTCATCCATCCCCGTCTGCTCCCGGGCGCCTAGCGTCGCCTGTCCATTGGCGTCTGTGTCCATGTTGCCCCTCACCTCTGCAGTCAAATGCAACCCGAGAATGTGCGCTGACGAACGCTCATCCTTGACCGTGGGCTTGTTTTCCTTGGCCTCGAGCTTGTTGTGCGAAGGCAGCCAGCCCAGGGACTGGTCGGCGTGCGCATGAGAGAAGCTGGCGGCATGAGGCATGTGCGAGGAGTTCCACCAAGAATTGATCGCACCCCCAGCTCCACCACCAATCCCCTCGCCATTCGCGCCACTTGCACCATTTGCGACTCTCCTGTTCTTTACAGCATGCTCAACGAAGTGCCTATGCGCGCGCTGAGCTTGTGCTTTGTCGGCCTCATGGAGTGCAGAAGCCAATCGCAGCCACTCGCTGTCACCACAAGCCCCATTCAGCCGCGTGCCGCACGCCTCATGGTCCTCCAGCAAGCAAGATGCAGCGCAAGACAGCTTGCGCACGAGAGGCCCTGACCTCCATAGGATGTGAAACAGGGCAGCCGCGTCCTTGCGGCAGTCAGCCTGCAGGGACAGGCTCTCACTGTAGCTCTCGCTCACGAGGGCAGCCAGGTCCGCACGCACCTTGACTCCCTCCGGCCACTCTCCCTTTTCCTCCTGCATATACCGTGTGCGTTGGCTCGTGTGCGGTGGCTCATCATGTGTGTGTGACACGCGCAAGGGTGCGGCGGCAGCTCACAGCAGGCGCAGGTCCAAGCACCTTGAGGGCCGCGGCAACGACTGTCTTCAACTCCTCTGTGTCGCGCTGCGACAGGAAGAGGCACAGCGCAGACTTGAATCGCAACTCCTCCGCCTCGACAGGGTCTCGTGTGTTTTGGATTAGCTGGGCAAAATCGAGCGTTCGCTGCTCGAGGATGTCGCAGCCCGACAGCTCATGGTCCTTACCCTGGGTGGACAAGGCGAGTCATCTTACTCTCTTCCCACTGCACGTTACTCCCGCTGCACGACACTCCCGCAACATTGTCGTGCATCACCTCACTCCACATCGCACGTTCCACTCACCGCCTCATGCTGACTCGGCGGTGAGGCGTCGGTGAGGGATGCACCATCCATTTTCTCAGCTGCCTATGACACACACATCTGCTACTGGCCAACTACCACATCTCCAAGTTCAGGCTGAGCTGTGCTGCCAACTGACTCATCCACGAACTCCGAGTGGTATTTTGGGAATGGAGGCGGGAATGGAAACTACGGTGGTGGAGAACCAAAGACGGCGCACATGGGTGGCGCCTGTCGTGGCAGTGCTGGGTTTGGCGTGCCTGGCGGCCGTGCTAGTGGCTCCGCACGACAGGTGACAGCTTTTGCGGGCGCGCAAGTGCCGCCGCGTCACAGACTAGCGTTTGCAAGCCGGCTTGTAAACGCCGCTGAGGATGCGGCACAGCCCTCAAGTTGTGAGACTGACGCTACTGCTGGCTGTGCCAGTTCTCTGGGACATGCGCGACTGAAGCTCGAGGACCACTGGCTTCGCGCGACGCTGGGCGAGGAGAAGCTGTGGTACGGATCGGCTGCCGGCAAGCCCGGCGTCATCCTCGGGACGTGGGCCTCGCAGCGGCAGCAGCAAGTGCGGGTATCGGTTCCACAGGGCGACTCGGAGCTGCGTCAACTTGGCGACCCTGTGCAGGCTGGCCCTGCTGCGCGCACGCATCGGCCCGAAGCTGCGCCGCGGCCCCAGCTGCAGCAACGGCAGTTTCTGCAGGAGGAAGCGCCTGCAGACCCGCAGCAAGAGCAGCCGCCGTGCAGTGACACGTGCCGTGACAAATATCAACTGGGTGCCTGCCCCCACTCACTCCACTCCGTGTCGCTCGTTCGCGTTTGATTGCGAGTTCGGCGTGTATTGAAAAGAATAAGCAGCGCGAGTAAGGCGGAGTGAAAGTTTGCTGCAAGCGACTGACCTCTTGAGCATCACAGCGATGTCTGAGACGCACACATTGCACAATGATGTTGAGAAGCTTCAGGCTCAGTGTACCGCCATGATGCGCCTCTTCGACTGCGAGTAAGTATCCCACAAGCGTGGGGGGAAACTCGTTGAATGTGCCCGCGGCAAAGGTTACGCACAGCAACCTGACTGACCGGCTGTGACGTCACTCGCTCGAACGGAGCAGGTGCACGCAATGCTCACCGAACATGGCGGCCGCTGACGAGCTTCAGCTAACGGTATTGATCACGCGTGCACTCTGACACACTCAACACACGCAAGCAGGGAGGACATACGAGAAAGAGCACAGTGCGCAGTTGACATTGGAGACAGAGCACAGAGCAGAGCACAGAGCGCAAAGCACAGAGCACAGGACACTGAGCTCAGAGCACTGAGCAAACGTGCCTTGGCAGATGTGCTCACCGGCGGGACAGGGCGAGTTCTATGCGGCAGGCGGGCCCTGCACGGGCTTTGCGCATGGGTTCTGCGCGGCTCCAATCAGCCAGTCAGCCTTCTGTGAGGAGAAGAGTTGGGTGCCGGCGATGGGGTCGCCTGATTGGATGGAGACACACAAGGTGATCGACCCGGGCAGTGACGACGCCGCTGGCGTGCATCTGGCCGCCAGCCAGGCGCCAGCGTATGCTGACAAGGTCTCCAATGCCCTGGCAACTTACCTCAGGTCCTTGTTCTCCCTGTGAGACTGGCTATGGCATGCCAGGGACTTACGGACAGCGCTGTCAGGCGCACGTTGCGCGCAACTATGTCCATCTGTGCTCGGAACGGCTGCCGTGTGGCGCTTTGAGTCTGCGCACACGTTGGGCGCTATCATGCACGTTGCGTCGCACCAAGTGTACTGTAACATGTGCCATCTCTGCATGCCAGCGTGGCGGCGGCGGCTTAGCTTTGTGTACTTGCTAATGTGCGTTTGGACATGCACCATGTGGTGTCCGCGCAGCTCGGGGGCGGTACAAAAGCTGGCAGAGGCTCGCATTAACAATGAGCTGGCTTCGGAGATCGCGTCCATGAAGCCCGTACACACGAACATGGGAATTTTCGACTTCCTCCCTTTCGACGTGCCCTTCCTCGATCAGGTCTTGCCCGTCTTCTTACAAAGTTCTTACCTGTCTTTTTAGCTGCCGTTGTTGGCTGATGGATGAATGTGGGGAACGTGGCACAGGTAGACAAGGGCGACAAGAAGCTGCTGCAGGAGGACCATGAAGCGCAGGAAGCTGACTTTGGCGAAGAGCTCACGCCGGCAATCGCGCAAGACTACAGCAACAAACTCAAAGACTTTTCCTCTTCCCTCAGGTTCGCAAGCCACGCCGCCGTCCGCGTCACCTTGCCGCCTTGTGCCTGCTTGTTTCCTGGCCTCCTGCCCTCTTTTTGCTGCAAGCGCGCGGACCAGCGTCTTGCGCCAAACACCCCATGTATGTATTGACTGAGGGCATGCCTGACAAAGCAGGGACCACGGCGTGGAGCTGCCTGCAGACGTCGCGACTAAGTTGCACGAGCTGGAGGACGCGGCTGATCGCTACGATGGGCCTGAGGACGCGGAGCCTTGGACGCGTTGCGCAGAGGATGCACAAGCGTGCACCTGCACCGGCAATGTGCGCTTTGGCACGCTCGGTCACTGGATTCACAAGCAGGTTTCTGGTAGCGTGGCGTGCACGCCCGCGGAATTCGGGGCTGATCCCGCGCCGGGTGAAGCCAAGACCTGCGAATGCCAAGATGCCGGAGGTTGGCTGCCGTCGTGGTTGTAGCTCTCTTAGTCATGCCTCGTGCGGCATGCACTCAAGTCTGCGTCGCAAGCCATGGCACCCTCTGTCTTGTGTCTTGCCCCCAACCATTGCCTCCGTTGCGGAGATGTAGAGAGGCTGATCGACATGCTGCGCATGCTCGAGGCATCACGTGGTCATACCATGTCATACACGTGGTCATACCACACAGCCCAACCCTTACCACAGTATCTCCAGACTACCTACATAAAATGCGTTCGGAGCACCATGACTCCTGCACGGCGTGCTACTTGTGGCGACACGTGCGTGTGTGCATCTGTGCATCAGTAGACGCATGCACATGCGTATGTATATCCGGGGTCAAGAAGACATGGGTGCAGGGTCAGCAGACGCCCTCGCCTCACGGCAGCCAGCCAATGCTTTGCACAGCAAAAGCATCCAGAAACTCGGCACTTGCTGGCATCATGGCTTCCCCCCTAACTCTTCATTGTTGTTTAAATGGTAAAATTACCACTCATCAGGAGGTTTTTGACTCATCAGGAGGGGGGGCCTGAGGAGCAGGACCCTCAAGGCGATCTAGCAGGCTGGCTGAGAGGCGCGCGATCCTAAGGCAGGCTTGCATGAGGGCACGGACCACAAGCGCCACAAGCATCAGCCACAAGCGCACAGCCGGGTTCACCTCGCGTCCGCCCACCGCTCCCGCCCACCCTATGGCCAGAGCATCGCTGGTCCTCCTCTCAAAGCAGTCGCCTGCTGATCGTGCAACAAGCTCCGAGCGCTCGTGCGCACGCACAACCTGCACCTCCTCTGTTTCCCCATCGACCACCCCTCGCTTTTCCCCCGCAGAACCCAGCCGGTTGGGAGGTGGGGCATCTGCAGCTTGCTGCTTCCCAGCCGCGCTTGCACCAGACGAACCACCCCCTCCAACACCAGCTCTACCTTGCGCCCCGCCACTCCCATTTTCCCCTCCCGCACCAGCACCAGGGCGAGGAAGAGGCGAGGCGGAGCCCAAGTTGAACTCGGAAGGCACGCGCCGAACGCGCGAACCCAGCCCCTGGCCGTCTTCTGTCTTGTCGCCATTCTCTCCCAACCCCGCCGCTCCCGCTGCGCTGCTCCGCGCCATGATTGCCTGCATGCGCACGCACAGATGACACGCGCATCACACGCTTGAGGTTGATCATCTCTGCCTCTCCTCCCCTCCTTCCTCTCGCTCCGCTTCTCGTCTCCGCCTTCCCTTTTGCCTCTACATCTCTCCACATGCATCGTCACGCACACGCACACGCACACGCACACGCACACGCACACGCACACGCACACGCACACGCA
>Ga0115006_10001623_pt1 | contig 14199 bp, 15 predicted proteins | sample ArcOceMetagenome_3_FD_88943 | JGI IMG/M metagenome (GOLD analysis project Ga0115006, IMG submission 88943) | Marine eukaryotic phytoplankton communities from Arctic Ocean - Arctic Ocean- Svalbard ARC20M Metagenome | ecosystem: Environmental > Aquatic > Marine > Oceanic | place: Arctic Ocean...
CGCGATACTCCGCAGCGAAACATCTAGTCCAACATAGTAATCCATCTCGTTCTCCTCAAATTGCAAAAATACTCTGCAACTATATCAAGAACCTGACCCTTCATCATGGTCAGCCCGATTACCCATGCTTTGTCCGGCATCTTACCTGTTCTTACGGGCCGCAGCGAACGGCGCAGTTTCTCGAAGCGGCCAATAGTGTCCAGTGCAGCGAAGGCGTCGAGAGAGCCCAACCTGTGAATTCGGTTTTTTTGATGCGCTCGCTCGCCGCACTGATAATGCTGCAGGTGCTAAGTTATCTGCTCTGCCACGCGGCGGGAAAACCGGCCGTTCATGCAAGACGCAACAATACCAATCTGGCGAGCTCACAGCCTCCGAACAAAGCTGTCGCTAAGGTTGGGTCGGTGAAGGTCCGGTTTGATTCAGCATGTCGCGGTGGCGGGCCGGGCTGAAGTCAGCGGCGGATTGCCGTGATAATAACCTCGACTTTGTAGTATGGCGTGGCGAGAGGAGCACCGCCACAAGCCCGCGCAGGTGCATGGCCTGGCGCAACCCAGCTGTCCCAAACGGCGTTCATTTCCGCAAAGTCATCCATAGACGCTAGCCAGATGATGGCTTGAAGGATGTGCTCTTTGTCCGATTTGACGTCAGCAAGCAAGTCATCAATTTGCTCGAGGATCGCTTGGGTTTGATCTGTCACGCTTGCACCGGGGGCAGAGACTTGACCGGCAAGGTAAATCATATCGCCGTGTGTGACGATCTGGCTCATGTGGTTATTGGAGTGGTGACGTGTAAGAGTGGCCATGATATTTCCTGGTTGATGTTTGGTTTAGAAGCCGACGGCCATGACAAATGTCACAACGATGGTGAGAAGAAAGATGGTTTCTGCCACGAGGATGATCCCATAGCTGGGTTTAACTCGCACAATAGTTGCGAGGCTGGTTTTGACGCCGAGCGCGGATATTGCGATGACAAGGCACCAACGCGATAGCCCGCCGATGATGTCGAGCACGCTTTGCGGGATCAGGCCGGTATTGGTCAGAACTGCGAGGCCGATGAACATGATTAAAAATCACGGTATCGTCACCCGCTGGCTTTGCGCACCGCGAAAGCTGGCCATGACGACGATGATGACCACAGGTGAAAGTGCCACGCGGACCGTTTTGACGAATGTGGCGATGACGCCTGCCTCTTCGCTGACGGAATACCCCGCACCAACGACCTGAGCCACATCGTGAATGGTGGCACCAATCAAGAACCCGCTTTCGAGATCTGACATGCCTAAGGCTCGAAACACCACAGGGTAGGCAATCATGGCGATGGTCGACAGGGCGGTGACGCCGATCACGACGAATAGGGTGTCTTGTTCGCGGTCGCTGCGCGGGGGCAAAACAGAGGCAATGGCGAGCGCTGCAGAGGCACCACATATCGCAACCGACCCACCGGCAAGCAAGCCAAACGCAAGCCGGCGCCCAAAGAGTAACGACAAAAATGCGCCAAAGGCGAACGTTGCCATCACAAACCCGACAACCGCTGCGACGGCGCCGAGCACGATGCTTTCAACATCCCCGATGCTGAGCCTTAGCCCCAAAAGCCCGACGCCAAAGCGCAGCAATGTTTTGGCCGAAAAATTGAAACCAGGTGCAAAGGTTGGATCATCCGAAAGAAAGTGAAACGCCATCCCGATCAGCAGTGCAAAGAGCATGGCAGGCGCGCCGTAATGCTCTGATAGGAACATGGCCGCCGCAGCAATTACACATGCCAGCAGCAGCCCACCAAAGTGGCTGTCCCAGAGGGACTTATACTGCGATACCATCTAGTATCTCCATTGGTTTCGAAAGGTGAGGGAGGCTTATGCGACCCACCGTTTGAAGAAATCGAACGCGCCATCGTAGCCGAACAATGCAGCCGACCCACCTGTGTGCAGGAATACGACACGTTCGCCTTTTTTGAAGTGTCCTTTGCGGATCAGATCGATGAAACCGGCAGCACCTTTGGCAGAGTAGACCGGATCAAGTAGGATGGATTCCAACTCGGCGAACATCTGGATTGCATTGATCCCACTTTGGGTCGGGATGCCGTAGCCTTCGCCAACGTAGTCGGTATTCGCGACCACATCTTTGCGTTTCACAACGCCTGGACAGCCCAGTTTTTCAGCCGTAGCACAGGCCAGATTGTAGACGCTCTCTTCTTGTTTGGCTTTCGGTGCGCGAACACCGATGCCCAGCTGTGGGATCTGTGCTTTCATGGCTTTAAGACCCACGATCAGACCAGCTTGGGTTCCGGCGCTGCCTGTTGCATGCACGATGTGATCAAGTTTTAGCCCGCCGTTGTTGGCTTGTGCCAACATCTCGAACGCACAGTCGACGTAGCCCAGAGCACCCGTCGGATTGGAGCCGCCACCAGGGATTGTGTAGACGTTTTTGCCATCCGCACGCATCTGATCGGCGAGGGTTTCCATCGCGGCGTTCATGTCGGTTCCGCTGGCACGTTTTTCCGTCGTCGCACCGTGCAGGTGATCCAGCAACACATTGCCGTTGTGATTGTAATTGTCGTTGTTCGATCCGGTGCGATCCTCAAGCAGGATGTGGCAGCCCATGCCCAGCTTCGCCGCAAAGGCTGCGGTCTGGCGGGCGTGGTTGGATTGCGTGGCACCTTGGGTCATCACCATTTCGGCGCCCTGCAATTCGGCCTCGGCCATCAGGAATTCAAGTTTGCGGGTCTTGTTGCCACCGGTGGACAGACCGGTGCAATCATCGCGTTTGATCCAGATTTCGGGCCCGCCCAGTTCTTTTTTGCAGGCGGTCCATCCGCTCAAGCGGGGTTGGCAGGTGTGCGATAAAGCGGCGGGGAAAACGGGCGAGATGCATGTGATGCTCCTGAGGTTTGTTTCGCGCAACTTGGTGGCACCAAAAAAGGGATATTAATGCGAAATTAGCGCCGTTAAATGCAAAGATTGCATTTTTAAATGCTATTCACGTATCAGCCGCACATGCAATTAGACTGGATAGATGACATCTTGGCCGTGATTGATGCGGGCTCTCTTGCGCAAGCAGCAGAGCGGCGCTTTTTGACGCAATCGGCATTCACTCGACGTGTTCGCGTGATCGAGGAAAAAATCGGCATCACTTTGTTTGATCGGTCGCGAAAACCTGTTGCGATCATGCCGGGCGTGCAAGCGTTAGACCCGGAGCTGCGTGATCTTAGCGTGCGTTTGCGACGGCTGAAGCATGATTTACTTGCTTCAGCCGATGACGGCGTTGGGGGGGGTAACCCTTGTTTGCCAACATGCGATTACGACGACGATATCCCCTTGGATCGTCAAAGAACTGACCTTGCATGATGATACATCGATGCGTGTCCGGTCTGGCAACCGCGACGAGTGCCTGACGCTGCTGTTGTCCGGCGGGGCGGATTTTGCAGTGACTTATGAAGGCCCCGAGGAACATATGCCGTTGTTGCCCCAAGGGTTTGACACCGTCAGCCTTGGCATTGATCGACTGGTACCAGTTTGTACGCCTGCGCTGCTTGATCGTGGCGAAAGCGTATCAATTCCCGTGATCGCTTATCCGTCAGATGTTTTTCTGGGGCGCATCTTTCAGCAGCACATTGCCCCGCGCTTGCCAACGTCGACAGTGCTGGCGCCCAAAGCTGAAACAGCGCTGACACTGGCTGCATGTGAATATGCGCTTGGCGGTATCGGCGTTGCATGGTTGCCGATGACCCTTGTCGCGCTGCATTTGGCCGGTGGGCGGCTACACTGCGTATCTGGTTTACCAGAGCAATCATTGCGCATTGTTATGATCCGGCTGGCGGGAGCATCGCATGCCCGAAAAGACAAGACTTGGCAGATGCTCAAAACCCATCCGGATTTCCCCGACGCATTATAGTGCGTTCCACACCTGCCGCCCGACTTTATCAAGCCGATCATGCGAGCAGAACAGTGAGAATGTTAGGGTCGCCCGCCATGTGTCCCCGCCCACAGGCACCACAAGTCCCGCAGCCAATTCCTCGGCCACGGCACCTTCGGGCAGCCAAGCAACGCTGCTGCCCGACAGCATCCTGCGTTTGATCGCCTCGGTCAGGGCGTCCATATACCGCAGCGCAAGCGGCGGCGTAGGTGCACCATTGTCTGCTCAACCACAGCACCCAAGAAACTGCTTGGGTCGTAGCCCAGATGCGGTATTTCCGGGCGTCCGGGCTGGTCAAGGTCCCAACCATGCAGACGCGCTGCAGCCGCTTGGGCAACGGGGATCATCTCCTCGGTCCCGATGTCCTTTCGCGCGAACTGCTTTTCTTCAAACACGGGCTGAATGTCTTTGTGTCGATAGTAGAGCAGGAAGTCGCAGGTGCCCTCTGACAAAAGCTGGGGGATGAGGATGAGCCAGAAAATTTAGAGCGTTACATTCGGTCTAAGATAGAAAACGAAAAGCTGGCCGACGTGCTGGCCCGTGGCCTACCTGCGTTCCTCGGTGTCGATATGAGTACGAAGCTAAGCCAGGGGAAAATATTTCTGCCGATGCCGTACGTTGACTTTGAAGCTGGCGAAGACGGCGTAAAAGATGTTTGGTTTGGCCTTCTCGGTCCAGTCGGTACGACAGCAGCTAACTTTGCCCGAGCAGCTGGCTACATGGAAAAAGGCGACATGCTAAAAGCCATCGAATACTCGGTGCCAAAGGGTGTGAGGTCGGCCACAGAAACATTTCGTTTGGCTACAGAAGGGTTCTCGCTTTCTAACGGCGATATAGTGATCGACCCCCGAGAAATAAATATCGGCAGCTTGATGCTAAACGCCATGGGCCTGCCGTCTACCGAGATCAACAAAATTAAATGGACCCGAGGGCAGCAGTACGAGCTGACGGAATACTTTAGCAGTGAGAGCAGTCGTCTGCGCAACAAATACATCGACGCAAAAGCTGACCGTGATAGGGCCAAGCAAAAAGAGCTACGACAGGAGTGGCGTGACCTGCAAGCGTCCAAAGACCGTCGCCGTCCATTTTCGCCGCGTAGGCTACGTTTTGGTAACTCGCCAATTGCAGGTTCAGCCTATGGTGTCATAGCCCGCATATGTGGCGGCGCTGAAGGCTATCAATGGAAGTATCAACTTAATCGGGCTATCCTTTTCAGCAAAAATCGGTCGCTGTTAAGGCCACAAAGGTTTTGCGGGACGGGATATTTATTTTTGTCCAAAATAAAAAACGTGACCAAAACGTAACCAATTGTTCTCAAAATTGGCCCAATATTCTCGGAATTTTCAGGAAAGTATTAAGGGGTAAACAAATATTAACTTTCGCAAGCCGTTAATTTGTTTACCCTTAATTGGAGCGGGCGAAGAGATTCGAACTCTCGACCCTAACCTTGGCAAGGTTATGCTCTACCCCTGAGCTACGCCCGCATCCTTGGGTATAAAACCAACTATAAATATAACCGGCAAGCTGCAAGAGGAAAATAGCTCCAGAGTGTAAATAATTTGTGTGCTTGTATCCAAACCATGGTCTGTGGTCTGCTATCTGTATAGCCCTAAGGCCAAGGAGGAACGGGTTGAAAATTTTACAACTGGTTTTCCTATTGATTTTGCCAGGCTTATTGGGTGCCCATGAAAATCATCCAATGGGAAAGGTAGAGGTGGAAATCACCCGTGCAGCGTACAGCAACCGCAGTATTGATGTCGAAGCACACCTCTATTTGAACGGCGGCCAAACCATGCAGCTTGATGGCATATCTGTTGCAGGAGGTGAGGTAGTGAACCTGCCATTTCCACTTTTTTTTAACAGCGATGGCGCAAGGAACGGGCATGTTAAGGTGAGTTTTACACTTAAATTTTTTGACAAGGCGCCGCATATTTTTTCTGCGATGTTTGATTTTGGGCCGCAGGGCACAGGACCAGTCTTGATCATTCCAGACCAGATGATGAAAGGAATTCATTGATGAGCTTTGCTCTTATCCAACCGCTTCTTCTTGCTTCGGCGTTATTGTGGACCAGTGCCTTTGAGGCTGCTGCACAGGGGCGCCATTTGCGCAAACATACGGTCACCGAGGCGGGGTCGCTGGCTTTGGAGCCGGCTACGAAAATGTTGGCCAAGGGCCGCGCGGTGATTAAGTTCTCTGGTCGCTACCGGATGATTACCTCTAATGGCATTCCGACCCACCGGGTCGGGGCATTTCCAAATGCGGGCAACCCCCATAAAATAAAACCCCAGTCTCATGAGTTTTCAGTGGCCTATATCCCGCGCAAGGCTTTTAGAACCAAAAATTTGGGGATGGATATGTTGATGGGTGTCGCGGTGAATGGCATCCCGTTAGATCCGATGGCGGCGGAATACTACTTGGGTAATCGCAAGGGTTGGCAATACAATGCGCTTGGTGGTGCACTCCCTTTGGGTTTGGATGCCAACTACGCCCATGTGCAACCCTCTGGGGCCTATCATTATCATGGCCTTCCGGTCGGTTTGATGCAAGAACTGGGATGGCAGGCGGAAAAAGCTTCGCCGTTGATCGGCTATGCTGCAGACGGGTTTCCGATTTTTGCGATGACAGCTAAGGTCGATGGCAAGGTCAAGCGCATGCGCAGTTCTTACCGCCTTAAGCCTGGCAACAGGCCCGGTGGCCGAAAGCCGTCAGGCCCTCATGACGGCAGCTTTATCAATGACTATGAGTATATGCGCGGGGCCGGAGATTTGGATGCTTGTAACGGTGTTGAGGTGACCACACCGGACTATCCCAACGGGGTTTATGCCTATTTTCTGACCCAGAAATTTCCGGTCGTGCCGCGTTGTCTGGTGGGCAAGATTGGCAAGGGGTTTAAAAAGGATAGAGGTTAGGCATTGATGCGCCACCGTCGACAGGGCGCCGGTGACGCCGTTACAGCGCAGACAAGTTTTTAAGGCGACCCATTAACCACGATGGACAAAGTTTCGCAGGCAATCTGGCACAGATCGCCCATCAAGCAGTTATCGTCGGGGCCCAACTTTGCAAGGGGCGCTAAACCTTAAACTCGATAAGCAGATCTTTAGCGTCGATTTGGGCTCCAGGCTGCACATGTAAGGCCGCGATCTGGCAATCGCGCTCTGCATGGATCCCGGTCTCCATCTTCATGGCCTCAATGGTTAGCAACAGGTCGCCTTTTTTGACCTCTTGCTCTGCCGTGACTGCGACGCTCGCCACCACGCCGGGCATCGGTGCGCCGACGTGCAATGGATTTCCCTGTTCGGCTTTGGCTCGGTTGAGCGTTTCGGACGCAATCAGGCGGTTGGGCACGCGAATGACCCGGGGTTGTCCGTTCAATTCAAAAAACACTTTGACCTGACCGTCGGCATTGGTTTCGCCTATGGCCTGAAGTCGAATTTCCAAGGTTTTACCGGGATCGATTTCGGTGGTGATCTCTTGGCCCGGGGTCATGCCATAGAAAAAGGTCCGCGTTGGCAGGGCGCGCACCGGTCCATAGCTTTCGTGGCGCTGCATGTAATCAAGAAACACCTTTGGGTACATCAGATAACTGTTGAGATCCTCATCATCGATCTGTTTGCCGTCAATCGCGGCACTGGCCTCTTTGCGCGCGGCCTCCAGATCGATCGGTGTCAGATTTTTGCCTGGACGCTCAAGGTTTGGTGCGGCGCCTTTCAGCGCTTTGTTGATCATCGCGGGCGGGAAGCCGCCGGTGGGTTGGCCCAATTTCCCCTGCATCATCTCAATCACCGAGTCTGGAAAGGACACATCCACAGCCGGGTCTTCCACTTGACCCCGTGTCAGCCCTTGCGAGACCATCATCAAGGCCATGTCGCCGACCACTTTCGACGAGGGGGTGACTTTTACAATATCCCCGAACATATGGTTCACATCGGCATAGGTCTGCGCCACCTCATGCCAGCGGTCGTCAAGCCCGAGTGACCGCGCTTGCGCCTTGAGATTAGTGAATTGTCCACCCGGCATTTCGTGCAGATATATCTCGGAATCTGGGGCTTGCAAGCCACTTTCGAAGGCGGCATATTGGCCGCGCACTGCTTCCCAATAGGTGCTTATCTCGCGGATTGCACCAATATCAAGCCCGGTGTCGCGGTCATTATAGCGCAGCGACTCGACAATTGTGCCAAGTGTCGGCTGGCTGGTGTTGCCTGAAAATGCATCCATTGCGGCATCAACCGCGTCGACACCGGCTTCTGCGGCGGCCAGTACCGTTGCTATGGCGCCACCGGATGTATCATGGGTGTGGAAATGGATGGGTAGACCCACCTCTTGCTTTAAGGCTTTAACCAGCACCCGGGCCTGCGCTGGCTTCAACAGTCCTGCCATGTCTTTCAGGCCCAGAATATGCGCACCAGCCTGCTTGAGTTCCTGCCCCATTTTAACGTAATATTTCAGATCGTATTTAGATCTATCTGGATTAAATAAATCACCAGTATAACAGATTGATCCCTCGCAGACCTTATCGGCGGTGCGCACAGCATCCATCGCCACGCGCATGTTTTCAACCCAGTTTAAGCTGTCAAACACGCGGAAAACATCGATCCCGGTCTTGGCCGCCTGAGCAACAAAAGACTGCACAACATTGTCAGGATAATTGGTATAGCCGACACCATTGGATCCGCGGAGCAGCATTTGTGTCATTAAGTTGGGCATTGCGCGCCGCAGATCTCGCAGCCTTTGCCACGGACATTCTTGTAAAAACCGATAGGCCACATCAAAGGTAGCACCGCCCCAGCACTCGACGCTGAACAACTGCGGCAGATTGGCGGCATAGCTGGGGGCGGCGGTGATCATATCGATAGACCGCATTCGGGTTGCCAACAGCGACTGGTGACCATCGCGCATCGTAGTGTCGGTGATCAGCAACTGCGGCTGTGCGGCCATCCAATCGGCAAGTGCCTGTGGACCTTCGCGATCCAGAAGGGTCTTGGTGCCAGATGTCGGATCTGCGCGAATTTGTGGAACGCGGGCCGGGCTGACATCATGGTCTGGCATGCTGCGACCAGCCGTTTCAAGATGGCCATTGACGGTTATATCGGCGATATATGTAAGGACTTTGGTGCCGCGGTCGCGGCGTTTGGCAAAGTGGAATAAGTCGGGCGTGTCATCGATAAATCTCGTAGTATATTTGTTCGATAAAAATACTGGATGTTTGAGTAGGTTTTCGACAAAGGCGATATTGGTCGACACGCCACGGATACGGAACTCGCGCAGCGCACGATCCATCCTTGCGATTGCTTTTTCTGGGGTCTGTGCCGAGGCGGTCACTTTTACCAATAAAGAGTCGTAATAGCGCGTGATCACACCGCCTGAATAGGCCGTGCCACCATCGAGGCGAATGCCCATTCCTGTGGCGGCGCGATAGGCGGTGATGCGGCCATAATCCGGGATAAAGTTATTTTGCGGATCTTCGGTTGTGATGCGGGTCTGGAGCGCATGGCCGGTCAGTTGGATATCTTCCTGACGGTCTTTGCCTGTGGCCTCAGACAGGGTTTTACCTTCGGCAATCATAATCTGTGCTTGCACAATGTCGATGCCGGTAACCTCTTCGGTGACCGTATGTTCAACCTGCACCCGAGGGTTGACTTCGATAAAATAAAACTTGCCGCTGTCCATATCCATTAAAAACTCGACGGTGCCGGCGCACTCATAGCCGACATGGGCACAAACTTTGCGCCCCAAATCACAGATCTCGCTGCGCTGCGCTGCGCTTAAATACGGGGCAGGGGCGCGCTCAACCACTTTTTGATTGCGGCGTTGCACAGAACAGTCCCGTTCATACAAATGATAGATATCGCCATGGGTGTCGCCCAAGATCTGCACTTCGACATGGCGCGCACGCAGAATCATCTTTTCAAGATAGCCCTCGCCATTGCCAAAGGCTGCCTCGGCCTCGCGGCGGCCTTCGAGAACCTTTTCCTCAAGCTCGTCCTCGCCATTGATGGGCCGCATCCCGCGCCCACCGCCCCCCCAACTGGCTTTGAGCATGAGCGGATAGCCCACGGCAGCGGCTTCGCGTTTGATAGCGGCGATATCATCGCCCAGAACTTCGGTGGCCGGAATGACGGGAACGCCCGCTGCAACCGCCACTTTGCGCGCTGACGCCTTGTCTCCGAGCGCGCGCATGGTGGCGGCTTTCGGTCCGATAAAGCGGATGCCCGCGGCATCGCAAGCATCGACAAAGTCGGGGTTTTCCGAAAGCAGGCCATAACCTGGGTGGATCGCATCCGCCCCCGATTGTTTGGCCACCCGAATGATTTCGTCAATGCTGAGATAGGCGGCAACCGGGCCGAGGCCGTGACCGATCCGATAGGCCTCATCGGCTTTAAACCGGTGCAGACCAAGCTTGTCTTCCTCGGCAAACACAGCGACGGTTTTTTTGCCCATTTCATTGGCTGCGCGCATAATTCGGATGGCAATTTCACCGCGGTTTGCGACGAGAATTTTGCTGAAATCAGACATGACTGGCCTCTAACTTTTAGGGTTTAATCGAACATTTTCCAGCTGTACTATAGTCGTGCTGCAATGCAGCGCAAGAGCGGGTTTTGTTCATAAACAGCACAAAATCACTATTAAAGCCGATGAAACTACTGATAAATGCGATAATAAGGGGGATAAATATATTTGGTTGAAAGTGTTTTTAGCCCTGAATCAACCGGTGTTTTGCGTCGGCTAGCGTGTGAATGCCCAGTTGACCCATATTTGCGTGCAGGTCTTTACGCAGCATATCGATCAAATGTGCCGGACCCGGCGTGCCAAGCGCGGCCAGCGCGAAATGCCAGGCCGCACCGAGCATAACAAAGTCTGCCCCAAGCGCGCGCGCGCGCAGTATATCAAGTCCGCCGCTGACGCCCCCGTCAAAAATCAGTGGCAGCGCGGTGGCCTGCCGGATTGCTGGCAGTACGTCAATCACCGCGGGTGCGGCATCAAATTGGCGCCCGGCATGGTTTGATAGCCACAGCCCATCGACACCTGCGGCTTGCAGGTCTGCCACATCTTCAACCTGCAAGACGCCCTTGACCAAAAGCGGGCCGTCCCAAGCGTCTCGAATCCAATGTAAATAGTCCCAATCTGGCGCGGTGCGGATCAGATACCCGATATGCGCAGTGGTGGGCAGACCGATCTTGGCTTGGGTGTAGCTGGCAATCAATGGCATCCCCGGGCGTCCGGCGCGTGCCATGCCAAGTGCCCAAGACGGGCGCACGGCGATCTGCGCCAGCAGGCGGGGCGTCAGCGCAGGTGGATGGGTCAGCCCGCTGCGGGTCTGTCTTTCGCGGCGGCTGGCTACTGGCACATCTAAAGTCAGCACCAGCGTGCGAAAACCTGCATCTCGGGCGCGCATCAGCGTGTCTTTGCGGATGTCGATGGCGCGGGGGGCATAGAGCTGGAACCAGCCCTTGCCGTCGACATGTGGTCCGACGGTTTCGGGGGTCTGACAGGCCACAGTCGACAAAGTATAGGGCAAGCCTGCGGCGGTTGCGGCGGTTGCAAGCTTGCGTTCCGCATCGGGCCAGATCAGACCTGACATTCCCACAGGTGCAACCCCGAACGGTAAGGGATGATGCTCGCCTAGCAATGTGGCGCTGGTATCTGGCTCAAACTCGCCGTGCAGGATCGAAGGCATGAGCAAAACCTTATCCATTTGTCGGCGATTGCGTGCGGGCGTGGCCTCACTGCCGGTGGCACTGGTGAGGTATTCCCAAACAAATTTCGGGATGCGCTTCTCGGCGGCGGTCCGCAGGTCGGACAGAGCTGGGTATTTTTGATCCAATTTCATGGCGCTATGGATAAATGCTTGCGATGGTTTGTCCAGTTAAACAATAAGAACATAGTGTGAACGTGGCTTTCCCTCGGAAAGAAATCGCGCTAGGTTGATCTCTATGAACAGTTTTGATGACACTGACGCCTTTGAAGGCGCTTCGCTGTCGGCGCGCGCAATGGCGGCCCGACCAACGGGCTATCTTGATGAATTGAACCCGGCACAACGCCAGGCAGTTGAAACTCTGGATGGTCCAGTTTTGATGCTGGCCGGTGCAGGGACCGGCAAAACCAAGGCGCTGACAACACGGATTGCGCATCTGTTGAATATGGGCAAAGCCCGGCCCAACGAGATACTTTCAGTGACCTTTACCAATAAGGCTGCCCGCGAGATGAAAAAGCGGGTGGCAAAGCTTTTGGGGCAAACCGTCGAAGGCATGCCGTGGATGGGCACCTTTCATTCGGTTGGGGTCAAGCTGTTACGACGTCACGCCGAACTGGTTGGGCTGAAGTCAAACTTTACCATCCTCGACACCGATGACCAGATTAGGTTGTTGAAACAGCTTTTGATTGCAGCCCAGATTGACGATAAACGCTGGCCTGCGCGGCAGCTGCTGGGGATTATTGATCAGTGGAAAAACCGTGCCTGGATCGCCTCTGCAGTGCCGGTCTCGGAGGCCGCGGCGTTCAATTCAATGGGGGTCGAGCTTTATGCCCAGTACCAGCAGCGCTTGAAAGATCTCAACGCGGTGGATTTTGGAGATCTTCTGCTGCATGTGGTGACAATCTTTCAGACCCACCCGGACGTTCTGGCGCAATATCAGCGCTGGTTCCGCTATATCCTGGTGGACGAATATCAAGATACAAATGTGGCACAATACCTGTGGTTGCGGCTGTTGGCGGGGGGGCATAAGAACATCTGCTGTGTTGGGGATGACGACCAGTCGATATACGGGTGGCGTGGCGCCGAAGTGGGCAATATTCTGCGGTTTGAGACCGATTTCCCCGGGTCCAAAGTGGTGCGCCTTGAGCAGAACTATCGCTCGACACCGCATATTCTGGCGGCGGCTAGCGGGGTGATTGCGGCCAATAAAGGCCGCTTGGGCAAAGAGTTATGGACTGCGGAAGACGATGGCGAAAAGCTGCGGTTGATTGGTCACTGGGATGGTGAGGAAGAGGCGCGCTGGATCGGCGATGAGGTTGAGGCGCTGCAACAGGGCACCCGTGGCCTGCAGGGGTTTTCGCTTGACGATGTCGCAATTCTGGTGCGGGCCTCGCATCAGATGCGGGCGTTTGAAGATCGGTTCCTGACCATCGGCCTGCCGTATCGGGTGATCGGTGGCCCGCGGTTTTATGAGCGTATGGAAATCCGTGATGCCATGGGGTATTTCCGCCTTGTGACCAGCCCGGATGACGATCTGGCGTTTGAGCGCATTGTCAATACGCCGAAACGTGGGCTTGGGGATAAAGCACAGCAGAAAATTCAGATGACGGCCCGCTCCAACGGGGTGTCTTTGCTTGAGGGCGCGCGGCTGTTGCTGGCCGAAAAAGGTTTGGGGGGCAAAGGCGCTGTTGCGCTAAGTTCTTTGATCGCTGGTGCCGACCGGTGGGGCCAATTGGCCCGCGACGGCAAGATGGGTCATCAGGAACTGGCTGAAATTATCCTTGACGAGTCTGGCTACACCACGATGTGGCAAAACGACAAGACCCCTGAGGGGCCGGGTCGGTTGGAAAACCTGAAAGAGCTTGTGAAAGCGCTGGAGCAGTTTGAAAACCTGCAAGGCTTTTTGGAACATGTCAGCCTGATCATGGATAATGAGACCGAAGAAGCCGGTGCCAAAGTGTCGATTATGACCCTGCATGCGGCCAAAGGATTGGAGTTTCCAGCGGTGTTTTTGCCCGGTTGGGAAGACGGGCTGTTTCCATCCCAGCGGTCAATGGATGAAACTGGCGTCAAGGGTCTCGAGGAAGAGCGACGCCTTGCCTATGTCGGTATCACTCGTGCAGAGGTGCTGTGCACCGTATCTTTCGCGGCCAACCGCCGGGTGTATGGTCAATGGCAATCCGCACTGCCATCGCGGTTTATCGACGAGTTGCCAGAGGCGCATGTTGATGTGTTGACGCCTCCGGGGCTCTATGGTGGTGGCTTTGGGGCAGCTGGGATGACCGAATCCTCATCGCGGGTTGAGGCGCGCGCGGCCGAGGCCAACGTCTATAATTCGCCAGGCTGGAAGCGGCTGCAATCCCGCGCAGGTGAGCGAGGACTGTCGCAACCCCGCGAAAGCCGCAGCTCGGTCATCGATCTCAAAGCGGTGTCGAACCACAGTGTAGGCGACCGAGTGTTTCATCAAAAGTTTGGATATGGCTTGGTGGAGGCGATTGAAGGTGACAAGCTGGAGATTGCGTTTGACAAAGCCGGTGTCAAAAACGTTGTTGCGCGATTTTTGTCGAACCCCGATGATGTCCCGTTTTGACCCTATA
>Ga0115006_10001624_pt1 | contig 14198 bp, 3 predicted proteins | sample ArcOceMetagenome_3_FD_88943 | JGI IMG/M metagenome (GOLD analysis project Ga0115006, IMG submission 88943) | Marine eukaryotic phytoplankton communities from Arctic Ocean - Arctic Ocean- Svalbard ARC20M Metagenome | ecosystem: Environmental > Aquatic > Marine > Oceanic | place: Arctic Ocean...
AGCTGGGCGTCGCGCCCGCTGCGAATGCCACTACGGCGGCCTTGGGCATCCCACAGTTGTGCGATGCTACTGATGAGGGTGCTGCCTTGGGTGATCTGCTCGGACTGGAGCTGGCCATAGCCATCGTAGGCGCGGTCTACGGTAACGTCTGGGATGCTGACTGACTGGCCATCGACGGTTTGCGTAATGGTAGTGACGGAGCCGCGTAGGTCGTAGTCGTACTCTAGGTCGACTGCGAGGATTTGATCGGTGCCGGAGAGGCTGCGCTGATCGAGGCGTTGAAGGTCGTCGTAGGTGCGAGTGTCGGTGATGGCGTCGTCGAGCTGATTTCGACGGTAGAGCTTACCGATGGAGGGGCCTTCATTGTGGTACTCGTAGGTGAAGCGGCGGGAGGTTGCGAACGCGCCGTTGCTGTCGGGGCGCTGGCCATTAATGATTTGCTCCGAGCGCAAGCGGCCGGCGGTGTCGTAGGTCATGCCATGGGTCAAGCCGCCGGGCATAATGCGCTCGGTGATTTGATTGCTGGCATTGTAGAGAAAGGAGGTGGTGGAGCCGTCGGGCTTAGTTTCGCTCTGCAGGCGGTTTAAGCCGTCGTAGGTCAACTGTGTGGGATAGCCGAGGGCATCGATGCTCAACAGGAGCTGTCCTGCTGCATTGTAGGCAATACGCTCAAAGTCATAGCTGCCCGACTCTTTGTGATGCTGGACTAGAACTTGCAGGCCACGGGTATCAGTCCATACGGTTTGGCGAATTGCATCGGTTCCGCTGCCGCTAGTACTGGTCACACTGCCATGGTCGGCGGCATAGTCAAAATAGGACTCTTGGACAATGGCACCTGTAGCATCACTGATGATAGTGGAAAGTGTACGCCCTAGCACATCGGTCTGCGAGGTGGCGGTCTGCAGCGATGCATCAGTCACGGTTACGGAGCGCGTAAATGGATCGATGTAAGTGGAGGAGCTCTGCTCCTCCGAATTTGGTGCATCGACATCGGGCCCCGAACTTGAAATCGCTCGATCCAGATCATCGAATACAGTTTCAAAGGATGAACCTTCGGCATCGATGCTCTGAATCAGGTTGCCTCGGCGATCGTAAAAATCGGTGGTTTGGCTGAGTAATGTTCCGGTCGCGTGGTAGAGCGACTTGGCTACCGTACGCGCTAGGTCATCGTAGGCATAGCGAACTGTGTTTTGTGAAGGTAGGACTTGTCGATCCACTCGTCCATCCAACAGGTAGCGGTATTCCACCACGGTGCCATCGGGGTTTTCTTGGCGGCGAAGCATGCCAGTGTCGGTATGCAAGAAACGGGTGGTGCCACCGATGGGGCTGACCGAAGTTGCTTGTTTGCCGCCTGGCTCATAAGTCCAAGTGTGCGTGGCAAGTGGCTCATTTTCGGCTGCATACGCGCCGGCATAGGAGGTCTGAGACAGCAACTGGCCCACCTGATTGTACCGCATACGGTTGGTGTTACCATTTGGACCAATCTGCTCCACTAAATTACCAAAACCGTCGTAGCTATACATATCGGCCGCAAAGGTGCTGTCCTCTAAATTACCGGACTGTTCGACACCCGAGCCATCCGTTTTTGCACTGGATAGCCATGTCAGTTTTTGCGTCATGCGCCCCGCCCCATCGTATAGCATGTAGCTATAATCTTGAACCTGAGCCATCGGGCCATCAAACCACTCTAAATCACCTGCGGGGTTGTACTGCTTTGTGGTGGCTGAAACGTACTCTTCTACACCATTAACGATTTGATAATGCTGCGTCGTGACGGGGCGGTCCATGGCATCGTGGCGGAAGCGAACAATGCCGCCGGCTTGGTCGCGCTGCTCGATCATGTTGCCTCGGTCATCATAGCTGAACTTGACTACAAGGTTGGGCCCACTGGAGGCATTGATGAGGTCATCCTCGTCGGTGTAGCGCGTGATTTGAACTGGGAAACCGGCACTGGAATATTCAGTTAGCGTGTAGCTTTCATCTGAAGTCCCGACAGCGCGACGATTCTCTGTATTTAAACCGTAGGCGGCACCACCAGTCGCGACGACTTCACCATAGGTCATCGTATTACGAGAAATTAAGGTGGAATCCGCGGTTAGCTGCTCAACTGCAGTCGGCATGAACGGGTAGGAACTGTCGTTATATTCGAAGACAGTCTGACGCCCCAAGGCATCGATGCTCAGGACCGGCAAGTTGCTCGCATTATATTGAGTCAGAGTCGTCGAAACTTCGTCTCCATTTGAACGGTCACCGTCAATTTCGCCAATCACCTTTTGCTGTACGATATTACCGTTGGCATCATACCAGAAATAGGTCATTAAGCCTCGCTTGTTCTTGATCCATTTCATACTGCGCGGAAATCCACCGGGTGCAGAGTCGGCGAGGTTGGCATCAGTCAGTTCTGCCAGCGTTCGCTGAGAGTCGGGGTTTGCGGATGGATCGGGGAAGGTGAAACGATCCGTGTACCAAGCTTGTTCAATGACGAACTGCTCAGCATCGGTAATCTTAGTAATTTGGCCCTGAGCGTAATCATAGCGCGTTACGCCGCCATTGACTGCAGTCACCTCGGTATAGCCAGTGTAGCCCTCGATTTGCGAGTAGGTATTGCTATAGTTGTAGACTGCATTTTCGACCAATGCATCGTTTTCACCCACCGTGGTACGCTGACGCACGACTCGACGCTGCGAATCGTAATCATTTTCTAAGATGCGACCCAGCGGGCGCTCTTCACGGATTAATAAGTGGTTGGAAGCGTCTTCACCCAAAACATTCTTTTCTAATTCATAGGAGTAGAGAATTTGGCTGCGATCCGGCAAGGTGACTTGGGTCAAATCTCGGTGCGTATTATAGCTGTAGGTTACTTCACGACCATCTTTAGTTAGAATATTAGAAACTAACCTTTTCGAATTATACTTAAACAAAAGAAAGTTGCCATTAACCGAATCAATTCGCTCTAAATTACCATAACCAAAGTCAGTTTTGGACTGATAATACGAGAAGGTAAAACCGTTACCATTGGCATCGTACCAGGAGTCCAGATAAGGTCGCGAACGCACTGCCATATCATCGATCGGAAAAGACTGAGTCTTGTAGCTTCGAACCTCGCCATTGACTGCGTAGAGCGTGTAATCGGTTCCATTACTAGTAATGAAGTTTTGATACAAGTTGGCGGTACTGCCGATCCCTTTATCCGTGGCATTCTTGAGCATCGGGTTGAGTGCAACATCGACCGTCCACTGAGTTGAGGATGAACTCGGCCGCGAGTAAGCGATCACTGAACCATCCATCTCGGCAGCCATAATTATACCCTGAGGATCGCCATTGTACGCTTTAAACTGAAGGTAGGTAGCAAAACCGAGACGCCAGCCAAAGCCCAAGCCATTATCGGCAACATTACTACTCGTGTAGTTACGTCGAATCGCCAGCGGGAACTGCCCCAGTAATTCCAAGTCTGTGGTGTCGACATAGAAATCCCCGTTAACCACATTGACCGGATCACCCACGAGCTCGCCGATGCCCAAATTAAAAGAAGTCTCGGGCTTATCAGCAGTAAACGCGTACAATGATCCAGAGTTTAGCAACAAGCCAGACTGCTCTAGCCCAAAACTGGATTCCAGACCAGCCTGTACTTGAAACACACTGTCTCCTGTTCCACCCGCTCTCAGAAATTTATTAATTTGCGCATTCAACTCAGCATTTTGGTTCCGGGATAGCATCTCTGCAAATTCATCATCTAATTGTGCAAGTATGTCATTATTAACATCGGGTGCCGAAGGTATATACTTGGGTCCAGTCGGGTCGAAATTGAGTATGCTAACACTGCCATACGACTCAATTCGGATTAAATCATCACCGCCACTGATTCCTTCGAAGACGATTGGAATGATTTCTTTAATGGGTCGAACGATTGCGTCGAATAATGCACCGATCATGCCACCGCCATTTTTGGGGTCATTGGAACTTGAGATCAGCATTCCCGCACCTCCGGAATAAGACACGTAGGCAAGTGCCATCCGTCCGACGCCCTCGATTTGAACAGGACCAGGCGGCATATAACAAAGCTCCAAATCCGCATTTCGCTGACCCAGTTCACCCTCTGGCTTCAAGTGTTCTTCAACCTGGTACCACATCCCCCAATCCTTCAACTTCTTGCCTTGATGAACGACCTCACCCTCCTGTTGCCAAGTTTTACCGTTGGAATTCGGGCTGCGGCTTAAGACCACAAGGTCCTTGTTATTTTGCGGATCCGCGCGATAGGCACGACTCGCCTCTTGCAGTACTTTAACTGTAGAATATGCGCCCTTAGTATTGAGTAAATTCCTTAATATGGCGTGTTCATATGAAGAGCCTTGAATATGAGAAACATGAATAGCATCCCACCATGCCGTGGTCAAATCACTTCCAAAGCTAAGATTATAAGTACCGCCCAAATGTCCCCCAGTGCTAGATAATGAAAACACATCAATAAATGGGTAGAAGAGCTCTGCTTGGCTATTGTCCTCCATACCAATATGCAAAGCACCCTTTCGTGTTGCACGGATAAACTTATGCTTCCCATACACAACATCCCCAAAGTCAGTACATTTTTTCCAATAGACTTGCCCCATTAAATAAAACAAACGTTGCCGCTGAAACTCAGGGTCCTCAGTCGCGCCGTTGACAATTAAATCATCGTAGTACAATAAATCGCCCAACTGGGTTTTTAGCATGGCAGTCGATACTCCGCCAGATTGATGACAGAAAGCGTATTCGCCTGGATCGATTCGATTCCATTTTTTGGTATAAATACCAGAGCTAACACCATCTTCAACAAGTACTTCAACATTCGACCCCCGAATTGAATTCCAAAAGTTACGCTGACCGTAATAATTAATAAAAAAAGTGGACTGGCTTTGTATGCCCCTATTGTAGGAGCGCTGCATGTGCTCGACGAAGGCAAATTTAGCACTCGTAGCAGTATAGCTAAATTCAAAGCGGTGTGCCTGTTTAGCCCGCTCAATATAATCAGCGTCACCGATTTGGGGATAACCAGCTGTGCTATAAGCAATCGGGCTCCCCTGATATGGGCCGTACTCAGCAATTGAAACAGAGATTTTTCCATCCCCATAGTTTATACTCACAGCACGATTATGAAGATCCATAAGCGCAATGGGCTGGCTACGCCAAACCGCTTTGGATTGCTCAAAAATATCTGAATTTGCATCATTCGGAGCAACCAAGTACTCAATCGTATCGTATTTATTTGGAAAAGCGGCGTAATCGGAATACAGTACAGCTTGCCCCAAGATATCTAGCGGCCGAGGAAAGTCTTCCCAGTGTGCATATTGCTGTGGGCGATTGATCTTACGAATGCCAACTTCATCGTAAGACACACCCGAGTTGCTTTCACGCAACAGCTTTTTGATCAGTGGCGGCCAGAGCTTGTAGGGCTGATCATCATCAAAGCCACGAACCGAAGGATCGACCTCACCATCGGCACCGATCATCATCACCTCATCATCGGCACGCATGAATTTCTCAAAATATTTAAATCCATTATTTAAGCGTTCTGGCATCAAATCGAACAAATCCGCCCCCTCAACGATTTCGGTTTGTTTCAGCCATGGAAAGAGATGCTGGATGGGCTGCTCCTCACCTTCTAAATATGCCACGACCCATGGATATTCGAGTGGTATTTTCTTGGGAGTGAGGTCTGAGCCCGCAATGTTTCGGCCGACTAAACGACTAAAATCTTGGTCCAAAAGATAAACATTTGCACCCTCGGGCTCCGCGATTGCTGCTGGTATTCCGCATTGACGGAGTAAGTAAGTTAATAGAATACAAATTTCACGTGGGCTGCCTTGGCCCTCCTGCAAGACAGCTAAAGCATCACGACGTAAACCTCCTAGAGTAACTTCAACAGGTATATTGGTTTCAGTCAGCCCGGGGTGTACACCAATGTAATCGACAACCTCGATTTCATTAAAAACAAAGCGCGCTAACGCGATCGGATCATAGGAATAGTCGGCTACCAGTTGATCTAAAATCGGATGATTTTTCAACTCTGGCGCATTATCGACTAGGCTATACTTTTCGGCGAATTCGGTGACCACGTCGGGATTACTGAAATCCAACAGAGGACCGGCACCCGTATTTGTAGCATTCAACTCACGAAGGCGTAAGTTCGACAAACTTTCTTGTGAGATCGAGACATTACGTGGATCACTGCCGAGGTAGGAACTGGGTAATAACTGCCCAGAATGTGACAAATTAAAACTAGCTGCACGCCAGGGTTGCCCATTATCAAAAGCAAGTGAATAAAGCAGGTTGGTCGAAGCATTGCCTTCATAAGCCCCTGTTCCATACTTAATGAATGGCTGATCATAAATACTCGATGCAGCCTCGATTTGAAAGGCATAGGCAGCGCTATCCTCATTCGCCATATGTGTTAGTATATAATTAAAAGGTGTAACATTTCGATCGTTGGCATTCCATTCCCGTCCTGAGCTTACCTTGATCCAAGAGGTTAAACCATATTGGGGAAATTCAAACTGCTTACGCATGCCATCTTCGATCAATTCAGCCCATTCAGTAGTACCAACTTCAGGCATCGTCATCGGTAATCGAGCAAGGAAGCGCCCGCTCGAGCGATCCTTAACCACTAGATAAAAACCAGAAAGGGTGCTAGGCGTACTATTATTAGCGATGGCATCTTCCCCAAATACACCTGTCAACGGCAGGCTAATATCACCCGCAGAAACACCAAAGTCGTAGGTCACATTGGTCAGCAACTGACTAGGCCCACGCCAAGTACCAAAGTTAGCAATCGGCTCGCTAGCAGGTACGGTATAATCTAAAGAACCCGCACTATAATGCATTGGAACTGAGTCCAACCCACTTACAAGTGCTAGATCGACACTACGCAATCCCGCTTGCCCATCCAGCGCAAGAACCGTAGTATTTCTCTCATTTGTATCACCCGTTCCGCGCCTAAAAACATATTTGCCCTCATCGGCGGAGACTTGCTCAATTTTCAATGCGGATACGCGGTTGGGATGCCCCGCCTCCCGAGATGACAATGTGAGACGACCATCATTAACGATAACCTGTGCATTTACAGTAATCGGGGCAGATCCAACATTTTGAGTCCCAATAACACTCAGCTGATCCTCGATCATCAGAGAATAAGGTAATTCAGATGTACTTGTGCTTTGAGGTAGATAAATTTCAATTTGATATTCACCGTTTGGCACCTGTAATTCCCAAAGCGGAGGCAAAGTTTTTCCATCTTCATTTGAGAATCGAGCACTTTGAGTTCGCAGCGGATCACTTGTTGGCATTTCTGTTACCAGATTAGATGTAACATCGTAGGACCAACCATAATTATAGGAATCGGCCTTGTTAGAAAAAGTGGTTCCCTCATCAACGAGAAACCCCTCCACTAGATCTGATCCTGCATTTTGAAAATTCACAGCGGCACTAAATGGAAGCGTTTTAATGCCGAAATAATTGGAACTATTAACTTCCCCCCCAGAATCCACAACCCGCGCTTGATAATAGTCTTGCGAGTCTTGCATAAGCTCGACTTTGACAGTATCAATCAACCATGAAGTGCCCACTTTTCGAGATGTAAAAACGATTTGATCCGCGTCACCTAACGGTGGTGCTGCCGGAGTAGCGAGGAACCCATAGGGTTGCCAATTTCCATCGGTTTCCGTGTACGTCAGGCCTCCTTCAAAAGTGTTACCATATCCAGCGCCCACTTCTAGCTTATCACCAGGATCACCACTTATCTGCTTGGCATAAAATGTGATCCAATACGGATTCCCCACTAACATTCCAATATCATTGTAAAACCAGACGTTAACCCAATTCCTCATGGTATAATTACCGTCGGTACCCGTTGCAGCTCGCACGCCCGTAATCTTAGCTGATTTTAAACCTGAATGTGAATCCGTAGTCACTTCAGCCACTGGTAACTTAGGCGTGTTGTATCGACTATCCCCCCAAGGTCCTCTACCCCACCCCACTGGCATTCCATTCGACCAATCCTCGAAGCTGCCATTGCCCTTATCAAAATCGATCAAAGTGGTACTCGGCTCATCGGAAGGAGAGAACACCGGAACAGTCGCCTCGGTATTTAAGCTCCATTCGCCGGCTGCGTTGAGTACACCCTCACCAATAAAAGTGCCGTAGCGGTAAAACTCAACCCGCTCGATATTTGTGCCTGATTTGGGCGTGGCAGTCACCGCCAAGCGAATGGGTGTGCCATGCATGACTTCATCCGTATCTGCATAAAGCGAGCCCGAAGCTTCGTTATAAATCCTCGGGCTATTTACAACCGGTTGCGCCGAAAGGAAATTAAGCAGGAAAAACGTGCTAAAAATAGAAAAAATATGCTTCATAAAAAATAAACATTCGTAATCGAAAAATACCGTTAACAGATACTGTTTTAGGTAGACTGAATTTTGGCTAAGGAAGATTGATTATATCTGCTTCTCCAGGTGAAATAATGGAAATATAATAATCACTGGGCTCTTGCGGAGCCGTTAAACCGCCCGCAAACGAAAAATTATATTCGAGCGGATTCGTTGCACTGAGATACTCTTCATACGCGGTGAGGCCATCGCCATCATAGTCACTATTCGGATCAACTTCACCCGTGCCATCTATGGAGAAGCTCAGCTCCCATACGTCGGACAAGCCATCACCATCCGAGTCTAGAGTTGATGGGGTAAAGTCAGATATATCCCATGAAAAGAGGAATTTGGCCTGGCCGACATTGGCGATGGCGCGGTCTGCATCTGCGGGGTTTTCTGGCCATGGGAATGCGCTGACTGGGTCTAGCGTAATCGCCGAAGGCCACCCTTCGGAGCTCTCATTGAAGCCAATCGCGGCAAAACGGTCAAAGAACTTCGAGCTGAGGTATTTGAGCTGGCCGAGGTTGGCGACGCCGTGATCGCTGGGAGCGCCGCTGGAGAAGGCATTGACCATGGCGGTGATCTCGGGGCCGGCGCCGCCGACCGGAGCGAGGACGGCGTCCAGCTCGTCGCGGGCTTTAGCGGCCAAGTATTTGAGCTGGCCGACGGCTACGGGTGAGTAATCGGCTTCTGGGGTGCCGAGGGCGTAGGCGAGTTCTAAGGAACCTGCTGTCGGGATCTGCCACCATGCGGGATAAGTTCCTGCGGAGAGTCGTGACGTAGTCGCCAGTTCGTAGACCTCATTTTCGGTTAAGGTGCGGTCGTAGAGGCGAACTTCGGCTATTTTTGAATTATTCCCTTGTCCACTATAATCTGCACCAATCCTAAATTTTGAAGTACCAATGGTTTGCACACCATTCGTGTATTCAGCACTCAACACGCCATTAATATACCAGCGAAAGTGACCTGTTCCTCCGCTATTGTGAGAGTGAAACGTCCATGCGATATGGTACCAAACACCTTCAGCCGTCATACTATCCAAAGCTGATTGCGGCCATGAATTCTTATTGGTAGAACCATTTTCAACACGCTTCACCATGGTCCATATTTTGTCTGAATCCATTTTCCGACTCACATACAAGAGCCCTGGGGCATGCCCCAGAAATGCCTGCCATCCTGAAGCATCCACGCGATTACTGAGATCATCAGACATGACCCAAAAAGCACCGGAACCAATATAGCCAACGACTTGATTCCCTGGGTGGAAAGATGCCGGAAGCCCCACTTGAACATGTCCTGTATTCGCAGCACCTAGAACAGACTGCAGCACCTGTCCAGTGCCAGTCGGGTTATCGACAAAACTCGCACCAGCTAGCAGCGTTCCGTCATTTTGATTGACCGAATAATCGAGGGCATCGCCGTCGAGCGGCCAATAGCCGATCAAGCCGTCTTCGATCGCTGCGAAACTGTTCGCCCCCATAAAGAGAGTGACTACCAATGAACACAGAAAGAGTGTTTTACTTTTCATTATATGAAAATTCGCAAGTGGGAACGAGGCACCTGAAACAAGGACTCAATTACTGACCGAACATTGGGATATCGCCCTGGGCGGCCATTAGCGTCACGGCACCATTGATATCAACGACGACCGCATCAGAGGATCCATCGGGAGTGGTAAGCTTGTGAGTTAGCGGTTCCGGAAAATCAATGGCACCGCCGTCATCAGAGAGCACTAGCTGATTGTTCTGCAAACTGAGAGTCTGCCTAAAGGCCTCTGGTTCGTTAACTTCGGATAAAGACTTCCACACGGTTCCGTCGTAACCTTGGAAGTCACTGCCATCGTAGCGAATCGCACCAGGGGTCTCCGATGTAGCACCACTATTTGAAATGATCATTTCGAGGTACTCGGGACCATAGTCCTCATCAACTACAGTCCATTCCGACAAAGCAATATCAGCTTGAGGATCTAAATTATGACCAGACCCAATAAGAGAAAGATGCCCCTCAACAAAGACAGCTATTGGATTATTAGAATCAGTAATCTTATAAATCGGAATTCGAAGAAGCCCGCCTGAGACCGAACTGGGACTTCCGATTCTGTAATTCCCCACAATTGCCCCGATAGCATGCTCCAAAACCTCTCCGTCATTATTAGTTTCCCATCCTGAATTGCGCCCGATGCCAAAAGTTTTACGGATCATACCGGTATTTTTGCCGTAGCGCCAATCACCAACAATTGTTACAGTTAAGGCTCCCCAAACACGCTTGTCCGCAAATTCGACATAGATCGCTTGGTTGGGTACTGTAGCACCTGCGGGCGAGCCTTCGCCCGCCAATGCTGCACTTGGCGTGTAGGCATTCCACTGGAAGTAAGTATTTCTGCCAGCCGAGTCTTGTTGAACTTGAGACTGCCCCAATACAGTCTGTCCTTTGACCTCGAAATCACCACTCTCAGCATCTATAGCAACTACAGTAACTCCATTTGCGTCCACCAGTTGAGATGCGCTACTGCCCGCCCCCGAAACGAGTGACTTCCACGCCGTCCCATCATAGCCTTGGAAGTCACTGCCATCGTAGCGGATAGTACCGGCGGTATTGGTCGTGGTCGTTCCCAGTGTGACTGCACCAGCAACATGTAATTTTTCTGACGGATTCTGCGTGCCGATACCAACATTACCGTCACTGGAGACCGAAACAACTGAGTTACCGCTAGGGTCGGCAAGGGAGTATGCGCTACCAAGATCCGCAGCGCTTGCGATCACGGTGCCATCTGGCAGCTTAAAGCCACCCTCGGAGGATCCCACAGTGCCAGCGACGGCTAGGCTGCCATCAACGCGAACACGCCCACCATTCTGGTCAGCAGCTAAAGTTAAAACTATACTCTCATTAGCGTTGGCACCTCCACCGCTTTCAGAATCGGTATTTTTGATACCAAAGCGTATCGATCCCCCCCTCTCGTCGTTTTGATATATGTTGTTAACTATGCCATCATCTAAAAAAGTAGAATAAGACTCTGCTTGCCGAGTTGTTCTTTGAATCTGAAATGGGCTATGCAGATCTAGTTCAAAAGGTTTGCCAAATGTTTTAAAGGTATTTCTTACAATTAAGCTAGGCCCACTTTTAGACGAATTAAGAACATCCAAGGTTCCACCTACGGTGGCTTTCCCCTCGGTCAATTTAAGCTCGGTGGTAGTAGTGAAGCCACCTCCAATACGAAAATTCATTGGCTTATTAGCAGAAGTAGAAAGATCGAGCCCACCACTTGCCATAATTTCGTTGTCATCAAAGGCTAATACTTGAGTTCCGGTTTCATTCCTCAACTGCAACCAGCCGTTATTTACATTAGAAAGCCCGATTGTTCTATTACGTGTTAGCGTCAGGTTGCTTCCAGTGGTATCCGCTCCGAACAGCCCAACCGGATTATGAGGAGTCCCGTCCATCCGCAACAAACTGCCGCCAAAGCGAATGTCACCCTCTTCGGGACTCAACTGAATACTTCTATCTCCATTGGGCGCCCAGAACGATAAATCATGGAAGAGAGACTCTGGCCGATACTTAGAAACCGCCGATCCATGCGAATTCGAATGGGGCCGTGACAGGTAGTACTCAATTTCATCGATACGAGAAAAGGTACTCATAGCTCCAATTTGCCCTTCAAGAGTGAGCTCGATAGCAGTTGTGTACTCTAGGTTCCCAGGTAAACGAATCTTCCAAAGCGTATCTGCATAATTCCCGCCTGGACGTAGACTTTCTGGAGCAAGCACAGTCTCTTTTACACCTTTGCGCCAAAACACTTTGGCACTATTAACTTTGAACCCATTAACATGATATGCGGATAAATATAAATTACCCCCTCCATAAGCAATATAAGATTGCTGTTTTTCTGAAAAATCAATCCTCAGCTTTAGCGTCTCACCAGGTTGCAAATGGAGACGAAAGGACTCGGCTCCATTGAAGAGCGCAGCAACATCTTTTACTGGTTCAGTAGTGACAGTGAAACGGCGATGCGCAGAGGCCAGAACGTTATCAGTCGCTGGGTTCATCAAATCCAAACCCGTGAACTTGTTGCGCTCAGAAAGATAACTACCCCGCGTGAGTAGATTTCCAGCATTAAGAACTTTCGAAGGATTGCTATCAAAGATCAAATCACCATCTACGAAAGCGCCTGAACTCACTTGGAGCTCGTCGACGCTTAATACGTTATCGACCTGCACACTGTCGAACTGCGCAAAATCCTGCGCAGTTACGCCTAATGCAGTAAAAAGCGCTAACTGAACCCAAAAGATATAGGAGGCACGATTCCCATGGTGTCGTATTCTAGAGATTAAGTAACTATTCATAGTTTATTAACTCATTTTAAATACGTTATGTCAAATTTATTTTTTGAATTATATATATCTTTTTATCGTTATTAAAAAACTACCCAAACACCCTTATTTAAAAGATAAAGTAAAGACCCCAGGGTAAAAAACACGACTAACTAGTCAGTTTCTAATGAAATCAAGCAGCTGAAAAAAGTCATTGATCCCAGGCCTATAATGCCCCAGAGAAACAATCCCATGCGCCGCAAACCCATCCTCATCCTGTGCACGATCAATGCAGCGATCGCTGCTATCATACTTATTATTTGCCTTCCGCGGCTACTGGCAAAGCCGTCTCAGCCGGCAGCCACACCAAACACCACAACTGAAAATCCACTCACTGACAGCGAACGATGGGCCAAAGTGCTTACCTCATCGAATGAACGCGAGGCAGCCTACTATCTAAGCCAGATAAAAGACACCGCATTCAAACAGGCACAGCTCGGCATCGAACTGCGAACGCTATAAGATGGCGCATCGACGAATACCGTCTCACTCAATGACTTACGTCGCAACAGCACACTCATCACCGCAGCAGGACAGTTAGCCCAGACGCCAGCTGATTTGAATCTGCACATCTCGCTCTTCAAAAAGCAAACGCTCCCCATCACACTACGGGAAGCCACCCTACACAGCTACATTCAAGCCGCGGCAAGGCTCAACAAAGCAGACCACAGCGAACCGAAGTCAGAGGGCGAGAGACGAGCGCTTATAGCCCAATGCGCTGATCTCATCGACCAAGGTTACACAGAAAAGCAAACCAGCCTAGCGGGCCTCGCGCAGCAAGCAGACCAGTTCCTAAAGCAAAATGACATGCTTCCGAATGATCGATACAGCACTTTCCTGCAGAATTTAAAGGAGACCCTCACGAATGCGAGCTCATTGCAATGCAATCAGCTCGCCTGCCTGAATATCCTCAATGCGCCCGCCAATTACAGGCTGGAAGACAATGAGACACTTTTTAACTTCTATCAAAGCATCAGATCCGACGCCCTCAAAGAAGCGACCCTGACGCTACTTGAGGCGAAGATAGACCCCTCCACCTAAACGAGTCTTAAGCAGGCTCCTCAATCGCAGCAAATCAATCGCCTTTGAGAAATACCCACTCGATGAAATTCAATGGATTATATTCAAACAAGGGTTCATCAAAGGATACGACTTCGGGTATTTCCAAAGCAAAGAAGGCATCACCGCTAAAAGAGGCGATCCATTCGACCTGATCGAACCGTAAGCGCCTACCGCACTGACAACTCTAGGAAATCCAGCGTTTCTAAGCCTCAGTAAAGCTATCGAGCTGAATTTCACCTAATGTGCCCTGCGACAACGCGCGCTGCCCAAAAATCAATGCCAACGCGACGACTCTGGGCAATCGACGATTGCCCAGAAAAAAGCCGCTCCCAAATAGAAGCGGCTTAGAAAAAGATTTAAACTCTTAAAC
>Ga0115006_10001628_pt1 | contig 14187 bp, 14 predicted proteins | sample ArcOceMetagenome_3_FD_88943 | JGI IMG/M metagenome (GOLD analysis project Ga0115006, IMG submission 88943) | Marine eukaryotic phytoplankton communities from Arctic Ocean - Arctic Ocean- Svalbard ARC20M Metagenome | ecosystem: Environmental > Aquatic > Marine > Oceanic | place: Arctic Ocean...
TCCCAGCTCGCTGCAGGATAGGGTCCTTGCTACCTGCGCGCAGATGGACCGCCATGCCTCTCGCACAGCGCTCGGGTGTGGGCACCACGCTCCGTCCCGTGAGGGCAGTGTGTGGGCAGAAAAGTTCGGACACCATACAGCCGGGCACATCTTGCGCGACCACTCAGCAACTTCCTGCCGGTTCCTCGCGAACGGTCTGCACAGGTCGCCAGCTCGCCCTGCATGGCCGCATGCGCAGCTGTCGACGCCGCCAGATCTGCCCTGCACGCAGCCGGCTCGTCGCGCCGCGTCCACCTCCCGTCCTGTGCACGCTTCCCTGATCTGTCGCGGGCACCGGCAGGGCCCGCGGCCGGGGATGGATGATTTTCTGCCTGGGTAGAGATGCGCCTGAAAGTTTTTTTCCCCCGAAAAGGTGCGGTTTCATTCTTTTTTTTGCCAAATTAAAATCCCATCGATCAACCGAGTGGACACGTTGCGGCTGCCGGGCACAGGGCTGGGGCATGCTGAATCGCGTGAGCGCGCGGCGCAAAGCGGCAGCCGCCTGGCTGGTGGTGCTGGGATGCAACGGAAGTCTCCCGGCGTCGCAGGGGCTGTGCCCCGCCGGGGCTCTGCGCGGGCCGCTCAACAGCAGCAGACGAGCCGCAGTCGCAGAGCGGCGTGGCGAGCCAGCAACAACGGGGATGCGCCTGGGCGCCCCAGGTGGATTCGACGGGAGGGGAGTGCCGAGCAAGACTGTGCTCCACACGCTCGCAGTCCCGCCGGGGGGGCGCAGTCGCGTAGCTGCGACCACTGAGGTAACAAGCGCGACCGCGGTGGCGGCGCTTGCGTTTTGGCATTAGCAGCAGCGGCGCCTGCTCATCCCCCAGCTGCTTGCTGTGCAGAATGCTGCGGCCGAACAGATGACTCGCGAGGACGACTACGGCACTTTGTTTCGGGGCACGGAGACTCTCTTTCGCTTCTGCAGCCCGCCTGAGCCAGTCGTCTCGGCGGGCCGCTTCAAGGAAGGGGGGTGAGTTGTGTGTGTCCTTTGCGAGAGCGCAGCGGGCGACGTGCCCCCTCACATCCGGGGTTCGTGCACGCAGGCGCTTGGATCGGCTCGACAAGGCGCTCTCGGGCCCCGTCTTCCGCATGCAGGTGCCCAAGTGGATCGAGGCCCTCATAGCAGTGCCCGGCAGCATGTTTGGGGTCATGCTGCAGAGCCTCGTTATGTTGCCGACCGTGATTCCATTGATGCTGCCCGGGCCGCTGGACCTCAAGTACCTGCTGCTGGTGACGCTACCATTCAACATCGCGGGAGCGGTTCGCGTGCGCATGTGGATGCAGGACCCGTGCAGTATGCACCTGGTCATGGTCCGCAAGCTCGTGCCGTACATGTGAGAAAGTAAATAACAGTCATAGCAAGGCCTGGAGCTATGCCGAGTGCCTGATCTGTGGTGCTGACGGTGGCCTGTGCTTTGACCGCTGCTGGTTGGCAGAGGGTTTATCCACATGGCACTCGCAGCGTTGGTCAGCGCTCACGCAGACGCAGTGGCGGCATGCACCTTCTACGTATGCGCGTGGTTTTACTCGCAGCTCATCAACCAGAGCCTCAAGAATACCTTCTGGCGCAGACGGCCCATAGCAAGTTTGAGGTGCATATTTTTTCTGCCGTAGTTGCCGTGCTCGCATGCTCGAACCAGAAGCGGCGGAAGGTGGGAGGACTTGCACCAGCGCAGTGCCTAACATGCATGCTCTGTGACGGCAGTGTGGAAAAGGGTGAGCTTGCTCACAGACATTTCCCGCAATTCAAAATGCGCCTGAGGGAGCTGCCGGAGTGCCTGGAGTCTTTCCCTAGCGGTGATTCAGCCGGTGCTGGCGCTTTCGGGTTCTCGGCGTATCTCTTCACGGGTCAACCACTATGGCTGCTAGGTTTGAGCACATTTGTGTTTGTCTTGACAGACGATTTGTGTTTGTCTTGACAGACGTCTGGCAGCAGCCTCTCACACGCAAATGCTCGTGCTCTCGTGAAGGCCGTGATTTGACATGTGCATGGCATGTTCGTGTGTATGTGTGTTTGCAGTGACAGCAGCGGGCATGTTTGGGAGAGTGTTTATGCACGCGCACCACTTGCTCGACGTCGTGCTTGGGGCGTCGATTGGACTGGTGCGTTATGAGCTGATGATATCATCCACACGCACGTCATTGCATCCACGTGAAACACGGCCCTCTCCACTCAGAGTAGGCGTACATACGTCAGCAGAGCTTGCGGGAGGGAAGCGGAGCCGAGTCGCATGCGTGTGCTGAGCGCACAGTTGCGCGCGGCAATCCTGACATGCTAGCGATCGTTTCTGTCCCCATCTTCCCAAACGGTGTGTCGGGACCTCGCTTGCTCCCACATGTCCCCTGGTGTTTTGATCATGCAGGCGTGTGCTGCCCTCTTAAACTTTGCTATCGGGGGTTGGAAGACATGTGGATGGCCGCATCTTCTGTTCGTGACTGCGTTGTCATTTGTCGCCCATAAGATCGTCTTACCTGCCGTCAAGGCGCGCAAGCTTGAGCAGGAGGATCTGTTGAAAGGACTGTGTGTTTTTCGGCCCGGCGAGAGCTCACAAGTGTCCAAAGAGAGGCTGCAAGGAATGACATAATGAAGCAGGGGAGCAGACGCAGGTCGGTGCAGTGCAGTTGAGGGGCGTCTATGCATGCGCATCGCATACACGGGGGCAGGGGGCAGTGTATGGCCCTTGGCTTGTCTCGATATTTTTTGTTCTTGTCCGGGATTCTGAGTGAACAAGGGTGTCACGAAGGGTTCCCCAGAGGAATTGTTTTAAAAATGATGCCCGTACATACTTTACAAGATCGATGCCGTCTGGGGCGTCAGGTGTACACTATACGAATCTCAACTGCAATAAAGCCGAATCAGAGCCCACCCCAAGGATTGACTCTGTCATGGAGCGTTTTTAAGCAAAGTAAGCGACACTCTTGACGTGTACGGTGTGGATCTAATCCGTTGAATTCAATGTGCGAAAGGGCGAAGCGTCTCCGCAACCCTTACTTACTCCTCGGATGACGACTCGTTTTAGCTTTCCATAGCATAAATGCTGAGACAAGAAACATCCCCACAACACAAACAGAGAGCCAGAGAGGCATAGAGACAGACAAACAGACACACACACAGACCAGGTTGCCAAAAGTGAGTTGGTGGCACGATGTAAAAGAGCAAGTACTAACTAATGTGGCCAGATGCTGGGTACAAATTTAGACTGGGCGACTCACAATGTTTCAAATACGTCCTGAAGTTCGTCAAAAACTTGCGGCATGTTCAGTTTTAAGCAGCAATTGAAAAATCCATCATCGTCTACGCCCTGCGTCTTAACACCTGCATGTTTGCATGCGCGCGAGCGAGCGCGGTCTCAGCATCCATGCCTCTGCAAGAGTGCGCATATGAATCTATGCTCACGTCAGCAGCGATGACGTGTTCTACATCATTTCAACAATGCAGAAGCGTGATCACGGACATTTCGTGGCATTGCTGTGCGTTGCAGAAAAATACACCTCGAGTTCCAGTGGCAGTAATGAAGCCCCCAAACCTGGCCCAGCTCCTGCCGTTATCACATTACAGGATTTGCCACTTGAGCTTTCATGCTTTGAGGTGAATCACGTACAGCAAAACAAAATGGCCAAATCGGGGAAAGGTGTCAAGCTTGAGCAAGAGCAGACTGCATACATTGTATGAGCTATTCGCTTTTGCCAATGAGACTCACAGAATTTGGTTTCTGAAGGGAGCTTTCGTGACGCCAAGAGCTCGGACGCTGGTGCGCGTAGACGCCTCTTTCATTCCCGATCTGTGATGCCAATCCCAGGCCCAGAACGATCCCAATCACTCGAGCTCTCAACATTATTGTGCGCAAGACCATACTATAGATACGTATAGATGCACGACGCAACACATGTCTTACCCCAATGAGCGTGCCCACAAGAGGCCATCCGCGTTACAGCCTAGCTCCTCTGTTGTATTGCACTGCGAACCAGGCCTTGAAGTTTGACCGTGGGCATTATTCCGCGCATCGACAGAAAGAATAAATGCTGTGTATTGTGTTCCGATCTGATCGTGATGGGCAGAAATCAGATGTCACCAAGTAGTTATGTTCTTTGTGCATATCACGAACATCTCACACCACAGGACACAAACTTCAAAATGTGCAGAAATGCGAAAAGAGGCACCTGACTAGTTCCAACCAAACTACAATTTGGGTAACCAATTTGATCGTCGGTCAAGAACGTGCCTGTCCGTGCCTTTATTTGATTGTCTATCTTGTCAACCTGTCCAAGAAAAATGTCAACAAAAGAAATGAAACGATCTGACTTGCATGGGTGCAGATGCAATCCGTACGATACTCAGGTAGTGAAGCTTACCGCACAGCCAACGGCAGAAGGGCGGCCAGCAGCTACCAAGTCGAATGTATCCCGAAATACTTCCGTGTCAAAGTTATTGTAATAGTTTCCGACCATAATGACTTCATTATTGTAGTCATCCGTGACAATGTCGACCTGGAGCCCATATTGACACCCACAGTCAGACTAAGGCACAATCTACATCTCATGTGCATTTTTTTCAAGGCTCGCGCGAAGGCCTGCATGCATTCGGGCGTTCTTGCACTCACAGGCGATTCGAAACTGTCCCGCTGGCCCAAGCGCTTTAACCACGCAATCTCCCCCGTATCTGCAGAATATTTGGCTAGATATACATCGCACGTGTCGCCCTTTGCAACAATCTGTCCAGAGCAAGGTGATTTGCGATGTGACTTGCGTATTTCTTGACTGCCGTCTGGCTCTTTTTCTTGTGAAGTCAAATACTCTCCAACATTTTTGTCAGCACTGCAATTCATGGGATATTTTGTTACGCCAAAGTCAGCTGGATTGGTATGGCCGCAAACCCGTCCCCCGACATACACCCAGTGCGTACTTGCCTCATCGCGGTCAGATGGGCCGTTGACATGTGTGGCTCTGTCCAGCCCGCCACGGGTTAGATTTGCCCCAGACACTGTCATGCAGGTCGTAGTGAGGTCACCCCCGATGGCTTCACGGTGCCAGCGCAATTGCCCGTGAACTCCGTACGACGCTAGAAAGAGATTTTTGATACCATCCGTAAACAGAGCTTTCTGCGGCGACACCTTGGCCCCGTTTCGCAACAGATCCTCATAGTACATCATGACTGACCTGATATCATACGCAGAAAGCCAGTGGCTCCAGATCGCTACTTCGATGATTTCCCACTGTGAAAATCCACGCAGCAGCGCAACCCTGCCGTGATTGATGCTAAGCTGAACTCCACCAAAGCCGCCGCTATTTCCGGTGCTCGTATCAACACCATTGGCAAGAAAGGTAGAGCCTGACTGCCTGTTTTGCCCACACATGACAATCCAGTCGTCGATTTTCATCGTGTGTCCGCCAAACATGCTTTCGCCGTTCATCTGGATTCCCGATTTTGTTTGACCAGTAACAGTACCGTACCTGTCATCCAGAACACCGTTGATTTACAATTGAGCACTTGCTTGCATTTCTTTCGATCGGTATACTCACGTGCACAGTCTCTACTACATGTCTATGTGTTCCATGTCTACGTGTTCCCTAGCTGGCATTCACATGTAGCAGAGTTTACCATGCTTGCCCCGGATGGCCGCCATAGTGTCCATGAGCCCAGTAGCTGTTTATCATCGTTCATTAAAAGAAATCAGCACGCAATCATAATGAAGACGACGTATGATGTGCATGAGTAACCACTCAGCAGTTTTCTTTACACAACACGGGATGCATTGTCTTCGGACTAGCTCTTGTTGACTAGCTATTTCGATTGCAATGCTCAGATTTTTTGGCTTTGGGAAGTTGCACAATATACACAACCCTGCCAAACTAGCACTCCTCACATCACATCAATGCACACGCGTTCGCACCTGATATCCGTGGCGTCCAGAATAGTTCCTTCGCTCCTCACAGGCATACGCGATACACTGCAAATGGTGAAATTCTCAGGAATAGAATTTTCTGGAAATTTCATGCCGTCTTCTTCCTGGCCACTCAAATACACTTGAGTGGCTTTTGCCCCATAGCTTGGTTCCCTCCAGCCCAATGACACCTTCCCTCGAGATACCGCAGCATGCATCTCATTACCGGAGACGTCATCCCATTGTTGCGCACGAGTTCGCTCCCAACTTGCCGTGGTGTAATGTGCGTGCATATTTGCAAACGGAAAACACAAGGAGTTTGTAAAGGGTGGTAGCACACCCGTTCGATCATTCGAATGCTCCCACGCATCTTGAGAGGCCGGGGCCCCTTCACTAAGATGGTGTCGTGGATGACCAAAGCTACACGTGTCGAAAGTAAGCTGAGGTTTCGTACCCACCTTCATGTAGTTTCCAGCTACGTAAAGATCTGTACCATCCGTTTTCAGGCTTACAACACTGCCGTCTGCACCCAACGGTCCGATACGACGTGCCCAGATTGCACCTCCCTTGCTGAACTTAGCTATGATGCCAAATCGTGTGCGCAAATTGGTTGTGGGCAGAGGAACGTTGAGAACGTCAAGATCTTCCTCATCCACATCTATACCCCAGTATTCATGCGCCACGTTGCCCAGGGAAACGCTCAAGTCGGGCCACGAATGCGGCGGAAGCGTATATGTAAGCGTCAAGTACACAGCGCTGGGCCCTGACAGTTGGGCATTCTCGGTGGACGGAGTGGTAGCCAGTCGCATGTCACCCGTTTCCAGAAGAAACCCTCGTCTCGATATGCTCAGACGCGTCTTTACCCACAGCCAGCGACCCTGCTGCGAGATTTCCGCAATCCACGCATCATCCTGAGTCTCATCGCGAGTTTCGAATCCTTCAATGTACGCACAGCGCTTTAATCGACACGATTCATGATCCATAAAGCCGCCTCTTCGGTCAGCGCACGTAAATTCATCGTTTGCCGGTAAAGTACTTGTGCAAACGCCTTCCATGCACTCAGCACGGTTGCAGCTTCCCCCGCGCTTTTGATTGACCTCCTCACGGTCGATTCGTGTGGGCCGCTTTGTCATCGGGTCGACGTGCCAGAACCGGACGACACTGGATGCAGGGACCAAGTAGGTGCCGCCCATATATATGTGTGCTGGGGAGCGACTGGAATCAACAACCAGTGACCAGGGCTGAATCCGTCCAAACTGACTTTGAGAGTCTATCATTGTCGTCCATAGCGGCCTTGCATATTGATTGAGTTTCATCACAAATGTGGAGGTTGTGCCGTGTGGGTCCAGGTACAGCGGGTTATATTCGCCTCGCTGGCTTCGTCCTCTGTCTGGAAGGTGCGACCCCACGACTCCGAAGCACCCGTTATACCCTTCATTACACGAACCTAAAATCCTACCTGCAATGTAAATATCGTTCGTGCGCTTGTCAAAGTCAATGGTAGAAACAATCACCTCTTTCACAGCTGTTGTCTGACGAATGCCCACTTGGAGCGACCACACATAGTCGTGCGCCCCGAACTCAAAACCTCTGGAGAATTCGGTGTAGCAGCTCGAAGTTGGCGCTCCCGTATTGTCAACACTTTGGACATCGATACGGAGATCCTTACCGTCTCCTCCATCCACCTCGCATACCAACGTGTTGTGATGGGGAATGCTGGCCACAGGATAAATATGCCCGGCTGATGGAACTGTCGGTTTCAGCTGTTCCTCGTCGACAATAATGTACGACGACTCCATCGTGGGTGCCATGATCATGTTTGTGAAGAAATCAACGAAGATCTCAGCGCCGGACCCTTGACATGATCGAGTGCAGACTATATCATCCTCACTCACGAACTCAACCTTTTTTAGGATCTTTCGAAAGTAAGGTGACTCGAAACGGCCTTTGTCGACGATTTCAACGCTTGTTATTCTTCCTGTGGCTTTATCGGCCTTGAAGGTCCCCCACGCATCTACAGGATCAATGGCCCCAGACTTTGTTCCCGAATTATGGAAAAGATCACCAGGAATCCTCCATGCGCCATCGCTGTAACCCGAGCCTCCATTGATGACTTTTACATATCCCACCTTATACTCCACGGACTTTTGTGTATTGACAGAAACGTTTCGCTGCTCTCCATCTTTGATCCACACGTCAAGTGTGACGCGCTTATTCGCCGGCTCAAAAGACAGGATTTTGGAATGCTGTCCTACACCTGGGCCGCCCGTGAGAACCAGATAGCGTCCCACGTAGTTGTCAGGATTTGTCTCCGGGTCCACTAAAGAAAGATAGGCCACATTCAAGCAATCCGTGGAATTGACAGGGCGACCAATTTTGTCATCATAATCGTGTCCAATCAAGTGCCCAGTTTCATCTTCCAAGGTGACAAATTCTTCATTTATCAGTGGCACCACTGCGCGGGAAGCTCGTTGCGTGGCTGTTGCATTGTCCGGCGGGCATTGGATCGTCAAATTACCAATTTCAACAAAGCAAAAACAGCCACTCTGTTGCATTGTCCCCTGCGCCAGGACTGATCTCTCCACTGCTGTGCCTGTGGAAAGTGGCGCTGTCTCACAAGGCCAGCAATCTGTACCGCCACAGTTTATCCCAACCTCTGTTTCTTCCCATTGGTCATTGCAGCAGGTATCGGGCAGTTGGCAAGGACCGCCGCAGTCGTGAGTTACCCCCATGCTGTCCAATGTGATGCCCTGGTGAATTTTCATGTGTCAGCAAGATGTACCACACGAGCACGAGGGTTGCAAAGAGCAAATCATTCATGGCAAAACGAAACTTACTAGGGCGGTCTCCCCGAGGTCTTCGTCGAGAATTCCGTTCGAACAGTGTCCTGGTAAAACAGGCGGCTTGCACAGAGGACAGTCGTTGCCTCCGCAGTCAACGCCATCCTCTCGAAAGTCCCACTTTCCGTTGGTGCAATGATCGGCAAGGAGACTTGGCAACACGGGCGCGTGTCCTGAGAAAAATGCAGTGAGGGGGTACCGGCAGTTGCGAGCAGGTTTCCCGTTGACCCGCAAGATTGTATTCGAGCCCGTGAGCCCAAAATTTTCGCCGACGACCGTGACGAGCACACCGCCGCTTCGTCGCGCGAATCGGGGGTATATGGATTTAATCGCGGTGATCTCCTTGAACGAGCCCTTGCAATCGAAGCGCACACCCTGTGGGGTACGATCTGTGTCGCGCTTGCTGCACACGTCCATTTCTCCGGAATGTACACCTGAGCAGCAGGGGAAAAGCTCAAGCCCAGACACGTCGCCTCTTGCCGCGCCTGACATGCGCACATCCTGTAGGCGCACGCGTTCGGGCTCGAGGTAAAAGGCGCCGCGAATCTTGATGGCGTGCAAGTTCGCGAGCACTCCAAGCATGTCGAGACGCCTGGGCGCGTTTCCAGTCCTGCTGTCGATCCAGCCCGCGTCTTCTACAAGAGCGATCGAGTACTGTGTCGGCACACTCCGGGAGCGGTCGAGCACGCCACTGATGTGGAGGGCATGCCCGCATTGCGCCTCAAGAATCACATGGGCGCCTTCCAGCCCCGCCCGGGTCTTAAGCGGGTGCGAGTTGGACGGAGGCGGGCGCTGCGTGTGGTAGAGACCAAAGCTCAGCTCCCCATTGTACGCCGCAGTCCGGTCGCCGCCGTAGCGCGGCGGAGACGTGAAGTACCACATGTTTGAGCTCTGATCTGCCGCCTCAATCGCCATGTCGCCCTCGTCGGGCCCCTGAACGTTGTGCGCGATCTGCTCCATTCGCGGTCCCTGCAGCGTCCAGCCATCCGTCCCCCGCACAAAGGTGCTGTCCAGCACGCTGGGCCGCTTGTCACGCGTGCCCTTCCGTGCCGCTGCGCCTCCTGCCAAGGACAGGCAGCAGCACCACAGCGCCGCGAGCAGCGCTGCTTTCGGTCCAGCCCGCACGCTCCGCCCGCCGTGGCACGCAGGAGGTCTCTGCCTGGCGCTTCCGCGACCGGAAGCAGGCCTTTGCGCGGCAAGGCCACTGCTTCGCGTGGACCCTACCATGGCCCTTCCCTCATCTCCGCCGAGGCCGCCCTGCCCGTGCCATCACCGCTCGCCCGCCATCACCGCTCGCCCGGGTCAAATGTGAAAATAACTGATTACTCCGACGTGGGGGGGCGTAGTCCCTCATCATGGTTCGGCGAATCTACGCCTCCATTGCCTCATCCTTGCCTGATCGCCCATGGTTCGGGGCGCAGCTCAGATCCTCCTACCTTGGCTCTGCCTGCAGGCGTGCACGCGTGCACAGACAGGTATGCGCGATCCCGTGCATCCCATGCCGGTGTGCCTCAAGCTGCTTTGCTGCGCCCCGGTGACACGAGGACTCGAGACGCAGGCGTCGCCAATCCTTCAAGCACCTTTAGCGCAATGCTCGACGACAACGCAAACACTGCTAGCACAGGTATGGATGGCCACGCAGCACGTCTGGGCAAGCACGCGTTCACGCGCTTTCTCCTTTGCACCTGGCCGGGACGTGCAGTCGTGGACCGTTGCTGTCAGACGCACCACGGCCGCTGACGAGCCTTGCACCACACGACTCGCACATCCCCACCAACACCTCCTTTCTCCGCCCTGTGCACAGCATGGAAGAACGCGTCCCTGCTGACAGTCATCATCCCGTGCGCGGGCTTGGGCACGCGCGTCGGTCTTCCCTATCCGTAATCGCGCTCCCCACTTCGGTCTTCCGCCATGCCTGCGTGTTGTGAGCGCAGAGACGGCGGCCTGACCCCCCTGCTCTTTGACAGTAAGGAGATGCACATGGTCGGTGCCAACACAGCGCTCATCGACCTCTCTCTGAGGTGCCGCAGTGAGATTTGAGCCACCCCGACTGCCTCACCCGCCCTTTCTCACGCCAGACTACCTCTGACGCGCTGGCCGTGCGTGACTCTTGCTTTGACCCTTTCTCCTTACCGGCATTGCAGGCATCTATCACCGCACGCCGAAAACATCCGCTCCGTCGTCATTGTCATTGAGCCACGCAAGGTAACTGTGCATGTGCTCCAGAGCGAGAGAACGCAGCTACGGACAAAAAGCGAGGAAAGGTGTGCGCGCGTGGGTGTTTACCATTGACAGCAATGAATGCATGTTCCTTGCCTCCCCTCCCATGCCCCTGCCTCCCCATCGTTCACCTTTGTGATCGCTGCAATCCAGCACCAACTCGTGGAGTATCTCCAGAAGTGGCGCGCCGTGCTCCCGATTCACTTTTGCTTCTTTGGTCCGTGAATCTATCTGCCTCACTGTTGGCCGCTTCCTCCTCCCCTTCCCCCGTGCTTGCTTGTCTACTTGTCTGCCTGTCCACCAGCCGACATGCCCTGTCGCGCTCTCTGTGCGACCCCCCACATACCGACCCACCGTCTAAACTAAAGCGCTGTCGCGATTTGCCGAGCGCTTGCTGTCGCCTAATCGTACGGATGCAAACTCATGCGATGCTGTCCCACCCCCGCCCTCCTTTCGCCGCAGATGAGCGGTACTACGAGTGGGCGGGCTCAATTTTGTCAGCGGAACCGCTCTTTGGGGAGAGTAACTTGGTCCTGCTGCCAGACAGTTTCCTTCGCCCGGCGCCAGGTAAGCCCTCATGCGCGTGTCTTCGTATGCGCTTGGCCGCCCGCCCGTCCGTTCGCCTGCGTACGGGCGTTTTCGGTACGTCGTCTGTTTGCAGGTGCTGTAGTGCGTCAAGCGGCAACTGAGCCGCCTCCATAACACATTCTCTTTCAACGCTGCGCGATTCCCAAAGCGTGAAAACTTGCAAGTGCAAGGAGAAGTTGGGACATCGCGCCAACTGACGGGCCAATTAGGAGGTGCTGAATACCCTCGCGCCCCGTCCTGCTCCGGCCTCCAACAGGATTGCCACTGATTCCCACGGTTCTTGACTTTCTCTCGAGATTTGGAGTAGTTTTTGGGTACGTAGAAGAGACCCGCCCAGAGCGCCTTCGAGCCCTCGGCGCCCTCGCTGTGCAAGCGGATTCATCTGTGTCCCAATTCTGTGACAAGCCTTCCCAGGTTCTACCCTTCCATTTGTTCTCTGCTCTCTGTGGAGAGTCCCCGCTGTGCGCTGAAGTGCCCTTCTATCCCTTCTAACCTATATACCATAATGGAGTTGTTTGGCCCCTGATCGTGAGGCCGGTGGACTTGGTGTGCCATGTGGATGTGCTGACGTGTGCACGTGCGTGCGTGCCGCAGGAGCTGGAGACGTTCAACGGGTTCTGGGGGTGTTTTGGCTTCCGGCGAGCATCAGCCCGCACGCTTCTGCGCACCATGATGCGTTCCGTCGCTCGTGAGCCTGTGTCTGTCGCCGATTTTGCTGGTATCCGTCGACACACGAACACGCAAGCAAACGCTGTGCAACAGACGTGCCGACGCAAAACGCACGAACACGCGCCTCTCCTGCCCCGCGTGCCGTGCGGGTCACATCAGTCCCTGGTGTTGCAGTTATGCGTGCATCAACCCCTAATTGCATGGCGGTGTGTCTGTGAAAACGTGTCTCCGTCTCTCTCCAGCACCAGTTGGGGCGTTTGCGCTGCAAGAGTACATGGATCTAGGTACTTGGCCCAATGTACACCAAGCAGTGCAGGCCCAGTTGTTCTCGGACGGGGACCCCCGGAACATGAGTGATTCCTCCGTGCCTCGGCCTTGACTCTCGAGGGCGTGCCACGTGCCCGTGTGTCGCTTTAAACGGACACGGGACAAGAGTCTCCATGCAAGTGACGGAAAACTCCTTTGCCTCTCCGCGCTGCTGCTCGGACTCCACGCCTTGGGCCACGTACGACAGTGACAGAATAAATGCTGCATCCAGAGCTGCCCGTGAAGGCGGCGGGGGGGGAGCCCTTGTGACTTGTACCGGAACGGCAGTCTACCCTCCGTGCATGACGCCGGGGGCAGGCGGCGACGATCATCATCCCGAAGGGCAAGCAGGGTGACGTCTAAGTCAGGAATGCATCACCGGTGAAGCCTGCAGCCAATTACTGCAGCACATGGACCCTATGTCCCTCTGCATTCGCCTCCGCCCAGGAGCCCCGGCACCCCGTCTTTCCGTTCGACCCAGAGCTTTGGGATGTCGGCTCATGCACCCCCCACAGGCCACGGCACGCATACCACTACTACTGTCCGCAGGGCTCCATCCAGGCTGCCATGAGTTGCAAAAACAAGCAGCGCGTTCGCCACGCGCGTCTGCGCGCCGCGGCCGCGGCCCAAGCAGACCCTGCGGCGCCGAATCCCGAGGACCACAGAGTCGCCTTTGGCAGCCCAGCGGCCGGAGCGCCCCAACCACAAGAGTCTTCCGTGACGCTCCGCATGCGCGTAACCCGCCTGCTCAGGCTGCCGCGAACCCCGGCCACAGGCGCGGGTGCGCAGCCGCGGAACGGCCCAGCTGGTACAGATTGCTGCGGGATTTGAGCAGCGATCCAATCAGGTACGCGGTCAGGGAAGGGATGGCGGTTCCGACCACGCTCAGGCCCAGCGTCCGGCCACGTTGGCCCACCAGCGGCGCTGGTTGCAAGTGCATCGCGATGCCACGCTTCACTCCTGGACCCCCCCCGTAGGGTCCCGCCATACACCGCGCGGAAGGCCCCAAGTGACATCCACCCATGCTCGCATGCACAGTGCGGCGGCAGATGGCCGCTCCGAACGGTCCGCCGTTCCCCCGAGGCGCACGTCCGTCCGACATCCCCGCGCGCGCGCCACTCTCAGCCACCACCACGCACTCTGCACCGCCTCATACTTGAACAGGCGGGGGTCAGTTTCCGGCATCATACGATCCGTGCACATCTGCACGCGGCGGCAGATGGCCGCTCCGAACGGTCCGCCGTTCCCCCGAGGCGCACGTCCGTCCGACATCCCCGCGCGCGCCCCGCACACCCACCACCACCACGCACTTTGCACCGCCTCATACTTTAGCACGTGGGGGTCGGATTCCGGCATCATACGATCCGTGCACATCTGCACGCGGCGGCAGATGGCCGCTCCGAACGGTCCGCCGTTCCTCCGAGGCGCACGGCCGTCCAACATCCCCGCGCGCGCGCCACTCTCAGCCACCACCACGCACTCTGCACCGCCTCATACATAATCTCGTGGGGGTCAGTTTCCGGCATCATACGATCCGTACAAACCAGTACGGCTTGGTTCAGTCGCCATCGTATAGTGGTTAGTACTCCACGTTGTGGCCGTGGCAACCCCGGTTCGAATCCGGGTGGCGACACGAAGAGAAA
>Ga0115006_10001629_pt1 | contig 14179 bp, 21 predicted proteins | sample ArcOceMetagenome_3_FD_88943 | JGI IMG/M metagenome (GOLD analysis project Ga0115006, IMG submission 88943) | Marine eukaryotic phytoplankton communities from Arctic Ocean - Arctic Ocean- Svalbard ARC20M Metagenome | ecosystem: Environmental > Aquatic > Marine > Oceanic | place: Arctic Ocean...
GACGGCTTGTTTTTTTCTGCCCTTGTCCAACGACACAACCTATGCCCAGGTGGTGGAATGGTAGACACTGGGGACTTAAAATCCCTTGCCAGTAATGGCGTGCGGGTTCAAGTCCCGCCCTGGGTACTCGGTGTTGTTAAGTAACGTTAGAAGACTACGCAGCAACGCTTTAACTAACATATATTTATATCTGTCTGTCTCAAATTGAGTGTTTTTCCTAGGTGATGGCTGAATAGCCTTGCCCCCAGTTTGACCCTAGTTTACGGCTCTGGTCATGAGAATAACAAAAGGTAGTATCACTCACACAAAGCGCACTTCAAAGCCCTTTAGGTGGCGTTACAAGGGCACTGACAGGTACTTCAGCACCAACAAAGAAGCTCTCAAAGCCCAGCAAGCGTTCCTAGAGACACGCTCAGTAGTTGGTTCTAGTGTCAGTGACTCATTCAAAGGTTCCCTAGAGAGAGACGCTGTAGAGGCGTTCAGTATCTTGAAAGAGGCAGGGCTGACTGATTCCAAGTATCTAATAGAGGCAGCACGTATAAGAGCATCTAGGGGAACCAGTGAGCTTTCCCTGAGTGTTGCTATTGATAAGGTGAGCCGTTCTTCCGCTTTCTGTTCCCTGAGTAAAGGGCAGGCTGATAAGTATCTCCAAAGGTGGAACAGGTTCCTAGCTGACATTGGAGACCTGAACCTAGTAGAGATTGATCAGAGCCACATCAGGGAGCACTTGGAGAAGAGAGCAGAGGTGAGTGATACTGAAGCAAACAAGACACATACTGCCCTTGGTGTGTTATTTAACAGATACCTCAAAGGCATAGGCGTGGAGCTACCCAACCCTATGGCTTCTATTCTCAAGCCAAAGCAAGGGGAGGTTGAGTCTAAAGACCCCTATATGCTCACAGAGCTGGAGGCGCTAGAGATAGCTATGCATGAGTGTGCCTCAGAGAGCGAGCAAGCCATCTACTACATTCAAAAGTTTGCTGGTTACCGTGGGGAAGAGGTAAACAAGCTCACGTTCCAAGATCTAGGGCTGGGACGAATACCGCTGAACATTAACGAAGAGCTCACTATCCATTTCACCGCTGGAAGTACTAAGGAACGCAAACAGCGCACCCGTGCGGCTTGCCGTAAGTTACACCTGACCCTACTTCTTAATGATTGGCTGACCTCTCACTATACAAGGGAGGGCAATGAGCTAGTGTTGAAACCTAAACACGCTAAGAAGAAGCTCTACGCCCTAGCTTCCAGTACGTTCACAAAACATCTGCACAAGTGGGTGAATGAAGCAGGTGTTACTTGGCGCAAGAATAGCCTCCGAGCTACCTATGTTTCGGCAGCCATCAAGGGAAGGTTTTCAGGAGACATTGAGCAGACCAAGGACTCTATAGGACATGCCATGAGCTCCTCTGTGATCCGTAATAACTACCTTGGTTACTACAATCAGAAAGACTCAGCCGTCTACTTTGCGTGTAAGCTTCTGCAAGATATTTACTTTGATAAGTTTAACCTTGTAGGTGAACGGCTAGAGACTGAAGACAGGGAAGGCTTGGAGAGCATTGATTGGAGCAACTAGGGCTCACCTAGCGTGTTTCCCATAGAGAGTTAATAGACGCTCAAAACGTCCTAGACCGTTCAATTTCCTCTGGGTCAGGCTTAGTAGTTAAGCCCATCAATAACCCCATCACTAATGAGAAAAAAGCAAAGTGGTAGTTTTCCACCACAAAGCCGAAAAGAGTAAGGTTAAAGCTAGCCTTAGTAATCATAACATAGCCTCCGTAAGCTATGGCTGCCTGAAGTAATGATATTATCACACGCTGCGAACCTCTTGAATATATCAGAGCGGTCAAAACAGAGTAGCTCCCAAACCAAGACAATCCCCCGCCAAGTAGGACTAATAACGCGGGCACGAAGCCAGTAGTGAAAAAGATAATGGCTGTAGTTATCAGAAGAAGAAACGGAAAGGCGGTAGCAATTGAGCTTGATTGGTTCATGTGGATTTATTGGTCAAATGAGCTTCTGGGTTTTAACGAGCGGCACCTAGTGAAGTAGCAAGTGAGAGCACTAGGAGCAGTGTTGTTGGTATAGTTTTAATCATAGAATTCCTTGCGTGCTCGATTAACCATAAATTTAGTTTGCTCGAGATACTTTACCCAGTCTCGCCCGCTATCAATATCGCTTACCCTATAATCTCTGAGGTATCTGTGAACCTTCCACCCTTTAGGGCCTAAGCTGTAAAGCCCTCCAGTTACTGTGTCGAAAAAATCAGGGGAATGTTCGCCGTCCGCAATAACCTGAAAGCGGTTAGCTTCAACAACTCCGTCAGAGATTATCTTAGCGCCTCCTAGTAACCCTGCCAAAATAGCTAGGGCAATTATAAGAGCAGGCAGCAGGCTTTGTAGATTTTTCATAAATGCTGCTTAATTAAAATTACTGGTTACAGGGGACTTGAGTAAGATCAAGTGGTTGGTTGGCATAAGCCTAAGCATCTTATGCATCGCTTCCACATGTTGGGCATTTGAATGCAGCGAATGCGTTAATCATTCTAAGCAAGAGGAATATAGGCAAAAATAGACCACAGGTTAAAATGATTAATAGACATCCAATTCCATCTGACATTCCCGTAGGTCTTTCAGCATAGACATTTTTTTGGCATGACTTGCAGAATCTTTGTTTTTTTATTATATCAGACATCAGCTTATGGGGTGAGTATATTTGATTTTAAATATTACTTTCAGATAATAACACTATTAAGTGTATTTATTACACCCACGTTTCCTAGGTCAATTGCGATCTTTATGTGTTTAATGCCGCATTACAGTCTATGCCTAAAAGCTATTATTCCTGTAATTAGGTAACACTAAAATTAAATTCTTGCTATAAAAACGTAATTTTAATTTTATCACGCTTTGTAGTATATATATTAACCAACTCAAACAAGATATGAAATTATTCAGCATAATCGTAACATTAATTGCAACTGCAACCCTCAGTCTTTCAGCTCATTCGGGCAGAACTGACAGCAATGGGGGTCATCGTTGCACCAAGACAGGCACATATCATTATCATGCGTTTCCTGAAAGTGGCACAGATACTCTTAGGAATAAGAGCGAAGCAAATACTAGTTCACAGGTTAGCAAAACCTCAGTGAAACCTGAAAAAAAGGCTACTGAAAAAGCAGCAGGTTAAAATTGTAGGCTTTCTGTGATGACTTTCGTCATGGGTGATCGTTCAGTATGTTTCGATGTTACTCAGAGAAGATAGGCACCATGAAATTTTTATCTATGAGATTTTTGTTTGTTGCTGCTTCTATTTCCTTATTATCTAGTTGCGGTACAGTAGCTAAAAAGTATGCGGTTAGCTTGGATATGTATATATCAAAAATGTGAAATATTTTATTTTACTACTAGTTAACTCCGCTTTGCTTTGCTCTGGCGTGGGAATCGACGACTACAAGGAGGCGGCTGAGGCGGGAGATGCTGTGGCTCAGCGTAAGATAGGCCAATTGTACAATGAGGGTATCAGCGTTGATCAGGATTTTTCTGAGGCAGTTAAATGGTACCGTAAGGCAGCTGGTCATGGGGATGCAGACGCTCAGCTAAATTTAGGTTACATGTACGCCAATGGCAAGGGCGTCAAAGAGAATGACGCAGAAGCTCTGTGTGGTTCATGAAAGCTGCTGAGATTGGTGATGCGGATGCTCAGTATAATGTAGGCCAGATGTACCTTAATGGCGAGGGTGTCAAAGAGGATTTTGTAGAAGCTGTAAAGTGGTGGCGAAAGGCCGCTGAAAAAGGAAATGCAGATGCTCAGTATAACGTAGGTCAGACTTACCTTAATGGGCCAGGTGGCAAAGAGAATTTCATAGAAGCTGTTAAGTGGTGGCGCAAAGCTGCTGATCAAGGGGTAGCTGAGGCTCAGTTTAAATTAGGCTTATCGTATTTCCATGGTAATGGTGTAGTAGAAGATAATGTTTTGGCTTACATGTGGTTTAACCTAGCCGCAGCTCATGGGCATAAAGACGGAAAGCAGGCTAAGGGCATTCTTGTTGAGCGCATGACCAAAGAGCAAATAGCAGACGCCCAGAAGCTCTCTCGCGAGTGGCTGGCGAAGCATTCGAAATAACTAGCGAGAATGAAGCTAACTTACTGCCTCTTCTTTCTGCTCCTCACTGCGACCGCCTCAGCACTGCCAGAGTCTTACTACCAGGACATCTTTGCCGCACAAATCGGCGGGCGGACAGAAGTCACTGCTGGTGACGGTACACGCTGCGATATCCTCACTGGCTCCTATGCTATCGAGGTGGACTTCGCCCGCAAATGGGGAGAGGCCATTGGACAGAGCTTGAACTACGGTTTTCAATTCAACAGACAGGCTGGGATCGTCTTAATCCTAGAAAAGCCTTCAGATCGAAAGCATCTGATACGAGTTAACAGCATCATCCAGCATTACGACCTGCCGATTAAGGTTTGGGAGGTTCTAGCATATGAGCAAAGCAGCGCACCTGCCACAAGTAGCACCTCAAACGTAAGTGGTGACTTCTGGATTAGCAGCACAGGCAAGACACACAAGCAGGGTTGCCGCTATTACGGCAAAGGCAATGGCCGATATACTAAAAAGACGTCAGGTAATGATTGTAAGATTTGTGGTGTAGCGAGATAGTAACGCTCAATTTGATTCACCAAAAATTCCAGTCAGATATGCAAGAATACCATTGATATGAACAATGAATAAATTAACGCCAGCCATCCTTTTTTTGCTGTCTCTGCTACCATGCATACATGGGCAGATTGACCCATTCGCCTCCCCCAGTTCAGAGAATCTAGGAACACAATTAATAGATCCTTTTGCTGTACCAAATGGGGTATCAGGCGATCCCTTCAAGGAAGATGATCCATTAGCCGAAAGACCGATCCAAGCGGCGACGTCGGGCAAGGAGGCGGATTATGTAGATGAACTGCCTCTAGAGAAAAAGCGTGCGGTCGTAATCATTAATGGAGATTCTGGATCTGGAACTGGATTCATTGCAAAAATAAGTAACATCCTATTTATCGTGACGAATATTCACGTCATCAAAGATAATCAGAATCTAAAATTCATGACAATGGATGGTGACACACTCTTAACGAGTGCTGTCTATGCAGCAAAAGAATATGACATAGCGCTGTTGCGACTCAACGAGCAAGACCGATCAAACTATTTTGATATTACTGAAGACGTGTTTTCAGATATTCCCGTAGGAACCGCAGTTTTAATCCCTGGCAATAGCTTGGGAGATGGAACCATACTCCAAACCAAAGGGGCGGTCATTGCTGTGGGGCCGAAACTCATAGAGCATGACGCGCCCACCTTTTCAGGTAATAGCGGTAGTCCGATCATTAACTTCGAGGACTGGAAAGTTATTGGAGTAGACACACTATCTACAAAACGCGACCTACTTCAGTGGTTTAACCAGCACTCCAAAGAGCAGAAAGGATCACAGGTTAAAAATGACGTGCGATTGTTTGGCTATCGTATCGACAACATTAAAGGGTGGGAACAAATTTCATTCACGAATCTTCAACAGCAGCATCAGGATATTTCACATATCCAAACCGAAGCCCTCTCCGTCTTATCTGCCGTCTGGGGGACCGACTGGCACTACCAACGCAGTGATACCGTATCAAGAATCATTAATCGTTTTTATGAGAAAACGGCTAACAGCTCACTTGCTTTAGCAGATGTAAATTATCAGAAAAGACTAGCGCGCTCTGGCCTTTATACTCATCTGAAATCAATCAAGGCTAATGCGGTGAAAAATAAAGTAAACGCATATGAATTAATGAAGAGTGATTATTCTGACAGTATAATTTTTTGCGATGAACTCATTGAATACGTTGGGCGATATTATGAATCAGATAGCTCTAATGACCCTTTTGAAACTCGATGACCACCGATTAGCTCATCAAAGTATTTTGTTCGGATAGCAGCACCAGCAAGGGGCCTATGAAGCAGCAGGAGGGGCTTTAATTGCTTGCCAATGGTAGGCGTCCAGTTGCTTGGTTTAGCGTTGAGTATATTGCATTAATATTTTTCAATAAATGAGTTACGTGACCCCTAAGCAAACATGACGATACGCATGATCTAAGCCGCTAGGCTACTCGGTTTACTCAACCCGTTTGAACCTGAGATTGGAAATCCCATCAAAAGACGAAATAATTGAACGCTTAAGCGGACTAAAAACATCCCCCGAAATCATATCCCCCCTAGTCTGAGGAGAAAGTATGACCGAGAATACTTCTCCATATTCTGTCCATGTGCAACATACATAATCTGGAAAAATTTGCCATTCGGACGAAATCTTGCGGCCGTTTTGTGGCGCAATTCCATCCTTGTAAACTCTAAATCTTTTCTCCTTCAGCGTGAAGGTTCCCGACTCAGCAAGATCCAGAACCCACGTTGTCGAATAATGGTGTGTAATAATCTCAGCAGACTTATAGACGCCAGCGACGTCTTTCATGGACTTATCGCACCCAGTGAGGATGCAGGCGATAAGTATCAGGATTCCAGATGCTTGAACTTTCATTTTTAATATCGTGCGCAGCTTAGATTCCTTCGTCAATAATTACGTTGCAGAGAGAGGATAATCAAAACAACAATCTGGCATGGAAAACATTTCTATTGGTGCAGGCATATTCTTCGGACTTCTGGCGCTGTCTTTTGTAATCCTGATTGTAAAAACTAGAGATCGCTGGAAATGGGGACGGATCTTCACGGTAATCATCGGTTTGCCGATACTGGCAGTTGGTGTAATTATGGGATTTGAGTATTACCAGCACATGCCCAAACCGACATTAGAATTTGCTGGATTAACGTTAAACATGCCCGTCGATGACGTTCGATTCCTAAAGGGAGAACCCAGTGAGATCGTCGAAATAACATCAATGAAAAAACACTTATCAATTTACCCCATTAGTGATTATGGAGACACTGACTTAGTCGTCTCATACTATGAAGAGAGAGTTACTTCGATTCAGATCAGCGGGAATTCAGATTACTCGTTTTCCATCTATGGTGTATTTCTAGGCTCAGAATATAAAACTGTAATTGATAAACTGGGGGAGTCTATTCAGGTCAAAAAACATTCAGAGTTCTATCGGTTATTATACTACAAAGAATTTAACGTAATCGTCGGTATCCAGCAGGGAAAAGTGAAACACATCGGAATCACGCTCGACCCCGAAAAGTATGGATGGTTATTCGACACACAGAACCAGTCGTCACATCAAATAGATGTGTAAGCACATACGTCGTAAAATGAAAATCAGAGTTTTAATCCAAGTTATCTTGACTATCCTGGCAATACACATCCAAAAGATCAAAATATGAAAAAATTCTCCATATTTTTTTTGTTTTTGTTAAGCACACACACACTTACCTCATCACCAAAACCAACATCGATTGTTGTAGAAAACAGCTATATATCTGACATCTATACTGTCATCGAAAAAAGTGATGGGAGAATAATGTTAGGCTCAGGGGATGAAATTATTACTTTATCCCCAAAAGATTTACCACCCAGCTTCCTCGAATCGTGGGGTATAGACATTCAAAAGAACCTTAATCGGTTTACGAAGACAATTATCCAAGAGAAGCAAAATAAAATAGCCGAATCGAGCAGACAACTTGTAGCGTCTAAACTCATAAAACAGACACACTCGGATACACAGCTTCCCTTTATAGCAAATAGTGATTTCTACGACCTAGGGATTCAGATAGAAAAAGGATCCCAATTCACTGTTTTCCCTTTTTACAAGGAAGGATATTCATCCTTAGTTCATTTCAAAATTGTCCTACGAGATTCCGATCAGAAATGGAAAGAATCCACATCTACCAGTGGATTAGATATCTCCAATTATAGTAACATTGACATCAACTGGAAAACCAAAGGGTCTAATAATACCAACCATATTATAAAAGGTTACGAATATAGATCCCCTAAAACAGTGCTCACTGGAACAACAGCTAGTGGAGAAAGAATCTACGCGACTAAATATTATATCAAAAAATCCTACTTCCTCGAAGCAACCGATATAAACGCTAAAGATACTTCAATCGCATACAGAACATTTGGGGGCAAAATCACCAGAGTACTGATTAATAAACATACTCAGAAAATTGAGTGTGGAAAAGACGAAGATTTCCCTTGGGGGGATATCAAAGGAACTAAGTGGTTAGTAATCTCTTCAGACGGATCGCTCAGACAATACAAGTATTAATCAATGGATACTCAAAGTCTGAACATTAGATTCCCCTCACCTACAACCACCACGCCACTACGGAGTCTCCATCACCAGCCTGAAGAACTTGCGTTGTCACCATAAGGAAAGACGCCAGGCGTTGTGCTTGACCAGGTCTCAAGGTCTGTGAAGGTCTGCAGTTATAACTCGAAATTACCGCTGGGATTGCTGGGAAAGGGTCACAGCGAAATTAAGAACTTGGTGTTAGATAACTACTCATATCTTAAGCTACAATATCCAGTGTTCTAGTAAGCCCAGTGTGCTCCGCATAGACCCCTATAGCTTTGCCTCTGGGGAGAGCGAGAAGCGCTTCCTGCGTCCACTCAGTCTCAGCTGTGAGTGTTTCTAGTGCCTTCTGGAATGATACCGTGGTGACGGGCACAGATTGAAGGCTCTTAACAAACGGCATTTCCATCTGTTCAGCCTTGGGAGATTTACTGGCTTCTAAGAATCTTTTAAAATCTGGAGCCATTTCATCTTCAAGAAGTGGGTGTCCCTCATAGGCTTCATCTACAAAATACAGATCTATGTAACACGCCTTCCAATGGCTGAACATACAAGTAACGGGAATGTAACCCTCTGATGCTGACTTGTGAGCAAAAGCATCAAACACCTCTTCACATTTGTCCGTCAAGCCTCCCATGTAACAACCATCTTCAGCTCCACTGCAGACTTCGTGAATGCTCCCGTTGTCTGGATTTATAGCCATGACATAGTTGCCACAGCCTTGGAAAGCTCCTGCTGCTACGCGGTCTGTTAAGTCTAGGCAGCCGCTATCATCTAGCTTCCGTGTAAAGCTAGGAAGTAATACTTCTAGCAGTGATGGCTCTTGTTCTGTTTGCATGTTTTCTTGTTGGCTCATGCCTCTTCAAGCTAGCAAATTTGGAAGAGGTGTCAACAGCCCTGTTTTGCCTCATTTATTGTTCGTCATCTAACCGTTAAATTATATACTAAAAAACCATGTCAGAAAGTGATAACACAGCTACTTCAAAACGCTTCTGTGAGGTGTTCCAGATGACGGCTAAAGAACGTGGGAAGATATCTCAGACTGGAAGTGAAAGGGGAACGTTTAGCTACAGACAACAACACCCGAAATATCCAACACTAGTTTTTAACTTCTACAGAAAGAGGGCAGACGGAACTCACTCAGAGGCTTGGATGTTGGCTGAAGAGATGGAGCTGAGACACCAGCAGAGAGTAATCAGCAATCTAGCCAGAGCCCGTGCCCGTGGTATACCTGAACGTAAGCCAGCAGCGCCGAAAGCAGAACGGCTGAAGAAAGCTAGAGTCCGCCAAGAGAAGACACGCCAAAAGAAACGTAAGCAGGACGCCAAGATGACACCTGAGGAAGACGTTCAACGTTGGCAAGTATTGGCAGATATGCTGGGGAAACCTCTAGATGAGGTGATGATTACTAACAAATAAAGCGTTATTTGTGATGCCCCGCAAGCCCCTTGTTTACTGGGCTGGGAGCCACCTACCGTTAAGATATCTATAGCACACTTAAAGCCCTGTGCTCTTCTCTAAAAACTCAACCAACAACCAAGACCATGATGACCACTACCACAAGTCCCTCCCCATTCAGTTCCGTAGAGAGCGAAACAGAGTTCAATTTAAAGAGCCTCACCGCCCAGCTCCTAGTAGCTCCAGATGCTGATGCTTTGTTTTCTCTGAGCCGTTGCCAGCAGCTCTCTGTTTTAATTAATCTACTACTCAAGGGTTCAAGCGAACAGACTGTGACACGCCTCAATGATGAGTGCCTCTCTGAGTGGCGAAAGGCTTCTGGTGAGTGAATTACGTCCTGAAAACGTTGAGCTCCTAAAGCTTTCCAAGGTTCCCCGAATCAAGACCCAAGGGAACGCCTTTGATGGTTCCCTAGCTGACTCGAAACCAGAGCAGCACAAGCATGATATTGCCTGCCATAAACTAAATACAGCAAACATGCTTCAGCCCGTGGTGCATTCAACAACAGCCAAAGAGCTGACCCCAACTGAGAGCTACTCAATCAACGGCATAAGTCTCTCAGCCGAACAATTTAAAAGCTTAAGCAATAACGCATAAGCGAACCCTAAAAACCCCTAGCCCCTAACAACGAAAGAAAACCAAGACCATGAATTATCAATCATACCAAGCAGAACAGAATCCTGCTGAAATCACGCTGCCTTCAGATGGCTCAGCAACGCCCATTGCTTTAAACCCAGCCCAAGGCGTCCAGCGTTCATCTGCTGTAGACCCTAATGCTCCCGTTACCATTCAAGGAATACAGATGAGTGCCGCTCAGGCTAAAGAATATGGCTTTACTGCTGAACCTGAAGCACAAGAAGCCAGTGTTCCCAGCGAAGCACCTGTAGAGGCACATGAGGCGTCCCCTGAGCTCCCTGAAGACGTTGCTGACAGCTACCTAGAAGAAGGCACTGCTGACGTCCTAGAATCCCTCCTGATTGACCGTGGAGATGTTGCCATGTCAGTAGTCAATTCAGTGCTGAATGATGGAGACATCACAGCTGAGAATCTTTCAGACATTGCCACCGCTTCAGGGCTTTCCATGGAGCAAGCTGAACAAGCCTTTGCTGAGGTTTCTGAGCACTTTGACGCCCAGCTAAATGGGAACAGCTCCCTGCTTTCCCTAGCCTCTGAGTCAGACCCTCAGGCAACCAAGAGTGCTATCATTGCAGGACTCCATGGAGACTACAGGGAAGCCAAGAGACTAGTTGCAGCTACTGCTTCTACCATGGACATGAGTAGTTCCTCTGAAGCCCTTGTAGACGCTCTCAATGAGAATGGATACGAGACTAGCTACCAGAACGGACGCCTTTACGTGAAGGGTCACGAATATAGCATCCCTCAACCTTGGTCACGTGTGTATTCTGCCTTTGACCTAGACCTAATTTAAGACCATAATTTAACTACATTTTTCAACGGGCTTGTTCTCCTGTTGTTCGGCTAGGAAAGCCCCTTTGGATTCAGTTCTGAAGGGGCTTTTTTGTGTCCGAATATCAAGACAAGACCTACCTACCCCTAGAGTTCGTCAGAACTCACCTAGCCCTATAACTGAACAAAAGAACAAGAAATGAAAAAGAACCCCAAAGTCCTACGAATTTATAACACCCATAACGTCTATAGCAAAGGCTGCGCTTATGTGTCCCTAGCTTCACTCCAAGATGCGTTCACCAAGGCACGCCCTGTTATATTTTATATCAGCCCAAAGCCTTGTGAGAGTTTCCCAACAACAGCTCTGTTATTAGAAAAGCCTGCTGACATTAAAGAGGCTTACGTTTCTAAAGAATGGCTGGAACATGAGAGAAGCTATAGCGGCTTCAAACGTGACACTAGCTCGGGCTACTTCCTAGCAAAGGTTCGAGCCAAAGGCGAAGACTTCAAGAAGCTCAGCACCTACCCCAGCTTTGTTAAGAATGCTGTGGCGTATCACAAGCGGAAGAACAAGGAAAAGAAAGGGGGCTGCTAGTATGACAGCCTCCACTATTCAAAGCCTAGTCTCAAGAAACGTAGCTTCATCTATGAATGACCTAGATGACATGGCCCTTCCTGATGACCCTCCCTCATTTCTAAGACCAAATCAAAAAGCAATTGCTGAGCACATTATTGAAAAGCTCAAGCAGGACAAGAGTCATACTTTTAACAGTAACACAATTGCAGGTGAAGTCAGACTCTCAGCTAGTACGGTTAAAAGAGCACTCAAGCAGTTTCAACATTTAGGCATTCTAAGGCTCCACAAGCTACGCAATGGTTACGTCAGGTACAGTTACCATGCTGATGCCATGAGACCCTCAATGACAGCCTCAGACGCTGCTGATTGTGTTATAATAGCCTTTCCTGAGCAAGCAGCCTATAGGGAACCAAAAGAACCAAAGCGCATGGCTCTGACTAAGTCTGAAGCTCTAGCAACGGCTGTCTTAAAAAGCATTCCTAAGAACTTAGCAGCGTCCGTCTGGGAACCATTTATTAAAACTGGCTGTGTTACTGAACAGAGCTGGGAGAGATACTTGGAAGAGTGTTTCCCAGTAAATGTTCCATTCTAAGCAACCAGCTCCTAGCCCCTAGAACTAGCCATAGTGTCAAAATGATCCCCTATATAAGATAACTTTAACAACTAACCCCAACAATAGATGCCGTTAACAATCCATTCAGCAGACCCAGAGACCCCTGACAAAGAAATAGTAACACCTTATGAAGCATTGGAAAATGCTAAGAAACCTGAGGGCTGGCTAACAAAACTGAAGAGCGTGTTTAAGAAGAAGTAGCTCCCCCCCACAGACTTCTCCCAGAGTGTCTCAATATTTGCTCAGGATGAGTGATTATTGAGATGGTTCTGACTGTCTGTAAGCGTGCTATGAGTGTGGAACCTATCAGGAGAAATACTCTTATCTTTTAACTCTTACCCTTTCTTTGAGTTATTCACTGCCGTGGTGTTCTCAAAGTATCACTGGGACAGCGAAGCTGTTAGTAACAAGGTTAGAGTTTATTCTAATAATAATAGATCTGCGCTCATATATTACCCAGTTAGAGTCTTTTGTTATTAACTCATGACTGAGGACAGAACAAGGCACTCTAAGAAGCACTAATAGAAGCCTTATTAGTTCCACTTGTTAGTGGATTTTAGTTCGGCTGAAAGAGCTGTCAATAACCATGTTTCAGAGCCTCCTGAGCCCCTAAAATAAGGCGCTCCCAGCTCATTGCCCTAACCATTTTTAGTAATAACTAATTTTCTACCAAACCCTAATCCAATAATCCATGAATAAGAAGCAACTACCATTCCGTTTTAAGCTGAAGCTGCAGGGAGCTAACCTAGTGTTTACAGTCTTTGCCTCTGATAAATATGACGCCATGAAGACCGTTCAGGAAGAGTACCCCAGTGCCTCTGTTATTTCCGCTCAAGGCTCTGAGGAAATACTAGGAGAAAGGGTTCAGCAATGGTAACAACACTTGAGCAAATAGACAGAGCCAACGTCCAAGCCTCTAGAGGTTACAAGTACTGGAAACGTAGGGCTGCTAAGTTCTCCCAGCCAGAGCGCCTCTTTCGTTTCAAAGCCATTTACAGCAACTCTAAGAAGCCCCAGCGGCTAATGGTGTTCGCTAGGACGTTAGAGCAAGCAGTGTTCCGTCTAGCTGAAGAAAGCAACGTGAGCCTTATTTCTTACCAGTCCACTGACTCCAACTTCAAACCTTACAAATCAACCCCCGTTCAATATGGATAATAACAACGAAACCCGTGTTCCACTAGTAGATCTCCTAGAAGACCCAGCAGCGCTCCAGAAGCAGCTCTACAAGGACGCCTTGTTGGCTCTGGAGGCTATTAGGAACGAGATTGCTGAAAACGGCTTTGTGAACACTCAGAAGGCTCAAGCGTTTGTTAGTTTGACCAAGCTGGTAAGTAAGATGATTGAAGAACAGAGAGAAGCTGCCCCAAGCAATCCGTTCCAACAGCTCATGGGGAACCTTCCATTCCATGAAGAGGGCATTGATGATGTCATTGAGATGCCAATAGGACGGTAACGGGTGTTTCCCTAGGCTGTATATTTTGGAAGAAATTTTCTCTCACCTGATACGTGTCTAGCGTCTAGCTGTGAGGCCCCCAGTACGGGTGCCCGTTTGTATCTCCAGCGAAACCAAAAAGACAGACAGGGGGGGGTGTTATTATTCCCAGCGCCTCCAAATCTGACCCCACTTTTGACCCCATTTAGGACGCTCATTTTGCCTTGTATGAACACCTAAACGGATTTATAGTGCCTTTAAAGGTGCTTAAATAAAGGGTTTAGGTGGTGGTGCTGACAGTAAATGAGGGACTTAAAATCCCTTGCCAGTAATGGCGTGCCGGTTCGAGTCCGGCCCTGGGTATGAGTGTTTGAGAAAGGGAACTGGAGACATCTCAAGACTTAGTTTGA
>Ga0115006_10001630_pt1 | contig 14178 bp, 10 predicted proteins | sample ArcOceMetagenome_3_FD_88943 | JGI IMG/M metagenome (GOLD analysis project Ga0115006, IMG submission 88943) | Marine eukaryotic phytoplankton communities from Arctic Ocean - Arctic Ocean- Svalbard ARC20M Metagenome | ecosystem: Environmental > Aquatic > Marine > Oceanic | place: Arctic Ocean...
GCGATGACGAGAAGGAGATGGTCGAGGCGGAGAAGGCCAAGGCCAAGCCCCTCATCGACAAAATTCACCAGACGGCAGTTGCCGAGGCTGATAATGCTGCCGCCGGCTCATCTCCCAACAGCAGCAGCAATGGTACCAGCAGTACGAGTACTGCCGTCGCCACGACCACGAGGTCAGGCATTGGCCGGGATGACGGCGGTAGTACGAGTATGGATACCGCGAGGACGGACCAGCTAGAGTTGGCCTGGCGGATTGCTGCCGAGAGGGTCCAGGCCGAAACCGAGGAGGCCAAGGCCAAGGCGATCGTCGACGGGTATGTCCAGGCGGCAATTGCTCGGGCTTGGACGGATATCGGCCTGAAGAAGAGCCATTGAGAAGACATCGCAGGCCCTTCAGAACAAGAGAAAGGCGGCCACGGATACCGACGACGATGGCAAGAAGAAGAAGAAACCTCCCAGCGGCGATGCGGGCGGGGCAAAGCGTGGCAAGACCATGGCCGCCGTGGAGGACACGCAGCCCCCTCCCGCGGCTGACGAAACCGATTATGATGGCGTCCGCTCCCACTCAAAGTCCCTGCAGTTGGACTGCAGTGCCGAACCCTCGGCAAACGCGAGGCTTTTGAGGCGAGCGGCGGCGGCGGAGACGAGAACGAGGCCCAGTAATTTAGGCTACTCTAGAGTACCTACGGTAGAGTACCTAGGTACGTGACTACTAGTACGTGTACCGGTAGAGTACACACGAGTACACACGAGTACACACGTACCCGTACATGGTCCTCGAGTCCGTTATATGTTCTAGTACGTAGTAGCGTACATGTACCTAAAGTACAACGTAGGTACATGTACCGGTAGTTAGGCAAAGGCAATCGAAGACCGATTGATTGATTCATGCACAGTTGCCTCCCCTCTAGGAACTTCCTACATCGGCAATCAAATCAGCCCAGATTTTGACCGACTTCGAGTCTATTAACTTTGCTACGTCGTAATTATTATAATGTTATAGCGATAGCCCTGCCCCCTCCGGAAGGTTTGCGCCTAAAAGCAGCATGTCAGGGCGGACTCTTTCAATCTTCGTCATCTCATGGTGCCTCCTCGTAACGGTCATATCGGCATCTCGTCGAGACGCCACGAATGTTCCGTCGCTGCAGCCATTGTACCACAGAGACTTTGCCGTGCGCCTTGTGTCGTCGAAGCAATTTTTGGGAATGCCACGAGGTGGCGAGACGAGCAGGGGGACTGATCAAATAGCGACCCCTTTGCAGTCGGATCGCGGTCAGCTCCAGGACCGTCTCTCTTTCATATCGGCAGTCCGTGCCCTTCATAAGAAAAGTATGCTGGTAAAAGATGAAGCGGAGATAATTTCTGGGAGAGCGGGGCATGGCGGGACTAACGGATTGAACGGTGCCGTAGGTGAGTATTCAAGTAGTTCCTCACCTAATTCTGCCGATGATGATCAAAACGAAGATGACAACAACACCGGAGATGTGGCAGTGGAAGATAAAATCGTGGAGGAGAAAGATACCCTAGCGAGAGAAGCAAAGGGTCCCAGCGGAAGAAGATATCATCAATCCAGTTCTGTATCCCCCTACAAGTCCCGACGTGCACATCGAAGTGTCAAAGAGAGAAATGCAAACCGAGACAAGAGCCGACTGTCTGAATCTGGTTCGCCTCAAGTGGATACATGTATTATTGAATCTTCTCTTACGGCAGGAAACGATACGCTTCAGAAAGAAGTCGGCAATGGAACGAATGATCGTGCATCATTCACCGGTCTTGATGGAAACGTGCCGATGTTCTTGGAGAAGACCGAATTGCCGACAGAAAGTTCAGAATTTATCGGTATGCCACTTTACAACAACTCTGCAGAAAGCGACGAGAGTCTCTACATCTCATCCGGATATGTGAGTTTTTCTGCACTGTGTTATTTTGTTTTCATTTTCTTTATTTTTATTCTTTGTGACTATCAAGTATCTGATTCATTGGTCCGTTTGAATACGAACAAATCTGAAATACGCCATGCATTCACATAGTGGAATACAATTGACAAGGTAATCTCCCTCGGAAAGTCTGTGACAAACCCAAATCTTCGTCTATCTCGCCATTTGCGGCCTATGCGAAAAATGTTAGCGCAAACGACGGGTTTTCATGGTGTCTTGAGCCGGAAGAGTTGTACCAAAGCAATGATTCAGGAGAATAGAACTGAACTGCTAGACGAAATTGGAAGCGTCCGACAGGTTCTAACTGCCGTGCCTACCAAGGTTACCTTCAGAAACAACACCACTGCCAAGTCCGAGAGACAAAATTTTGCGCAAATGCGAAGGGGGGAGCGAGTTCGCCGCTTCGGTCGATTTCTACCTTTCGGTCGTCGGGACTGGTACCGGATCACTCATGCTGATAACATGCGGTCGGCATCGATATCGAATGCCGAAGCTTCCCGAGGCAATGCGAGCGTTGCTGAAAGCACAAAGAAGAAAATTATTGGCAAGGAGATGCGAAGAAGAGCGGAGCGTGTCAAAGAGATAGATAGGTTGATCAATAGCATCCAGAAAGAGGTTGTAGAGTTGCAATGTGAGAAAGATGACCTTCAGCGGCGCCCTAACCCTTTGTACAATTACACCGGTGTATTTCCTCTCGAGAAGCATACTACTGGAGGCAAGAACTCAAGCGAGATATGCCTGGCAAATCGAACCGTTCGAGAATTCAACTTCCCACCTCCGGAGTTTGCCGAAGCTTACATAGAGGATCTTGTTGACAGCGGGAGACTCATTATGTTGAATCATACGCAACTATGGCAAAGACGACTGGATGACTTTGACGGTGTTGGAGATGACATTGACGAGCTGGCAGGAGGGCTAGCCAATGGCCTATCAAGCCCCTCCAATGGTACCGACCTGAGTTCTAGCAGCAGAAGCAGTGATGCTACGTTGGTTGAGAAAAAGATCAAGAACTATCGTGGATCTAGTGGCAGCTGGCTTCTTCGGCAATCTTTGGGCAGAGGTCTGAGTCTTGGCGAAAAAATTGGGGAGACCGTAGAATTGGCTGCCTACAAAGCAGTTTGCACTGCTGTCATGTCAATTTTAGCGCGAAGCGTCTCGGCCCTTCATGGGGTCAATGTCATGACCCATTCCGATATTCGAATATTTGTCGAGACTGTTCCAGACTTACCCCCTCTGGCTAAGGGAGCACTTCCAGACGGAGATAAATATGCAGAAGAGGCAATTCGCAAAGCCATTCGACGGAGCGCTAAGAAACGGAAAAAGAGGTCAAAGAATAATCAGGGCCGCAGCAGTCAAACTGCGGACGGATATGAGACTTTCCTTCAGCGGGATGCCGTCATTGAAACTCTCATATCCCATTGTCAAATCTCGGCACCGTTGTTGAAGTTGTTTCCGCTTTCCTGGCAGAGGGCTCTACTTGGAAACATAATAACGCTTGTTGCAGCCATTGTGTCTGATTTTGCAGATGGGATTCAGATTCACATCCTGGGTCATCAGCTTTCCTTGTCATTCAAACCAATAACGGAGCAGGACGTGATGAACAGTATCGTTGGCTATGGCGCCGTTCGTCATCGTGCCAGCGTAGAGGAGTTCGAGGCCGCCGTCGAGGCAACAGCACGAGACGTCAGTACGAGCTTGGAGTTCTTAGATCGATGGCACGAGCGAGTGTTGGGCGGCGATGTACTTCGAGCTCAGATCGGAAATCTGGTAGCAAGAATCGTCCTGACTCTCACTGACGAGGTCCTAGGCGGGGCAAAATTTGATCTTTGGTCGGCTCAGGTAGGAGGACCTCGGATTATAGCTGGCTTGGAGTATCGGCGAGTAGAAGAGGACGTACCAACATTATAAAGCTATATATATAAATCATTTCTTTTGCACGGCTTACTACGTAGTATGATGCTTTTGAAATGACGCGGTCAGATGTATCTACTCTATTCTGCGCATTCCGATGATTCATCATTGTTGTTATGAGCGCTTTCGCCATCGCTAATCCCCAGCTTTCGTTTTTTTCTCCCTTGTTGATTCCCGTTTCCTTCGTTGTCGCCACTGTCACTACTTTCATTCTCGCAACCATTCATTTGGTCATTATTTTGTTCTTTGCTTGAGCAGTATGAAGCATCCGAGTTGACTTCTACGTCTTGATCTTCCTGATCACTTCCGTCTCCGTCACTTTCGATATCTTTTTCAGGTGGGCCCATGCCACCGCTAGATGCCGATTCGTCATCGCTGGAATCAGCGGGGTCTTCATCCGAAGGTTCAAAATCAGATGCAGATTCGTCTGTCTCAACAATATCGGCTCCAATCAGGGCTGCAAGGCCCAGCTCACCTCCGTCGTCTCCACTTTCAGGTGCACTTTCGGACACGTCCTCTTCATCGGAAGCTTCAGATTCCGCGTCGTCTTCAGGTTTTGTACATCTATCATCATTACTCTCAGCGTCTTATTTTTACAGATTAAGAGAAAGGGTGTTGAATCACATCAGCTAACGCATGTACATATATATATATATATATATATATATGGTAAATACGAAAAGCAAGCACGCGGCAGAATGTTAACAGGCATTCGATAGTACCTAGAAGGTAATCTGCTGTTTTCGTGCTTACCTACAGGGGAATCATCGCCATCATCATTACCGTCGTCATCGTCGCTGTCGTCATCGTCGCTGTCCTTACCGTCATCATCTGCTTCAAATGTTTCGATTCGATGAAAAAGAAAAGCCGTGAGCAAACTCATAGCGAGTACGTCGTCGTATTCGAGATCGCGTTCTAAATCCAAAGTAGGAATTCCTACGATCTCGTACATCTCAAGTAGATCTACTCACCTACAAGATCATCATCTTCTTTCCGTTCTTCGGAAATGCCGGTTTCCGAAGCGGGCATAAGGTTTCCGAAGCGGGCATATTCTTCTTCGTGCCCATCTTCCATCCTCTCCTTTGTCTGATTAACGAGGGCGGAGAGACAATGTGTTTCCTCGAGCTTGAGCGTTGTTCTCGGCCTCTCCGCGTGTCGCGGGGTGGCATGTACCGTATCCCTGCCTTGCTACAAATGTACTTCTACGTACCTACTACTACTAGTAGCTACGTAGTAGGTACATGTAGCCCAAGGGCTGTGTAGCCTACGCCCTGAGAGAGCCGGGCCCTGTACAAGTAGCTACGATCGTATAGGTACTGGTACCGTACCTAGGCCTACTACGTACCGGTAGATACATGTACCTACGTCGGTACGTGTACATGTAAAAGAAAACCTACTAGTACACGTACGGTACATGTACTCGAGGCGAGTACCGGTACTTGGCCGTCGGTCGTATTTTCCCAGAATATGATCCAAGCTGAACCAGTCGGCGGGACATGCATCTCCAAATCCCAGACCTCGTCATTGGCGACAACCTTTTCTGCTCCGCTGTTGACAAATAATCCCCATCAGCAGACTCTCAATGATGACGAAGTAGATTATGTAGAGCGTGAAAGTTGCGCATCGTGTGTCGGCTGTGTGAAAAGTTTTGTCTGCCCAACGTCTTCCAGGTGCGTTGTGGGTGCTGTCGTGGGCATTGGATCTATAGTTATCCTTGCAGCAATACCTTACCTTGCCGTCGTGTCTGCACGGGCTGGCTCGGTATCTTGGACTTCTTTTTTCGTAGCTGGGTTTTTCGTTGTGCTAACGGTACCAATATCCGTGGTGAGCATTGTGTCCCACCTCACACACTGGTTTGCGCCCGATGTCCAGAAGTATGTGGTTCGAATCCTTTGGATGGTCCCATTATACTCTCTCACATCATGGTCATCGCTGCTTGTCCAACCAATAACTGGGTACACCGAACCATTGCGAGACTTGTACGAAGCCTATGTCATCTCATCATTCGTTTATTATATGATAGCGCTTTTAGGAGGCGAGGATGCACTGTCGGAAAGTTTGGAGAGGAAGGAGCCATCTTTAGGGGAGCATCCGTGGCCACTTCGGTTGGTATTGTCGCGATGGAATATGGGGGAGGAGTTTATGGTGCAATGCAAGACAGGGACGCTTCAGTTCATCGTCGTCAAATCGATCACAACCATTGTCTATGCTGTTTTAACACCATTGGGGCTTTATTCAGAGGGATCGTTCAATATTCGAAGCGTGTTTACTTACGTTTCTCTCGTTCTGTCGGCGAGCATGGGGTGGGCGATGTACTGTCTTGTAAAATTATTTGTTGCTACGAAAGAAGAACTACGCAATCCAAAAGATTGGAGGCCAGTGGGAAAGTTTCTCTGCATTAAGGGTGTCGTTTTCTTCACCTGGTGGCAGGGAGTTCTTCTGCTGATCTTGCGCAATGTTGGGATTATTGGACCAATTGGTGACTGGGATGCACAGAACGTGGCGAAAGGGCTCCAAGATCTTGCCGTTTGCGTTGAAATGCTAGCTTTTGCCATTGCACACAACTTCACCTTCAGCTATCGGGATTATTTACTAGATGGCGCTTCTGGAACGACATCTTCTATACCCTACAGGGAGTTGTCATCTACACCTTCATCCATGGTCGGTAACGAACGCAACAATGTGAGCCTGCATGGCGATGCTTCAAGATGCCCGGAAGAAATTTCGCCGACTTTGTTGTTTGGCCCATCGATTCGTCAAGTAACGATACCAATGAGCGTTACACAAGCCATTTGGAGCAGCACGGTGCCGAAAGAAACGATATCTGATATCGCAAAGCTAAGTCGGGTTGTGTCATCATCCTCGGAGCGAGTCAAAGCGTGGGGAGATGGAGGTGACATACAGTTTGAAGCTGCAGAGAGCATATGAGGTCGGGTGGTAGGGGCCGCCGCATCACGTACTTTGTCATGATTAATTTGACCCAGGGCCAAGTAGAAGATTACCGGTACCTGCAGGCACATTTCCTATGTAGGAAGTTAAAGCACTGGATTTTGCGCATTGGTATATTTGGGGCCCTCGACTATGACCACATGATATCAACGCCAAATCACACTAATGAAACACACGGAAGGAGAGATGGTTGGGAGTCCTCTTCCTTGATTGAGAATAAAATACTACCTACTAGCAAATGTAGCTAGGCACGGTGTACCTTGCAACATTTAATTGCCGTAAAACATTTTCTGGTCTCTTTCATACCAGGTACATGAGCTGGATTAAATGGCCCTTGCTTCTTTGGTATAAAAATGAAATGCTTCCAAACGACGCGCTAAATTTAAAAATCAATTTGCGCTCCTCATTTGAGCAAACTTAATCTTCGTGCTCGTGCCGATCGCGATTCCATGTCTGGACTTGCATCTTCTCACGAAACATAGTCTCCTCTGGGCTTTGTCCAAGAGGCATGCTCTGCCCACCATACTCGGGTGGGATGTTTTCGATCGGTATTTTCTCCTCCAAGGCCTTAGTGATAGCAGCTTCGCCGTACCCAAGAATCTTAATTTTCTTCACAGTGACGGGATCGATCCAAGGAGACACTGTCTTCCATATGATTGAGAACCAGCTTGGGACGTTGATGACAAAGATACTCCCAGATCGTTCGGGGTAATGAGCTGCCGTGAAAGCTGATGTCTTCTTGACAAAGTCAACAACCTCTCCCGCAAAGTCTCTCATTCCCATACCATTGAGATCGATAATGTAAATTGATTTTCCACTTTCTGACGGTTCAATTAGGGTCCACATAAATTCACAGGTGAGGGCAAAGTGACGAAGAAGATCATCCATTCCGACTCCTGCCGCTCTGAGGGCCTTTAAGTTTATATCAGGCGGTTTCTCGTAGTAGCAGGGCTCGTTACTTCTGCCTCGCAAATGATAAAAGTGTGGGTAGTTCTTCTTGATCACCGTGAAGTTGGGATGTGGATCTGTAATTATGTGATCCATTCCCATTTCAGCTCTCCATTGGAGCGTGGTAGTGTAGCGCTTTCGAGCGGATTCGATATCACCCTTCTCTGCTGTTATAAAGCGATGCGGCGGAAGCTCTTGGGCTGGTGGCGCAGATTTTGAGGTGCCTAGCAGCAACAGGTCGGATGCGTTGGAAGTTGTTTCTGTCGTGCCTTCCCCGCTGAAATTCTCACGCTGATGTCTTTGCTGCTGGTGCTGCCCATCGCGGTCGCAATAATTCTCAGAAAACCTTAGTATGACAGGGTATGGCCCAATGCGGATTCGGTCTACCACACTGCTCTTATTCGGATAATCCAGCAGAAGCATGCCAGCCTTGACTCCGAGCTTCGCGGCGTCCCCTTCCCGCGAAACAGATTTCACAGCAACAAATGATCTAGAAGTAGAAAGGCCACTGTGCAGAGCTTGTCCCGATATTTCCTTCAGTTCGATTCCTGCACGGGAGTCAGCCGATTCGATGCGGACAGTTATCACACCTCTCGGGGCACTTGATAAGAGTCTTCCCTTCTTCGTGTCTGCTTCGCAACCAGCATCATGTCTGTCAGTGAGGCTCGTTCCATGGGTTCCCTTTGAAAAAGCAAAAGCTTCGTCATCGCACCAGCGAATTAGCGAAACATTTATGTGAACTTCGCTGGCACCATAAAGCCACTGCTTTATCCCCCTTGTCCAGAACCAACAATGCTCGTATGCCACAATGACTATCAAACATCCCCAGGTGGTAATCTTCAGCACCAGCGGACTGGCGTTTTCCGAAGGAAACAGTGCGTCTAGGCCACGGTGGGAGGATATTAAGTAGGCGTACACAGATGCAGCAACCAATATAGATGGGAGTATAGCACCTAGCAGCGCGACTGGGGACAGCTTGATTGAATGTGGAGAGAGAGGGAGAATACTTCGGGCGCCGGTTACGTCATTACTGTCTGGTTCGGATTGGCTGCCGCCACTGACTAATGCCCTTGCATCCAGATAAATACCCGAATAGCCACTGTCCGATCGAACAAACACGCCGCCGCTGTCCCCTCCTGGCCTATTGGCTGCATCCACCAAACACCTCTTTGTGACAGAAACTCGCTCTTCGTCTGTTTTCCTGCGATAGGAGAGGACAACGTCTCCCGGGGAAATCGAGGAGGCAAGAACGATCCGTACAGAAATCGTCGCCATTCCTGTTACTATATCTACTACTACGTACATGTAGCTAGCTACGACGCATCAATCGCATGAGATGCATGCTTTGCCCGCCAGTGCGCCAGTGGCGCAGCGCTGCTGCTGCTACAGTTTGTAGCGTAGCGTACATGAAGGCCTTACCTCTACCGCTAGGTACGCTACGTTACACGTTTCGTAGCGTACCCTACCACATATATGTAGAGTCTACCGTAGGTCTACGTGTACGGTACTGTGAGTACCCATACGGCATACGAGTGCATGTGCCGCCCCTCCCCCCAGCCTGCCTACATGTACCGTACATGTACACTACCGTACCATGTACAGTATATTAAATATATAATAATAGATCTACACGTAGCTACGTACCGGGAACATGCAAATCTAGCTACCGGTACATGTAGATCTAGAGTCTAGCTAGATCTAGATCTAGAGTCTAGCTAGCTAGATCTAGATCTAGAAATCTCCTACCGGTACCGTAGATCTCGATATCAGCGATCTAGATCTAGATTCTACATGATAGAGCTTGTTGAATTTTAGTGATCGCAACTCTGCTGCTGGTTCAACTCAGCTGCGTTCTCACTAGCCGCGTCAAATGTGCCACTTCCTTTTTCTCCAGCATCAATCTATCCACGAGCAATTCAATTCAGTGTAAAACGCAGCGCAGATATAATGAAACAGAAACTACTGAAGTGAGTGGTGAAAAGCACGACAATTGGGGGTAGAGGATCATTTTTAGACAGAGAACGAGAACTACTCACATGCTTGTGCTCTTCCCAGACGATCCCATCAGCTTGTCACTTAGTCCCATTCCAGAATATTTTTCGAGTATGCTCAGTACTTTGTCCAATGTAACGAAAGGATATTTCCTCCGACGGACCGATTCGTTATCGGGCAAGAGCAACATAGGCAAATCACGGTCAAGCATTATGTCAACTAAGCATTTGAGTTCGTTGAAGCACTCTCCCAGCTGCGGGACGCCCGTGCCATCTGCGAACGACATGAACTCAGCAACATCGACCGACAAGTTCTTCAGACCAAACGCGTCAATCTTGTTGATTGGAAGAAGTCCTCCGTCGTCCTTCTCATTCGCAGAAGGTCCATGCTGGCTACCTTCACCATCATCCTTTGAAGGTTTTGCCTTGTCCGTGAGGAGCTTCACGAGTCTCTCAGCAATGTGCCCGCAGCAAGAGAAATGTAGGCCTGCTCTTGATCCCTCGTCCATCGGAGAAAGACTCCTAAAGGTGTTTCTCATGTACTCAATCAAGCTTTCGCAGTAGGCATTCGGCATGTCTCTCGTCGACTTGCTTACCCATTGAAAATTTTCAAGGGAGAAGTTCATGAGCATGTCTATCTTGTTTCGACAAATCTCATACACCAGACTGTACATGGCCCCAATCTCCTGGTCACAGGATTTATCCGCCCCACGCAACGTTGAGTCGGCGTACTGAAAGGTCTCTTCCAGCTGATCGCCACGGACCATACCAACATGGCACAGGCCTCGCATGATGATCCCAAAAAGCCGGGGAAGGGTGGACTGAAGGGCGGATATATTTGCGATGATCTGAACGGCTTGCTCGACGGTGAGCTCATCAAGGTGTTGGTATCCTTCTTTCATCCCCACTGCAGCAACAGCAACGCAGTTCTCCACACAATCTAAAACATAGCCGGCAATTCCACCTCCTTTCTTGAAAGCAAATACCTGCCCAAGTTCTTCCTGGCAAATTGCAAAGAAAGCAAATGTGATGGTCCGCGCATGGATGGATCGAATCACGCAAGGAATAGAGCTAGAGAAAGTGAATCGCTCCTCTTGCGCAGCCTGCATGTAATGTAAACTGCCGCGGTCGAGATCCAAGGAGCTATCAACTAACTGCTTCTGCTTCAATTTATGCAAGCCAAGGGGGAAATTCTTGATCTCGGGCTCCTCTCTGGAACCATGGTGTTCGTTGGAGCGAAATTCTTGCGTTCTTGGGACTTTCATCGCCTCTTTCTTGTCGTCGCAGACCATATTATTTGTGGCCTTCAGCTGCTCTTCCTGGGCTACCTTGAGCCCAGTCATAATAATGTCCACGTCCATGGCAAGAAGCTCTTTGTCAGAACGGCGTGTGGCCGAGCTAGGATGGACTACCTTGAGAGCCGATCGGAAGGAACTCATCAGAGCTGAACTCCGCGCAAGTTCCGCCAGTGTCGCTCCGATGGCACGGCTCCGCAAGATGACTCCGAGCTCATTGATCAATGAACGCTCATACCGAGCCGAAGCCTCCCTAAACGAGCCGGAAGCAGCGGTTGCGGATTGAGCGGCACGCTTGCTCTCCGACGTATCCTTCTTTTCTCCACTAGCACCATCAGTCGAAGTCATGGCAGTGAAAGACTCTGTTGCCTCTTGCTCGGATTCATCATTTACATTACCAAGCTCGAGTGCGGCCTCAACAGCACTGAACCCAACGACGCTTGCACAAAGGTGAGGCAAGCTTTTCGCGAAGAAGATCCTATCCGTTCCAAGGCTTACATCGTCTCCAGTGAGCGAAGAAAGGTAACTTCTCACGTCATTCTTATCGCCTTCGGCATCATTCTTACTGTCGGCTGAACCGATTTTCATATCACCAAACCTATTTTGTTCATAGTACGACCGAAACTCGTCAACTCTCCCCAGCAATGCAAAAGCAGCCTCCGCCCTTCGGACTGGATGCACCGATTCAGGCATAGAAGCAAGTTTTTCCTCGTCTTCCTCTCTGTATTTTTTGCCATTGCACAAGGATGTTGAAAAAGTACAACACGAAAACGAAATGTTATACTATGAACCATCGATCCACAGACCCACAAAAGAGTGAAATGCGAAGAACAACACAGGAAGAATTTCCTCACCTTGTTGGGGAATCTTCCAAAAGTACTGCGGGGGTCAAAGCACATCCCCAACTGGATGACGTCTGCCGTGTCGTCTTCCGTCCGAGAAGGTCTCTTGTACTGGCTTGTCCTGCAGCAGCACCCGCCCGAAAGCCAAGTGTTTTCGTGCTGCCATGACTCGTTCCTCCAGAGACACCAGCTTGCTCGCTCTCACCCTTTCGGGCAAGGAACGTATCTATTTCGACATCGAGTTCTTCACTCTCATCCCAACAGCGATACCAACCGAAGGCCGAAACAAATGCCTCGGCTCTACGTTCAATACCAGCAACGCTTTTCACTTCGATTCGCTCTGCCTCAGCCTTACAGTCTCGTTCAAACAGATATCCATAACGAGCTGCCCTAGCAACTCTCCCTCCTTGCCCAGCTCTGGAGATGAGATTATCTGCATTTTTGGCCCTCCAACTATAGCTTTGAACGCGACCACCTAAACCTAACATACCGGGGCCCACCGCCATCGAATGAGCACAGCGACGAAGCGCAGCCCTTCCCGCCTTAGACCCATCCCCTCCTGACCTTATTGAGAGAAACCAACGATTCAGTCCTCTCCGCGCACCAAGGAGGACCTCATTTTCGATCTTTGGTAGCATTTCCATTGCCCTTGACCCGAAAGGTGTCTCCTCCAGACAGAGTTCCGAGGGAGAGGGGGCGCTAGGGTTTCTCACGAAAGCTTCAACGCCTGAGTCTCTATCCCCTCCATTTTTGTTCGAAATTGAAATATTCGGAGCATCGGCTCCATCGTGCTGAAGAGTGCCGCCTGCACCACCGCCGTTTCCCCTGCTCCGCGCCGCCTCTCTGGCAAGGATTGTGTTGTACGCCGCCACATTGACTAAATTGTCAAGACCGCCGGGGACAAAGAGGAGACTACTTATAGGAGCTGTCAAACATGTCCGAGCCTCGTCAACTGCATCCAAGCTGGCCTTTGGTCTACTCAGCGCCGCCTGGCGACGGCTTCGCTCGAGCAGGACCGCCACTCTACGGCATGCCGTCACCATCCCATGCATTGTTCGTGCCCTGGCATCGGCGTTTCTTGATGCTTCCAACCGAGATGCTGAGCCAAGCATGGCGCCACCTGTGTTAGAAAGGAGCTCCTTGTTCGCCTGAAAAAGAAAGAGCGGCCAATTTGAACCACGGCGGTGAGTCCACTGCTGTTTGCTGATGCATTAATAGATGTCACCTTTACTTACCTCCTCGACCTTTCCACGAAGCTCCCCGCATGGACCGCCCAGCGCTACGACTCTTCCAACGCTACCAAGGAACGCATCCGAGTGGTCGTGACAAATTTTCGATATCACACCGGCCGATTCCCTCGCCTGACGGACTAACTCGTTGTGAAGTTCTCGATCAATGCCGCGCTCGATCGAGACGGCAACAGCGCTTGTCAAGAGAGCATCGTCTGGCATTTTAGTAAATCCGCCGATCGCAGAGACCGAAGCTTGCGAGGCAGTTGGGACATCGCTCACCCTGCTATTGCCAAGGACCGGGTCCAGGGCGTCTCCGCCGGTGGGTTCATCAAGGCTGCTTGACTTGAGAACATCAACAGAAGCATTCGCCGCCGAGTGCGTGGAAGGCAATCGAGTCACATCAACCACTAAGCGACGAACGGCATCCTCCCTCCGACGCTGCACTCTATCGGTAAAAGCCTGAGCTTTGACCACCTCCTCCTTACTCTGGGCCATCGTGGGTGGATTGATTGTATCCAAGCCGGGTGCAAAGATGATTGAGCAACGTAGGCCTACATCTACCGCAATGTAAGTACGGACTACGTGTAGTGCATACCATGTTACGAGTAGGCTAAATGTGCCGTGAGTACATGTACGAGTCGGTAGGCACGCGGGGTACAGACAACGTAGCTACCGGTACCAACAACATCGTAGGTACTCCTCTACAACACGCTGCAACATGTACGTTTACCGGTAGGTACCGCGCGTACCTACATGTACCAGTAGCGATCTGATCGTACCGAGAGAGTAGGCCTACGCTACAGGTGCATGTACCGGTAGGTACCGCGCGTACCTACATGTACCAGTAGCGATCTGATCGTACCGAGAGAGTAGGCCTACGCTACCGGTACATGTGCCGGTAGGTACCGGTAGGTACCGCACGTACCTACCGTAGCTGATGATGAGTATCGGTACAGTGGCCTGAGTTACGTGTACGTTTAGCCGTAGGAACGCGCGCCATGGCCGCCATGATGGCTGGGCGTAGTCGGCGTAGTACGAGTAGGCACATCGGGGCCCAAGGCTTCTTGCCGTCGA
>Ga0115006_10001631_pt1 | contig 14176 bp, 10 predicted proteins | sample ArcOceMetagenome_3_FD_88943 | JGI IMG/M metagenome (GOLD analysis project Ga0115006, IMG submission 88943) | Marine eukaryotic phytoplankton communities from Arctic Ocean - Arctic Ocean- Svalbard ARC20M Metagenome | ecosystem: Environmental > Aquatic > Marine > Oceanic | place: Arctic Ocean...
CACACACACACACACACACACACACACACATACACATACTCATACTCTCTCTCTCTCACACACATACACACACACACTCATACACACACACACACACACACACACACTCACTCACTCGCCTTTTGCAGCGCTCGCAGGGGGAAGAGAACCTGAAGGGGCTGCTGTTTTTTTCACTCACCACCGCGTCTGGGCGGTGACTGGCAGGGCGTTTGCTGGTGCTGTGAATCTTAATGACTTGAAATGCTTGCGATCTTTGATAAGTTTGAAATCACACGAAGGGGGAGCATTCAAGACAGATACATCACAGCCCCACCGCTCGAGGAGCCGTGGGCCGTCGAGGAGCCGTCGGACGTGCAACATCATCGGCTGGGGCCAGCTGCCAGATATCCACGCCTATCAAGAATCACCAACGACATCGAGAGTTTACTGGAGACGGCGTCGCTAACAGTGCAAAAATCGCTTTTTTTGTGTTAGTCGTGCACTTGATCGGACTCGGACTAATGATGCTCTGTTGTTGCATCCAGCTGTGATGACGTCGCCTTTGGGTAGAAGGAGGAGGAGAGTTTGAGACTGGGTGAGAAAGGGCGCGAGAGGCTTTTATTCAAACGAATTCTGGTCACTCACTAAACCTACTAGGCAAGAAACTATCGTCACTCTAAACCTAAACCTAAACCTACCTAAACCTGAACCTAAACTTAAATGGCAAGACGTTGGCATTATTTGACCTAACCTAAACCTAGCCTAAAGCTCATTCAATGGCGCCTCGCTCAGACGATGGTCGCGTCTGGGCGAGAAAACGTTAGAGCGCTGGAAGGAACGTGACGTCTGCTGTGGTGACGCTCGTAACTCCTGTGGTGTGTGATGGGGTGAGCAAGCGAGCAGCGAACAAGGGAAGAATAACGCAATTTGGTGAGCCCGCGGGGTGCAAAAACAGCCACAAACACGCGAAGATACAATGTTTTGCTTGTTGTAGTAAGCAATCGGGCTATCTTGCAGTGAAACGTAGACAGAAATGCTTTGATGCGTGCGTGTGTATACGCACACTCACAAACCCACACCCACCATCACCCACTGACACTCACAGGCCCCCACGGGCACGCACGCACACTCACGCGAGTGCGCGCACCCAAACGCAGAGAGAGGGGGCACGCACAGAGACTGACACAATAACACAGCGGTCTGGAGGCCACACTCGCAAACGGTAGTATCTCCAAAGTGCGCTGTCGCTATAGTGACTCAAGCCACACATATAGACGGAAAATAGCGCACATACATACAGAAACACACGCATTGTAGCACCTCCAAAGCGCGCCGCCGCTGTCGCGCCGAATTTTGCTGTGCTTGCGTTTGTGCGTGCGTCTGCGCGGGTATGACAAAAGTCTGGAGCGGCGCATACATGCGTCGTATTTTCATGCGCTTCGACACTGTGGTGGCCAACCGTAAACGTCAGCATGAATGCACGGGGGCATAGTGCGCAAGGCCACAATTGCCAGCATGCTCTCAACTGCTAGCTTTAATCGTCATCTAGTTGTTTACGACAATCAACATATTCTAGACCACAACTGCTCGGAAGGACTCATCTTAAGATCTGTGCTGTTTCCAGAGTAATAAACCAACAATAACCAACAATGCTCAAACACCAAGCAGAAGACCAGTGCGCGCTCTGTCTCCCTCATCCCTGCATGTGCAAAAGTGCGCACGAGGCGCACTTCAAACATACCTTCTTTGACAGCGTCCGGGGTGCTGAGTTGGAGAGAGTCCGAAGTACGTCGACTTGTTGCTGAGACGCCGGTGTTTGCCTTGTTCGTTTCCGATGCCAGCCCTGCAAGTGTGAGCGTGTATGTGAGAGTGTGTGTTAGCGTGCGTGCGTGCGTGTGTGCGGGCGCTTCGTCTCCTCCTTTGACTGCAACCCTTTAACATACGTGAAAGTAAACCCACCGTGTTGGATCATCAACTTATCGAGCGTGCGATTGACCGAGGACGACCACCATTGAGACTTCAATTCCAGCGACTGAATGGCCAGGTCCTTTCGCTTGTACGCCTAAGGGAAGAGACACAGGAAGCAATCGCGAATTTCTCTCAAAGTTAGCGCCATTGCAAATCGTCCATGCCGCCGGGGGCAGGCCCAGGCGCCCGCGGGGAGCTACCAATGCTCCAGGTAACAATGCCAATGCAATAGCGCCAGGGAGCCATGGCGTAAACGCGCGCGCGCGCACACACACAAGTTACTCCTCCTGTCCTTATTTCCCCCCTTTTATATCGGACCTCTTTCACGGGGTCATGCAGGCCGCCCATGACATCCAGGCGCATAGACCGGCCAACCGGGAAGAAGCTCACATCGTTCATTTTTGCCAATTCCCATACGTAACTTTCGACACCATTGAGTTCCGTCTTGTCCTCAATCTCGCGGATGTGAATGAGGAAATACATGTACACCCACATATTGTGGTCGTCGTCCGTGTGTTTGTCGAACCCTGCGCGGGTAGCACCATATAGCATGACATACGACATCATCATTTGCAGCATTAGCGCGCAGCACATATGTGATGCAGACAAACGGAACATGGCGCCGGGAGCAACCCCGGCAGGCCCTGGTAATGGCCACCGCATGCCAACACATGCACGAGCTCCATGGAGCACTGCCATTGCATTTGTTCCCATGGAGCTAATGCATTGCTCCTATTGCATTAGCGATACACTAGAATAATAATAGGTAGAAATGGAGTAATAGATAGGAATGGAGTGTTGGGTAGAAACGGAGGAAGAGGTAGGGGAGCCATGGAGCTATGCTCCCTGGAGCTCCCGCATACGCGGGGGACACCTGGGCCTGCCCGTGGGGCGCCATCGGCGCCAAGGACACAAGACATGGTGTCGTTACCTGTCTTTCCGCCCGTAGATGTAATGCGGCTGTCAAATACATCACGATTGATACCGCAAACAAAGCACTTGAATCTGATGTCTTTGTCTGTCTCCTCCCGCTCCTCACGTAATGCTTTGAAGGAATCCACGATAATGCCTGTGTACGCACCGAGATATGAGTTTTACGTGTCATGTTGCGCTTGGCTGAGAATGCGCACGGCCAATGATTGCAAAGTTGTGCGTTGTGCTTGAGCATGCACGTCCAATTGTTTACAAGAAAATACCGAAGACAATCTCGAGCCCGATTGCCGACACCGCGACGAAGAACAGGAATGTGTAAACAACGCGGATGAAGATTTTGTATTGAGGGAACGAGGTAAAGACATCTGCGCACTCTTCAAGTGCCAGGTAGCCATCTAGCTTTGCCAGCCAACCTGTTTGACCAGTGTAAGGGGAGGGAGCAAGAGAGAGAAATTGAGTGAGGAACGAGATGAATGTAGGAGGCCAGGTGAACGGGAAAGACATAAGGCATATTCTCGAAACTGCTCTAGGCATACAGGCAACAAGGCATGTGCGCACACAATACGTGCAAGCCCCGTGGTTTTCGCTCAGGGAGTAGATAGCACCTTCATCGAGACAGGGTGCAGAGCCATCTTCGCCCCTGTCCAGAATGCAGTCGTACGTGATCGATAAACCCGGGCAGGGCTTGCATCCATACTCCGCAGGATTTGGACACGGAGAAGGCCAGTTGAACTTATCAAGGGCTTCTCCAACGTCGTCTTTTCGCACTCCTTGATCCACCACCATAATCATGCCCTGCCAAACATACTGCAGTGGCACTGCGCGACTGTTGCCCCAGCCCGTCTCGACACTATTTTGCACGGTGCTGCCGTCCATGACTTCCGCGCGGCGGAACTGGAACTTGTCAGGGAAGGCGATAAACCCCCATACGCCAAACCAGTATGTAAAAACCAGTAGCATGCCGAAGAGCGCCATGAGCTGAAGATGCAAAATGTTTCAGAACTCTTGTTCGCACGGGGGGCTTCCAACTTTGTCAAAGCGGTGTGATACATGGTGCATATCTCAGCACAAAGAACACAGAGGTGCAAAGTGGCGTGCGCTATTACCTGAGAGCCGCCCATGAGCACGGCCTTAAGCACGAAACCGATCTGTTTTGAACGGGGGAATACCTCCCATAACAGCACGAAATACCAGAGCAGGGCAAGGTTTGCATTGCCTTTCAAAAAACACTTACGGTCAGAGCGAGTTTGCATGCGGCATCAATGCTGGCTCATAACAAATAAAAAAAGACACAAGCAGAAATCGTTCACATGTAACAAGGGTGGGCACAACAAAGAGAGTAGCAAAGACACCTGTTGACGTGACCGTGTAAGTGTTGATTGCCAGGGAAAAGGAGAGAGTGACAACGCGCCACACAAAGCACTGGCCGCTCCAAAAATTGTTGTCACGAATTGAAAAGCGCACATAATTCAAGGCGAAGCGGAAGTTGCGCGGAATGGTGTCGTAGTTGAAGGGAATCTTGTTGCCGTCAGCATCTTCCTTGTCAGCCTCAATGTGCGCCTCCTTGAACTGCTTGCGCACAAATATTGGTACGCGCGAGAGCGTGTAGTCCAAAACCATCACAAACTCTAACACGAGCTGAACAGAAGGCAAGACGTCCTCAAGAGCTATCGCGGCCGGCCCTTTCAGGTCAACGTGCCTCATTTCCTGCCAGGTGGCTTCCGGGTCGCTCTCGAGCGGCTCTCGCCAACGGAAGTAAAGCATCAACAAAAGGTTGATCAAAAATACATTGATCAGATAAAACGTGTCGACGAATCGTCCTACTTTCTTGACTAGGACCGTAATGTTGTTGCTACTCAACCACTCTTGATACTTCATGTCGTAGTACAGGTCATCAACGCGGCTGAAAAAGTCTCGGAGGCGCGTAACATCATTCGTGCGGTCGACAGTCCAAAGAATATCTTGCTTCATCTGATTGGTGATACGATTGCATATAGCTGGCACTTGAAAATATACCTTTATGATTTCAGTGGTCCGCATTCGCGTTTCGCGCGCGATTTCCAGGCAACCCACTTGCGTGGAGTAGTAATTAATAGCTGGTAATGATGTGTCTTGCAATTTTTTGAAAAGCTCTGGCGCTAACGTGCTGGCTGTTCGCACTGAATCGAAATCCGCTAACGCTCTCAAGAGGACGTAGCACTGGAATCCGGTGGAAAGGGTGACGGCATTGATTTTTTGCAAAATAGGATCATTTGCATCGAGACCCGCCTCCAACTGGTGGGTCAAATTCAAGTCCCAAATACGGTGCATGTGGATTGCGTAATCAAACACACCATCCAAGTCAAGTGATTCCATGAGCGCGATAGGCACCTTTAGTTCAGTTCCTGACGACGCTTCCATCATGGCAAGCAAGCTGGTAAAAACGGCAGACTTCATGCGGCGCACTTTCTCAAGGTATTCGTGAGGATAGTACACGCCTTCAATATCCGTGTGGAGGTTGCGGACAATATGGTTGATGGTATCAAAAATAGCCGTTTTCAACAGCACAAAGATATTTCCTTTGTTGGGGCCCTGCATAAATTCTGTAAGTGTTTCAAAACCTTGCGTGATGAGGTCGACATTCAGCGGCGAAACAGATTCCGCATTCTCAATAACCATCAGCGTCACCGCCGTAACGAGATCAAACTCGTGGTCCTGCTCCTGTTTCCGCATGAGCACTTGCATTTGCCAATAGTGTCCTTCGCACAGATTCTTGAGAAATCCGAGCACCTGTTCAATATAACTCAAATCTGCAATAGCTTCAAGATCGGATTTTCCCGCTTCCTCGTCGTCGCCTGTGTACAATTGCATCAGCTGCTCAAGCGTTTGTTTCACACCGCCTTTGGGCCTGGCGTTAACAATCACCTGCGATAAAATGGCTTTTCGCTCCCTCGCCTCTTCACATGCAATTTCAAGGCGGGAAGCTATCTCTCGGAAGAAGCTCTCTGCCGACCCTCGTTGGCTTAGCGAAACCAGAAAGCATTTCTGAACAGGTTGCCCACCTCGGGTGAGTAACGATATGGCCAACTCCAGGCAAGCCTTAATTTCGATGCCTTTTGAAACCAGTTGCAATAGCGCTGAAATAACGACGTTCAGCCGAATCGCCTCGATGCTCTTTTCAATGCGAGAGTTGGTCTCGGTGAGATTTTCCCACAGCTTCTGCAGGATGTTGATGTACTTTCGTTTAAGCCACGAATCGACGCGCGCCGAGGTCAGCTGCTCCGTGATGACTTTCACTGATCTTGCATGGTTTCGGCAGACGTGGATCAGCTCCGTCATCTCAGTCTCTACATGGATGCGAGTCTCAAAATTGTCGACGAAGGTCGGGAACAGCGCAGACTCCTTTGTATACCACGCCCCAACCTTGGCCCTGCCATCTGACTTGAGAAGATTGATTCTGTCTGCTTCAAGGAGCGTTTTAATGAGGCGGCGAGTTGTTTCGTTGCCACGAATGCCCTGGTGCTCCATGATGTAGAGCATGTCTGCCAGCGCCCGCTGCTCTGCGGGATCCTTCGAGCATTCTCCCCAGTACTTGACAATAGCATCACAAACATGATTGCCGATCTTAAGCTCTTGTTCTGACGCATATTTGAGGCGGAAAAAATTGAAGAAAACTTTCCCGATGCTGAGGAAAATGCCCGTAATCTTCATCGTCATGGCAGGGGTTTCCTTTGGCAAGCAGTAGGTGCGCTTTTCGTTGGGGTCCATGATTTTGTACAGCATTGTCGCAAAGTATTCGAAGATAACCCACATGTCTTCCTCGTGCGCGAGAGACTGAGCAAATGAGGTCGACGATTTCTCGCGAACGAGGTGTGCTTCGAACAGGAACTCGAGAACAGCCAGCTTCAGCTCCCCAATGCACCAGCTGGATGTAATGAGCTCAGCACATCGGCGGATCGGGATCAAACTGCAGCAAATATGCTCCGTCACATAGTTGTTCGATGCGCAGGACGTCGTGAACAACTTGAGCGTATACAGGTAGTACATCACTTGAGAGTTATAATTCTTGTTGAGGTTGAGAACTGGATCATACAGTTCTGCTACGCCTGCTGCCGAACTAGCCTGTTTCTCAGTGTCGGATGTCTGGGCCTCCTGCCTCTGTGCGGCCTCTCGCGACCGAAAGCGACCAGAAGGAGATGTAGAACGACCTCTAGGAGATAAAGTAGAACTGCTGTTTCGCTTCTTCACATTGTTGGCCACGTTTTCAGCATATTCACGTCGACGAAGCAAGAGCTTGAGCTCATTTAGCCCCTCATCACCTTCGAACAGATGAAGGGTTTTTGACTTCTGGATTTGGAGCATCTTGATGATGCGGGCTTGGTTCCGTTTGATGGCGAAGCCGTTCGGACACATGACGGCTGTCAGCAACTTCAGGTAGGGGAAGCGCCTGCCAGTGGAATCGCAGTCAGATACGCTCTGATCAATCATGGCGCCAGCGAATCGGCAGTGTCAAGCCACCACATCAGAGAGATGTGACGAGCAGATGCACGCTGATTCTGCAATTTGTTTGGACCTTACCTTCACATCCGTTCTAGGGACATGCACAAAGCTGCAGAGAGATTGGTTGTATAAAGGGTGCCGAAGGCAGCAGGAGGTGTGCAGCTAAAATAGGCAGGGACGCTCAAGCACACAATGAAATTGGCATACAATTTTCATCACCTTTCAGTGCCACAGATTAAAGACATGACTTTCGTTTCCAGCTTCTGAGGTGCCTGAGTGCAGAGGCTGCGATTGTTGTTGTATAGGGACGCAAGCACCTCGTCAACACCAAACTCGAGAGCGCGTGGATGGTCAAGCATTTTCAGAATCATTTCACTTTCCGTATTGATCAGAGCCGCATTTCGCACGTTGTTTTTAACGAACCAAGTCATCAAGCTGCAGCTCTCCTTCAGCAACTCAAACACGGCAGGGGTTTCGAGCAGATCCAGGTCAATGTTGATCGAACGAACAAGATCCAGGACACGCACGTGGGCTTTCAGGTCCATCAGGCCGTGCTGAAGTTTGTTGAGGGGAAGCTTTACAACACCGAGAGAGCAGTCAGCGACCAAGCTCGAGATGCGACGACGAATTTCGTTGCAATTGTCTTGCAGCACGAGTGTCAGCTCACGATCGGCATCCAGCTTCTCGCGATGGAGCGTCTGGACCAGTTGTTTTTTCTTAGGATCCTCGATTTCCTCAATGGTTTCATCCTGCTCTTCATCACCTGCTTTGCCAGTGAGCTTTTTGGCTGGCCTCGTGGTACCTCGCTTTGCATCGCCCGGTGCTTTTTGCCGCCGGCTCATGCGTGCCATCATGCTGACGCTCATGCGCATGTTTGTCTGTTTCTTTTTGGCCTTCTCTCCAAAAACGCTCTCTAATCCAAGTCCGGACGCAAGGCCTTCTGTTAGTCCATCTCCCAGCTGAGCGATGTCAGATATACCTTTCGAGATGTCGCCCATGTTCGTCCCGAAGAAGGAAGGTCCGACAATCCCCCCAACTTGCCCAAACACCGAACCAAAAAGGCCCTCACTTTCACCCTTGATTGGTTCAGCTGTCTGCGGCTCATCATCCTCTTCAAGCATGGCTTGTTGTTCAGACCAAACCTTCTCCAGTTTCGCTTCTTCGATCCTGAAAGTGACCTCCTCAACGATAAGCCCCAAAGTCAACACTAATTCCTCCAAATCCCTAATTATGGCCCGGTGCTCATAATATGCATTGATGACAGCAGGATTGACAAGAAGTTCAGTCTGCTGCAAGGTCTCGCACAGCTCGTGCCGTTCACCGTAGATGCGCAGCATCAGCTTCAGGGCCCTGTTATCAAGCCCTTCATCCCCGTATTTGAGCAACTCCCCTAGCATCTTGGTCAGCGACGTGTTGTCCAGCACGATGATTGACAGCACCTGCTCAAAGTCTGGGCGCAAAGCATCGAGTTTGGGCGTAGGATACTTCGAGCTCCTTTCTAATGCGTTCTGATCTTTGCCGTGGTTTTGGCCAAACACAAGCCCGGCCTGCAAATCTGAATCGTACACCTGCAAAAGGCGATTGATACGGATGCGTTGGCGCACACGACAAATGAGGTCTAGGATGGTACAGATCATCATCTTTGTCTTGATGAGCGTGTTATCCAGCGGTCTGCCTTCACGATGGTAATCTGTCGAGGGGTCCAACATGAGTAAAACAGGCTGCACCAAAACCTCAATTTCGATAGTCTTTTTTTCGAGAGTGCCGTCACCCTCGTGACCCAATGGATCGAGGTATCTTAACATGGCCTCCATTCGACCTCTGTACCGAGGGAACCTATGAATAAACTCGTGTTCCAGTACCCACTCAACAGGGTGATTGAAAAAACCAAAAAACACCAAGTGATGCAACAGATTCATGATCGACAACCCAAAAGAGTCTCGTTCTGCATCCAAACCCTGCACATCGTTCGTCTCGATGAACTCAAGTATGCTGTTCTTGATCTTCATTGGCTGAACAATGCCACCGTATTGAGCTGGAAAGGGCTCGTTGGGGATCACTGATCTGCTGTACAGGTCTGACCACACCTGGAGGACGTCCACACTGCAGCGGCCTTGCTGCGGATTGCAATCAATGAACGCCTCTCTCAGAAGCTGGGCATACAAAGCGCGAGTGCGATACGGAATGCTATCACGTAGGACAAATGTGATGCACAGGTCCACGGAGGTGACACTTGCTTCAATAAGGCGCTTCAAGATGTTTTCATTCGTCTTAGTTCGTCCGGTGCACATAATTGAGACCAAATTGATGAACTCGTTGTAGTATTCGGCAGATAGAGGATCACACAAAATCTCCTGCACGGGCACCCACATGGGCACGCCTCCAATATTTGGCATACACACGAGAATTTCGTCCCCACGTAGTGTGGTCATAGGAACCGAGTTTCGTGCTGTCTCATCGAGAAGCAGGTCGCAGAGCACGCGCACGCTATTAATCACCGACTTTTGCTTATGCTCGACGAGCACCGACAGAAAGCGCACGTAAGTTGGCGTGAGTTGTTGCTGTCCAATCAGCATGTCGACAAAAAAGCCGATTGACTTGTTGTCCATACATGCTAGCACCAGGGAGTTGTCGCGATAGATGTCGATAATGCACTGCTGCAGTGAGCTCAAGTACCGCACCTGCCATGGTTCATGTTATAGGATACGAAAGCGTTAACGGAGCTCAAAAATCCTCTGGGATGTTCATTGCTCTAGGAAGGATAAGGCTTTGCAACATCCAAAGCTAATTCATCGAGAGCCCCTAGCTCAACATCCACACATACAGTTTGCGATGCTAGATAGAAGAAACAAAATATCACTTCATATCCACGACACGCATATGGACCTCGATTTCGTTAGCAGATCCCTCGAATCCCGTGTAGTGATAGAGCAAGGTCTCAATCGACTGCGATAAGTGTACCCCGTTTCGCTGATTGTCCCTTGTAGAGAGGCTCAAAAGTTGAAACACCACGTCGCAGAGGTTGCGTGCCAGCGACATGTCTACGCTGTATCGCAAGTCCTTAATCGTGTGCCTCTGGTGGATCGCACTCCAAGTATGAAAGTCCACCAACTCTACCAAGTTGTCCATGAGTTGAAGCTCGCGGATCACAGACTGGCTTTTGTGAATTTCTTGTTCGACGGCCTTGAGGTTCAATCGGGTTGCCATGTGCACGTCATCATTAGACGCTTTGGTGCCGGCGGAGTCCCTAGATTTTCCCAGACCAGACTTATCCAACTGTTTCAGCAAGGTTGCCTTGTCAAAGATTTTCATCAAGTCTTGGAGAATGTGGATAATGCGCTCAGTCTGCACAGCTGTGTGCGAGCAGAACCCAGATTCCTTGATGAGCAGGATGTACTCATGTACTGTATGCGAGACGCTGACAATCTGAAACGGCGCCTTCAAATCCGCATCATCTACAGGACACACTCGGAAGCCATCCGTGGGCCCGATCTCCTTGCACAGTTCAATAGCCGGGCTGGAGGCGCTGCCCGTGGTCTGCAGCCACATGGCTTCTTCACCCGCGCCCGCTTGCGGGAAGTGCAGCCACACCACTGCGTGCTTGCATATAAGCGGGTCGTCGGAGCTGTTCTCTTGCAGCCTGCCAAAGGCACAGATGGACGAGGTCATTGTGCGCTGGCTGCTTCCGGTCACTGACCAGGACGTAATTTGCTTGGATATGACTGCAGGCTTGTACTGGTGCGGACACAGGTAGCCATCTGTCGCCAAATTGCGGAGCCGGATGGGCTGATCAAAAAAAATGTCGGACCCCGATGAGGGGTTTGCGTTTTCCACAATCCACATTGAGTAGGCCGACGGCTGTTCTAGCCGAGTCGAAGATCCCGGCTGGTCGAAGCCGTTTGCGTCCTCCAGCACAATCAGCGCGTTGCCCGAAATCATGGACGGATTCGTTGCGATGAACACGTCCAGCCTGGGGTGAAACAGACGCACGACCTGCCCGCCACGAACGGGCGCAAATTTGTCTTCATCCGCAACGGGCATCGAGCCGGAGGTGGGCATGGGTGGTTCGATTCTGGGTCGCGCATACTTCTGGACGAGACACGTCATGCCTTTCAAGAGCGCTGACACCCGGTGCACCATTTTGGGGGGCCAGATGTGCATGAGTTTCGCAAGGTCCACATCGCAGTTTAGAAAGTGCGAGTCTGCCAGATCTTCTGGCACGATGAACACCGTGTCCAGGTTGCATACTGGGTCGTCCGCGAGCTTTAGATTGTGGCGCGACCGAAAGCGGAAGCACGAAGCTGCCCCCGAATTTGTCATAATAACAGCGATGTTGCTTCCCTCTGCGTCAGCCGCGTTGTCCAAGCAGACCTTGACATACTGCAGCGGGTAGGATTGCACGGCTTCGTCAGCAGCCCGACAGGATGGAGCAGTTTGCAGGGGCAAGGACGGACTCACCTTTCGGCTCTTCACGTGCAGCAGCTGGATGGGCGATGAGTGGCGGAGATCACGGCCTAGGTAAATCTGCGTGTCCTCTTCATTCTGTCGCTGTTCCTGCTTCACCCGGGCGCAGAGCATCTCGTAGTGCTCGCGCTGCTTGAGGCTCAGCTCCTCCTCCGCCTTGCTGGCATCGAAAATCCCGAGCTGCGCCAGCCAGCTCTCGAGCTCGACCTTGGCGTGGTAGTTCTGCTTGACTTGCACCTGGGGCGCGTGCTACGTGTGAGGGGGCGCACGCGCGGCGCGCGGGGCGGGCGGGCAGGGCAGAAGGCAGCGCGATGCGAGCGGGGCGGGCGGGCGGCGTGCCTGGAAGACGCACGACTCGAAGCTCGGCACGCAGATCTCATCCTCGCGGAGGCACTTGACGTTCAGACTGCTGTCGGTGAGGCCGTCCGCGCAGAGGAAGCCGTTGAGGTCCTCCACGTACAGCGAAATCATGTCGCCCACGCAGAGCACCGACTCCGCCGCCTTGGGCGCGAGCGCGCCCGCGGGCGCGTGCGGCACGGGCGGCATGCCGCCGGGTCGCCGCGCCACACGCGCCGGGCACGCCGACCCGGCGGGTGGGCGGTGTGGCGGCTCCGCCCTCCTCCCAGCCCTCGCCTCGGGTGCTTTTCTGGGCACCTCGGCCGGAAGGGAGGCGTAGCTAGCGTCAGTACTGAGTGGGACTGGGACAGGACTGAGGACTTCGGTCACGATCTCAACCTGCGTCTAATTGCGTCAACTCGGCGATGGCAGCGCTGGAGTTGGAGGCGGGTCCGGCCGAGCGCCCTGCGGTACGGTCACGGGCGCGCGTGTGCGGCACGGCGGCGTCGCTGCGGAGGGGACGGTGGCCTCAGCCCGGGCGCGCTCGTGCGCGTGCGTGCTGCCACGCGCCCATCGCCTGACCCGCTCTCCGCGCGCCCGTTGGCGCGCGGGCGTGCCGCTGCCCCCTGCAGCAGGAACGCGAGCTCCCGCCCGCGCGCGGCGCGGCGCGGGCATCCATGGGCGTTGTCTGCGGCGCGCTTCTCCTCGTGGCCTTGACCGCGGCGGCGGCGCCCAGACCAGGTGGCCCATCCCAGTGCGCAGCGGCGCGGCTGCGGGCGCGCCCGCCAGCGCCTGCCGTGCGTGCGAGCTATGCCGTGGCGCCCGCCCCTGCAGCCCGTTTGCGCTGCCACCGCGGCTGACGGCGGCGGTGGCAGGTGCGGCGGCGCCTGCAGCGAGGAGCGCGCTAGCAGAAGCGGGGGCAGATGTCAACGCCACAGCGGCGGAGACGGCTGAAGACGACGGCGGCGGCGATGACAGCGCGTGCGAGTGGCCCCAGGTGTCCGCCGGCTGCTTCCTCCCGCTCTGTTGCCCGAATACGGATGGGCCACTCCCCACCTTGCTTTATTGCTGCTGGTACGCGTATGAACTTGCCCGGACCGGCAATTTGACAAGTGGTGACGTGTGGGGCGCGGAGCGTCCGCCAGGTTCCGCAAAGTGTGGTGCTCAAGGAACAGTTCTGGGCCTTCCTGCAGACTGTGACGGTGGATGCAGCGGACTCGTCAGAGTCTCTCGGGTACGTGCAGGCGTCGCCCTTCGCGTGGGACTCGGAGCAGGTGTGGTACGACAAGGATGGCAGGGCCCTTGCATTCAGCCGCCACAAGTGGAAGCAGACCTCGACCATCTTCTTCCGCGACACGGTGCACGTGGAGGACTGCAACAAGAGGGACATGGGGGAGATCGCTGACGATCTGCAGTCTTCAGGGTTGTCGGAAGTGAACATGCTCACCATCTCGGCGCCAGGCGGCCGCGTGGTGGCTACGTCGACCTCGCAGGACTCCGACACGGTGGTCAACGTCATCGATGCCGAGACTGGCAAGAAGATGGCCTCAGTGCGGCGCACCAAGGGCTGGGGCCCGACGGACTCGTGGGAGTTGATCATGAAGCCGGAGGCGGCGGCGTCCGGCAATGTGGGCGCTGACCCGCGCATGCTCGTCTTGGCGCTTGCCGCTGAGTCGGCGTCGGTGGCGTGGGGGTTTGGGGCGGCGGGGTTCCTGGCGATGATGGCGTTTTTCATTGGCATCTGCGTGTGCCTGTGCATCTACATGATGCGGAATGCCGACCCCAAGGACCCGCGCTTTGGCATTCTCGCCGTGTTCGACCGCCCCGGGGACCACTACGAAGAGATTCCAGCGGGCATTCCTGCCGGGGGCATGGCAGGGGTGGGGGTGGAAGGCGGGGCTAGGAATCCGGGGCGCTTCAGTGATGCACGCCCGCCCGCCGCCGAGGTGGTGTGCCTGCGGCTTTGTGTGCGTTGTGTCCTGCGTTCTGTGCCGTGCGGCGGAGGGAGCGAGGGAGC